>Ga0181516_10000283_pt1 | contig 49909 bp, 46 predicted proteins | sample PEATcosm2014_Bin_25_FD_121104 | JGI IMG/M metagenome (GOLD analysis project Ga0181516, IMG submission 121104) | Peatland microbial communities from MTU Mesocosm Facility, Houghton, MI, USA - PEATcosm2014_Bin01_10_metaG | ecosystem: Environmental > Terrestrial > Soil > Wetlands > Peat | place...
AGCCAGAACAAGGCGTGCCATGCGGCGCTTGCTACGGCCCGCGATGCATAGTCATGAGATTCATTCGCGTCAGACGGATTCTGGTTCATGAATCCTCCCGTCGCGCATCTCCAGCAGGCGATCGCAGCGGCCTGCCAGAGCGCGATCGTGCGTAGCCATCACCAGCGTCGCGCCTTCGGTGGCAACAATGTCGAGCAGCAGGTCGAAGACCACGCCGCTGGCCTTTTCATCAAGTGAGCCGGTAGGTTCATCGGCAAGCAATATCTTGGGCCGGTTCATCAGAGCGCGGCAGAGCGCCGTTCGCTGACGCTCTCCTCCGGAAAGTTTTTGAATGCGATGGCCAAGGCGATGACTCAGTCCGGTGCGTTCCGCCAATTGTCGCAAACGCTCCCGCGCAATGCGGCGATCAGTGCCGGCAGCCACGGCTGGAATAAGGCAGTTCTCTTCCAAAGTAAGATCGGGAATCAGGTTATGGAGTTGAAAGACGAAGCCAACTTCATGACGAAGAAGACTCAGCAGATTGCGGTGTCGGTTGACCTCAACGCCGTTGACCGAAACGCGCCCTTGGTCCAATTCATCCAGGCCGCCGAATAAATGAAGAAGTGTGCTTTTGCCGCAGCCCGATGGACCGCAGAGCGCAAGCGTCTGGCCCTCGAAAGCCTCGAATTGCACGCCCTTCAGAACAGTTATCGCACCGCCGTCATAACTCTTCCACACATTTTCGGCGCGCAGCACAATGCGCTTCTGAATGGCAAAACACTGACTGCTCGCATGTAACATTGTAGGATTCATTCGAAGCGCAACGCCTCCACCGCGCGGACTCGCATGGCATACGCTGCCGGGTAAAGCGCACCGGCAACTCCAGTAAGCAATGCAAGCAAAATCACAATCAGAATCACGATAGGTTGAATGGTTACGTCCACATAACCGTGAAGCGCTGGAACATATTTGAGCGCGAAGAGGAGGCAACTTCCGGCGCCAAGACCCAGCACCGCGCCCAACAGTGATACCACCGCGGACTCGCCAAAGATCATTGCGGCAATCTGCAAATTGGAGAAGCCGCAAACGCGCAGGATGGCTATCTCGCGAATGCGCGTAAAGACAGACATGATCATTGTATTGGCAACGCCCAGGCCGCCCATCAACAGGCCGCATCCACCAACGGCCCAGGCCGTTGCCTTGAGGATTTTGAATTGCGAATAGGAACGCGTGAACTCGGCGTCCTCCAGAGCAATCAGGTTGGGAAAGGCCGCCTTGACCTTCGCTTTGAACAAAGCTGCATCGTCCTTGCCACGCAGCTTGACGGTAATTACCGAGGACGATCCTTCTTTGTGAAAGAAGGTTTGAGCGGAAGCAAGCGGCATGAAAACACCTCCGTCCTCAAAGCCATTGGCTGTCTTCAAAATTCCGATGACATGAAAGATTCCATGGCCTATTGGCACATGGCTGTCTAGCTTTGCGCTCAGAAACTCCGCGGCCCGTTCGCCGAGCACCACGTCGTCGGCGTGCCGCGCAAAATTCAGGCGATCGCCCGCAAGCCAAATTGCCTTGCGAAGGCGCGCGTCTCTGATAGTTACGCCAAAGCAGGTAAGAATAGGGTGATCGGCGCTCGAAACAATTCCGAAAAGTACCGGATCGGCATCAATAACCATCGGCCAATTGGCAATCTCATCGACTGCCTCGGCAGGAACGCTGCTGAAGAACAGATCGGATACATTGCGCTCAAAGACAAGCACCTGGCTATCGCTCGACAGAATTCCGGAAAACATTCCGATGGCGCCTTGCAGGATCGTGACAACGGTGAGCATCGCGGCGACGCTGAATGCAATGCCGGCAACACTGATGAACGAGCGAATGCGATGACGCCACAGATTGGTCACAATCAGCTTGAAGAAGATCACCGTCACGCCCCCACTGGAGCTGCGCAGGCCTGACCAGTAACCCGCACCAACTCCTCTTCCAAACCGTTGCGTAGCTTCTCCAGAAAGCTCAGAGAGTATCTCAACCGCAGCAGCAGAATTAATGTTCTGTCTCCCAGACGAATCATGCGAGTGAGCCGCGCTATAGCACCCTCGATTCCCATTGCGGTTGCGGCGTTGGGCCGGTCGAGCAGAATGTCGCGGGCAACGGTTTTCCGTGCTCCGGCAGCGCCATCCAGCACGTCCTTGAGGTCATCGACCATCTGATAGGCAAGGCCCCAATAGAGGGCGATCCGCTCGATAAGTTGTATCTCCCGCTCCGTCGCTCCGCCCAGCATGGCCGGAAGCACCAGTGTAAGCCGGATCAATGAAACCGTTTTGCCGCGCGCAATTCTCTCTGTCGTTTCGCGATTGTGCGGCAAGGTTGCGTAATGCAGGTCAAGGCTCTGGCCATTAAGCAGCCCTTCAACGCCCAGGCATTTCTCAACGTATGTCAGCGCGCGCGCCCGCGCCTGCAAGGAAGCTTGAGAGACCGCGCGCCAGATAAGTGCATAAGCGCGATTGATCAGCGCCAGCGCGGACAGAATCGCCGCCGCTTCGCCAAATTCAAAATGAACGCAGGCAACACCGCGCCGCTCCACGGCATTGTCCATGCAGGGCAGATCGTCAAAAACCAGCGAAGCGGTATGAAAATATTCAAGCGCAATGGCCAGGTCTTTGGCGGAGGCCTCATCCCGGCCGTATGCGACAGACATCTGAAAAACCATTCGCGGGCGTATGAATGTACCAGGATTGTCCAGCACATGGCAGAGCGCTTCCTCAAGGTGAGCATCGAGCGCATCGGGCAAGGGCATGGACGTTCTGAAAGCATCCAGGCCAAGCGTTGGATTCAATGTCTTCATGCATGGCGCTCTATGCGCTCGTCTCCTCGTTTTTGATTGCCTGCTGTTCAGCGGAAGGCTGGCATGGGAGAGTGCCGCACGCCTTCCTCCCGCAAGTCCGGCTCAATTGCAACTTATGTAATTAGACGAATTCGCCGCTGCTTTGAAGTGTCAAAATCTGCCTGCATTCATGACAATTCGTTCATCTATATGGATTGAATCGCCTGCTAAATCCGAGATTACAGGATAAAGATGACAGAGAACCAACGGTTCCATGACAATGCGTTCATCCGCCCGTTACTGGAGTATATTTCGCCTGTTTTATCTTTCATGAAATGAATTTGTAAAAAACCGGCCAGGATGAACTAATATCCCTTCATGCGCCTTCTTCTCGTTGAAGACGAAATCGACATTCAAAGCTTTCTGCGAACATCCCTGGAAGAAGCGGGCTATCAAGTGGAAGCCGCGACGGATGGCAAGACAGCCGAGCGTTTGGCGGTCGACTGCCCCTTCGACATACTGATTGTCGACCTTGGACTGCCCGATCAGGACGGCATCAGCCTGATCCTCAAACTGCGGCAAATCGGCGTTCACGCGCCGGTGCTGATTCTCTCCGCCCGCCGCAGTGTGGATGAAAGAGTGCTAGGCCTGGAGCAAGGCGGAGACGATTACCTGACCAAACCATTTGCGCTGGCCGAGTTATTGGCCAGACTGCGCAACCTTCTCAAGCGCAACAACCCTCCAGGCAGCGAAGCAACGAAGCTGCGGGTTCTCGACCTGGAACTGGATCTGCTGCGCCGCGAGGCAACGCGAGCCGGAGAAACGCTGCAACTTACTCCGCAGGAATTCGTCCTGCTTGAATACCTCTGCCGCAATGCGGGGCGCGTTGTTACACGCTCGATGATTCTCGATAAGGTTTGGGGAATGCGCATTCAGCCCGATACAAATGTCGTCGACGTTCACATATATCGGTTGCGCGGCAAGGTCGATGGCCCAGGTCAGCAGCCTTTGATTCGAACTCTGCGAGGTATGGGCTATGTCCTCAAGGACCGGTAGTCCCAAACTGCGCAGCGCTGCGTGGCGCATCTCGCTTTGGGCCACGCTCGCCTTTGCCTGCGGCACATTACTCGTGTTTCTCTTTCTTCATCGCTTTGTCGCCAGCGATATTCAGCGGCGCAGCGACGCATGGCTCTCTGGAGAGGTCGAGGTGCTGGGCGATGTGGCGGAACGCACGCCAAAGGATGCTCTCTACGACCGCGTTGTCGGAGAGGTCGCCGAGTTGGCCGAGAAAGAAGTTCCTAACAAGGATCTGTCTGAAAGCAGCTCAAACGATTCTGTCTTCTTCCTTCAAACCGGAGCGGATGCATCGCTCAAACTATGGGTTGGCGCGGGGCGCGGCGAGCCTTACTTGCAGGCCATTCAAGCAGCCAGAATCTTTCCCGATCAGCCATCCGATCTGCATGTCCGGGGTTTCGCGATTCCCTTTCGCGTCGCATCCATTCGCATTGACGATGGAAGCTCTATCTATCTGGGACTCTCCGAGCGGGACGAGTCAAGGGTTCTGAGAAACTTGTCCATACGCTTCTTTCTTTTCTGGCTGTTGCTGGTGCTATTTGGATTTGCAATTGTCTTTTTTACTACGCGGCGAATGTTGACGCACGTTCGCGAGATTACCGAGGCCGCCTCGCGAATCGGCCACTCCGACTTGACGGCCAGAGTACCTACAACAAAACGGAACGACGAAGTCAGCCATCTGGCTTTAACACTGAATCGGATGCTCGACCGCATCGAAAGCTCAATGCATCAGTTGCACACCATCACCGATTCCCTTGCGCACGATTTACGCAGCCCGCTCACGGCAATTCGCGGCAAATTGGAGATCTCTTTGCCGGCCTTTCCACAGGCCGAGAAGGCAGAGCCCATCGTATCGGCCATCGAGGAGTTAGACAGGCTTACCGATTTTCTCAACAAATCCCTTGACGTTGCGGAAGCCAAGGCCGATGCGCTTCGATTGAATCGCGTGCCGGTCGATCTGGACGAGTTGCTGAAAATCATGATCGATCTCTACGAGCCATCGATGTCGGAGAAAGGCTTGCAAGTCAGCCTGCATAGCGCTGGTCCGCTGATCGTCGAGGCCGATGCGGCACTGCTGCATCGCATGATTGCCAATCTCTTTGACAATGAGCTGAAGCACTCGCCTTCGGCCCGCTCGACAAGCTTGCGGCTGCGAGTCGAGGGCCAATCGGCTTTGTTCGTGCTGGAAGACGATGGGCCCGGCTTCGATCCGGAGGTATTGCCGCATCTGTTCGAGAGGCGCGTGAAAGGAAGAGAATCGAATGGCCACGGATTGGGCCTTGCTTTCGTCGATGCCGTAGCGCGCGCGCATCGCGGAACGGTAACCGCCAGCAACCGCGAAGAGGGCGGCGCCCGAATTACAGTCACTATTCCATTGAATTCTTTGTAGATTCAAAAACAACTTATCTTGGATCTAACATGACGGAAACTTCATCTCGAAATGAATAAACTCCTATCTATCGACTGCCGATAGGCAAGGCAGAGGTAATACATGAGCCTGTCGGCGATCGGTTCAATTTCTCCCGCAACGAGTCAACCTCAGATTCACGAGGCCGCCTCATCCCCAACCCCTTCACAACAATCTTCGGCTTCCCTGCAACCAGACACAGTCACGCTGAGTTCCGCCGCTCAGAAGGCTTCGCAAGGCGGAGATGTCGATCATGACGGCGATTCGCATTGAGCGATTGCGCCGCCTTGGAATAGTTATTAATCAGTAAACGGACCGGGCCGCGGAAAGTTCCGATTTCGACCATTGACTGTTCGCGGCCCGGCTCTATGCCAGGCAAGCATTGAATAAAGGCGGGGGGCAAGATTCACGCCAACCGGATCAACACTCACCCCGACGTGATTTTCAACGGCAGCTTCGCCTTCAATGGCTCGAAGACCGGCCTGGACTTTGCCGACTTCCTGCTCGGCGTGGCGTAAAGCTCTACGCAAGGCCAGGCCGGCAGCTTTTACAGCCGCAACCTTCACATGGCAGCCTTTGCGCGGCACAGTGATAAGGTCTTCCCGACCCTTACCCTCAATTACGGCATGCGATGGGATAGAATTCGCCCCTGGAGCGAGAAGCACAACCAGTTGCAAACGCTGGTAAAGGGTGAGCAGCCGCGGAAACCAGGCCAGTGGCACGGCCAGGATTCTGCCATCGCTCAGATCGACCCACATACTATCCGGATCGAAATGAACACGCGTTGCCTTAACCAAAGTATTCATGCCAAGCCCTTTCGATACGTTCCTTGTTGTCTTCGCTATCTCCATAAGTTCGCGGAGTATGCAAGAGTTGTATCCGTCATTACCACCCCAGCCACAAAGACCCGTCGCCGGGTACCCTGGTTGCGGTACGGGAATGGTGCGTGTTGTGCAACCAGGTAAGGAACATGGGGGGAAAAGATCTCTTTACTCTCCAAGGGATTGTCAAATAAATATCGCTCCCCAAAAAGTCGAAACAGAAAAAATGCGGGAAATAAATATAGGAGTAAATGAGCCCGCTGAGCAGACAGCGTATTTGACAGAGGACTAAGTGGCTCTTCCTTTTCCCGCCCTGATTCTGCGTATCTCTTCCATCCGCTGCGCCAGCAGCTTTTCTCGCCCTTCCTGCGTCGGCTTGTAATAACTGCGACCCTTGAGCGAGTCGGGCAGGCAATCCATCTCAGCCACCTTGCCTTCTTCATTGTGTGCGTAGCGGTAGCCTTTGCCGTAATCGAGTTCCTTCATCAGTTTGGTCGGCGCATTGCGCAGATGCAGCGGAACCGGCTCCTGGCGCGTCTCTTCCACCTCGCGCTGCACCGCGCCGTAGGCCGTGTAAACCGAATTCGACTTGGGCGCAAGGCATAAATAAACCACCGCCTCTGCCAGCGCCAGATCGCCCTCCGGCGAGCCTAGGAAATCGATCGCCTCTTTAGCGGAGAGAGTAAGATTCAGCGCCTCCGGAGCAGCCAGGCCGATGTCTTCAACCGCCATGCGCACCACGCGCCGCGCCAGATAGAGCGGATCCTCGCCGGCCGCGAACATGCGCGCCAGCCAATAAAGCGCAGCGTCCGGGTCGCTGTTGCGCACGCTCTTGTGCAGAGCGGAGATCAGATTGTAATGCTCCTCGCCGGACTTATCGTAGATCAATACGCGCTGCTGCACCGCGTCGGTGGCCAACGCTCTATCGATGTGTTTCTTGTTTTCAAGAGCCAGTTGCGCCGCCACTTCCAGCGTATTGTATGCCGAGCGGCAATCTCCGCTGGAGTAACTCGCAATCAACTCCAGCGCCTCCTCGTCGGCAGTCAACTGCTGCGCGCCCAACCCGCGTTCGCTATCTTCCAGAGCCCGCCGCAGCAGCGCGACAATTTGCTTTTCCGTAAGTGGCTGCAGCACGTAAACGCGGCAGCGCGAAAGCAGCGCGGAAATAATTTCGAACGAAGGATTCTCCGTCGTCGCGCCAATCAAGCGAATCGTGCCGCGCTCCACATACGGAAGAAATGCATCCTGCTGCGCCTTGTTGAAGCGGTGTATCTCATCGATGAACAGAATAGTGCGCGAGTGCATCTCCGAGGCCTGCGCCGCCGCGGCCATTACTTGCTTGATCTCTTTGATGCCACTCATCACCGCGGAGAATTCAATGAAAGTAGCCTGGGTGGTTTCAGCCACAATCTTGGCCAGCGTAGTTTTTCCCACCCCCGGCGGACCCCACAGAATCATCGAGCCCGAGCCCGTGCCATCAAGATTGTCGCGCTCGATCTGCACCCGCAGCGGCTTTCCAGGCCCCACCAGATGTTCTTGCCCACTCAACTCATCCAATGAGCGCGGGCGCATCCGCTCGGCCAGCGGCGCCGTGCGCAGCGTGCCTTTCGGTCCTTCGGGTTCGCCGTCAAAGAGGCTCATCGCTGCATCCAGAATATTCCTATTGCTGGTAAGCATTGCGGTTGTATTTAACGACAATTATGGAAAAGAGACACAGGCCCCTTCTCCCCCGTTGTCACCATCTGCAACTGTAGTATAAAGAGGCCGCGGAATAGTGGATGGTGCGCGTCAAAAGTCCCGAAAAACACCCCGCGGAGGCCAACCGCAGCCTTGATCATCTGGTGATTGCGGCACCCTTCAACTCCGCTCAGGGCGTACTAGGAGCCGCGCCCTGATGCAAAGCCAGCCGTTTTTGGTTTTCCTTAGCCAGAAAAGCATGTACCCTTCAATGCTCCCATTTACTTAAAAACAAACTTAAGGCTTGGGCTGCGCGGCCAGCCATTGTTTGAGCTTGGGCTCCTGCGTGGCGCGCAGCTCGATGCAGCCGTCGATATTCTCAACGGCATGTTTGAGAGCGTTGCCGGTTGAGGCGACTTTGTGAGCGGCGAAAAACTTCTCGACGCTGTCGCGTTCTTTGGCGGAGCAGAAGTTCCCCGTAGCGCTCACCAGCCGGCTGCCCAGCTCCGGCGTCATGGCGGGCTGAATCGCCTCCCAGTGATCCTGGATGTACTTCCACGCCAGGTCGCGATTTGTGTCAATCTGCAAGGCGATGGAAAATTGCAGCGCCTCGTCCTGGCTGCGGACCTTGCTTGAAGCCGCGTACTCCAGCGCGCGTTCCGCCAGTGCGGGGTCTTCAAACTGTCCTAACAGATGCAGCGCGCCGATCTGGAACTCGGGGTTGGTCGAGCTTTCATAGATCTGCTGCAAGCGGTCGAAGAGTTGGGCATCGCCATAACGTGCGGCAATGGTCTGCGCGGCTTCTGCCAGCGTAGGATCGACCGAGGAGGAATCCGCCATGTACTTTGCCGCCAACTCGCGAGCCTGCGCAATGACGGCCGGGTCTTTGCCGTACAGCCCGAGGAGAGAAAAGAGCTTGGCGCGCAGTTCGCGGGTATTGTCTGAATCGGCCGCGGATGGTGGGCCAACTTTGTCGAGATTCGGCGCAAAGCTCTTGCGAATCCACTCCGCAAGAGCAGCCTTCTCATCGGCAGTGGCCGCTATCTGGCTGTCGATGGCCTGGAAGTTTTCGACGGTTCTTACAACTCGCGAGGCATGGGGATCGGCCTTGAGGGCGCTCTGCAAAACCTCTGCCGAAGTATCGGCTTTGACGGCGGACAAGAGGTCCAGATAGTCGCCCACTGGTTCCTTGTTGGCGCGCACCTGCGCCCACTCGTCGCCGATGAGGCTGATGCGTTCTGCCGGCGACAAACCGCTTTCAACCTGAGAAACAAGTGCCGCATAATCCTTCTTCGCATAGACGCTGTGATAGTAGCCCTTGCCATTGGCGTTGGCGAAGAAGAGGCCGTCGGGAACCTTCAGTCCGTGGTCCAGCGCGGGATAAACTTCGCATTGCTGGCCGCTCGAACCGGCTTTGAAGCAGATGGGCAGCATCCACTTCTGCGCCGGGTCCGGCTGCATATTGGGGCTGAGATAGAAGCGCTTGTCGGTGACGGAAACTTGTCCGCGCGAGGGCACGCCAAAGGTCAATAGCGGCTCACCCTGCTGCGCGACCAGGCTCTGCATGATCTTGTCCACCGGCTTGTGGCTGGCAGCGGTTTGGGCGCTCCAGAAGTCCTCGGCGGTGGCATTGGCGAACTGATGAGCGGCCAGATAATTATGCACCCCTTGGCGAAAGGTCTCCTCGCCAAGATAATTTTCCACCATTCCCAGCACCGCCCCGGCCTTGCCGTAAGAGATGTCGTCAAACATCTGCTCGATCTCCTCGCGCGTCTCGGCCTTGGCGCGAATGGCGCGGGTGGTGGGCTGCGCGTCGAGGTTGAGCGTGTCGCCGAGATCGACGACAATCTGCTGATCGATATTCCACTCGGGATGCATGACGGCGACGGCCTTCGACTCCATCCAGGTGGCGAAGCCCTCGTTGAGCCAGATGTTATCCCACCACTGCATGGTCACCAGATCGCCAAACCACTGGTGCGCCATCTCATGCGCGATGGTGAGAGCCACTTCTTTTTGCGCGCCAACGGTTGCGGTTTTGGGGTCGAGCAGCAGATCGGTTTCGCGATAGGTGATGGCGCCGAAGTTTTCCATTGCGCCGGCCTCGAAGTCGGGCAGGCCAATCAGGTCGAGCTTCTTGAGCGGGTAAGGAATGCCGAAGTAGTTGTTGTAGTAATGCAGAACCCACTCTGCGATGCCGACGCCGTATTTTGTGAGCGCGACTTTGTCCGGCGTTGCGCAGACGCGAATCGCCACGCCGTCCGACTCGCCAGCGGAGCATTGGAAGTCGCCGACCAGCCAGACAACCAGATAGGTGGACATCTTGGGCGAGGTTAAAAATTTGAGCGTATGCTTGCCGGCAGTGGGGCCTGCAGTATCGGAGATAATGGGGCCGTTCGAGATTGCGGTGTCATTGCTGTCGATTACAAGCGATACATCGTAAGTGGCTTTGAAGGCCGGCTCGTCAAAACAGGCGAAGGCGCGGCGCGCGTCAGTGGATTCAAATTGCGTGACGGCGTAGTTGCGGCGGGCGGTCTTGGAGAGATAGAAGCCGCGCAACTGATTGTTCAGAATGCCAGAGTAATGAATTGCCAGCGTGGCCGGGCCTGCGGGGAGTTTTTGTGGAAAGGTAAAGGTGGCTTGCTCCTTCTTATCGTCGAGCGAGACGACGGCCGTCTGCTGCTTGCCGTTGGCGGTCACGGTCACGGACTGGAAGTTGATTTCGGCGGCATTCAGCGTGATGCGATTCGAGGGCTCGGCGAGTGTCACGTCGATGCTCTCGGCGCCGGTAAAAGTCGCGGCGTTGAGATCGGGCGCGAGTGTCAGCGCGTAGTGCTCGGGGCGGACGGTCTGCGGCAGGCGCTGGGCGTGCAGTGTGGTTGCGAACGTGAGCAGCGCGCTGGTCAAAAGGCTGGAAGTCAGTAATGCGAAAACAAAATTGCCACTCTTCATAAAATCCTCGAATCTTCGAACAATCCTGCAAGCTGCAAGAAGCAATCCTGCAAGAATCCGAAGGCAAGCAGGCTTTGTATCAGGGCACGACTTCAGTCATGCCGCACGATGGTCTGGAAAGCCTGGGCTTTACAGGCTGCGGAAAAACTCTTCAGGAGGCAATTCCCAATGGCTTTGTAATCAGGGCACGACTTTAGTCGGGCCAATAAAGCCAATCATACCAACATTGGGCTTTAGCCCCTGCGGGTATTGTCTCCTGTCATCTGCAATCCCGCAAAAGTAATTCTGCAAACGCTCATCAGGCAGCAAGTTACTGTTCCCTGATCCCTGATCCCTGTTCCCTGCCTTTCGGCAGAAGCGAGTCGAGCAGCAACAGGCACGCGCCGGTGACGACTGATGAGTCGGCGATATTGAAATCCGGCCAATGGTAAGTGTAGATGTGTACCTCGATGAAGTCCACTACGGAACCATAGGCCAGGCGGTCATGAATGTTGCCCAGGGCTCCGGCAAAGATCAGCGCGAGGGCGACGGTGGTGAGTGTGAAGCGGTCGCCGAGACGGATAAGAAGAAAGAGCACGATGAGCGCGGCGAAGGAAGAAAAGCCGATCAGCAGCCAGTGAACCAGTTGCGGGCGATTGGAGTCGGCAAAGAGCGAAAAGGCCGCGCCTTCATTGGTCCAATGGCTGATAGCCAGAAAATGCGGCAGTACTGGAATGGAGTGGCCGATGGGAATGCGCAGCGTGACCCAGGTCTTGGTGAGACGGTCGAGAAAGATGACAATGGCGGAGAGGAGCAGTAGCCAATGCAGGCGGCGGGGTGCGGTGAATTTCATCGGCCTTCCTTGTGATCGAGACAGATATTTCAAAAGTGTGTTGTTCTTTCAAAAACGTGATGTGTGTCAGGGCACGACTTCAGTCGTGCCGAAGATAGCCGAAAAAAACTGCAAGCTTCACAGGATTCGGAAAAACTCCTCAGGAGGCAATTCCCAATGGCTTTGTAATCAGGTCACGACTTCACAGGCTGCGGAAAAACTCCATGAAAGTCAGGTTTTGTGTCAGTCGTCCACCGGCTTCGCCGACCCGCAGGCGATGAAACGGGCTACATTGGCTCCCATTCGCCAGCTTGACAAGTGGCAGTCTCTCGCCCGCGCCGTAGGCGCAATGGTTATTAGCCCCGCGCTTCAGCGTGGGGTGAGCGGCCCCACAATTCAGCCGAGTCCCGTAGGGACGGCGCGAAATCCACCTAAATTGCGAGTTTCAATGAAATCAACCATTTGTACCCTCCGCGGAAAGTAGTTTCTTTTTAGGGCACGACTTCAGTCGTGCCGCAAGAGCCTCACAATAAAGGCTGGGCCTTAGCCCCTGGGGGATTCAATTCATTCACTGTCAAACCATTTCTGCAACACCCCCTAAGTGGCCTCCGTGGGCGGTTCAATCTTCATCTCTTTCAGCGCATCTTGGCAGCGAGTGCAGACATTCTGCCAGATGCCGTAGTTGGAAACTGCCGGCATAAAGTTCCAGCATCGGGCGCATTTTTGGCCGGTGGCGAGTAGAATCTCCACTACATCCGTCATGGGAACCTTGTTGATTATCTCAACATCAGAAACATTGAAGAGTTCTTTGAGGCCGGTACTGTGTCGCTGGAGAAGGTCATTCAATGGACCACCTTCTGCTGCTCTGATTTCAATTTTGGCTTCGAGACTCTTTCCAATTTCCTTTGTCTGACGCATCCGCTCAAGCTTCAAAAGAACTAGGTCTCGAATTTCGAAAATCTTTTTCCACTCTTCCAGCAACTTCGCCGGCTCTTCGGAAAAAATCTCTTCCGGCTTGGGAAACAGCGCCAGATGCACACTAACTTCGCGCCCCTCAACCTTGGGTAGATACTCCCAAACTTCATCCGCCGTAAAGCTCAAAATCGGCGCCACCAACCGCACCAGCGCTTCCGCAATCTGCCACAGCACCGTCTGCGCGGAACGGCGCTCTTTGCTCGTCGGCGCAAAGGTGTACATGCGGTCCTTGAGCACATCGAGATAGAAGTTGCTCAGGTCCACGACGGCGAACTCATTGACTGCGTGGTAGACGCGATGAAACTCAAATCGCTCATACCAGCCGAGAATATTCTCCGTCAGTTCTCGAGTCCGAGCCAGCATATAACGGTCAAGCGGCAGTAGCTCCGCCTCAGCCACGCGGTCGCGCACGGGGTCGAAGCCGTGCAAGTTGCCGAGCAGAAAGCGGAAGGTGTTGCGCAGCTTGCGATAGATCTCCGAGCAGCGCGCCATCAGATTTTCACTCGCCGCCATGTCTTCGCGGAAGTCGATGGAAGCCACCCAGAGCCGCACGATCTCGCCGCCCATGCGGTTGGCAATATCGACTGGATCGACGCCGTTGCCAAGGGATTTGGAGAAGGCGCGGCCATGCTCATCCAGGGTCCAGCCGTTGGTCACGACGCGGGAGTAGGGCGCGCGGCCGCGAAGCGCAACGGAAGTCAGCAGCGAAGAATGGAACCAGCCGCGATGCTGATCGCCGCCCTCGAGATAGAGAACCTGCGTCCCATCGTTTTTTTGGAAGGCGGAGTAAGCATCCTGCAAATCCGGATCGCTCTCGCAGACGGCAAGCCAGCTTGTGCCCGAGTCCACCCACACATCCAGAATGTCCGACTCTTTGCGGAATTCCTTGCCGCCGCAGTGCGCGCAGACTGCGCCTTCGGGAAGCAGCGCGCCGGCCGCATCCGTGCGCCAGGCCTCGATGCCCTCGCGCTCAATCATTGCGACGACGGCGCGATTCAACTCCGAATCGATGAGCGGCTTGTTGCACTGCGCGCAGAGAAAAACGGCAATGGGCACGTCCCAGATCTTCTGGCGGCTGATGCACCAATCGGGGCGCGTGGCGATCATGTTGGTGATGCGCTCCTTGCCCCAGGCTGGATCCCAGATAACTTTGTCGATCTCTTCAATGGCGAGTTGGCGAAAGGTCGTGCCCGTGCCGTCGGCGCGTTTCACCGGCGTCTCCATGCCAATAAACCACTGCTCGGTGGCGCGATAGATCACCGGCTTGTGGCAGCGCCAGCAGTGCGGGTAAGAGTGCTCCAGATCGTGGCTGGCCAGTAGAGCGCCGCGCTCTTCAAGCATGGCTAGAATCACGGGATTCGCGGCCCAGACCTTCAAGCCTTCAAACGGGGGCGGCGCGGCCAGCGGCCAGGCCTCCGGGTCCACAGTGAGGCGGCCAACCTCATCGACGCGGCAGATGGGGTCAAGGCCGTAGCGCAACCCGGTGTTGTAATCGTCCGCGCCGTGCGCGGGAGCGGTGTGGACGGCGCCGGTGCCGGTGTCGGCTGTGACGTAAAGGGCGTTGACGCCAAGGATGGAGCGGTTGAGAAAGGGATGCTGAAAGGCGACGCGATCCAGGGCGCTGCCTTTGAAGCGGGCCAGTTCAACAGTTTCGCCAAGTTTGCAGGCGGCGATGACCGAGGCGGCCAGTTCGGCGGCGACGACGTATACCTCTTCGCCAGCCTCCAGCGCCACGTACTCGAAGCCGGGATGGAAGGCGACGGCCAGCGACGCGGGCAGCGTCCACGGAGTTGTCGTCCAGATAATCGTCGAGACCTGCTTGCCTTTGAGCGCCGGGTCGATGGTGGCCGGATCGCTGGTGAGCCGGTAGCGCACGTAGATCGAAGGGCTGGTGTGATTCTCGTACTCCACCTCGGCCTCGGCCAGCGTGGTGCGGTCGTGGATGCACCAGTAGACGGGCTTGAGTCCGCGGTAGACAAAGCCTTTTTCCAGAAAGCCGTAGAAGGCCTCCAGCGTGCGCGCCTCATACGCGCGGTTCATGGTCTTGTAAGGCTCGTGCCAGCGGCCGAAGCAGCCGATGCGCTCGAATTGGGAGGTTTGCAAATCGACGTACTTCTGCGCGTACTGGCGGCAGGCGGCCAGAATCGCTGAGGCCGGCAGCTCCAGCCGTTTGCGCCCCAGCTGCTCTTCCACCTTGATCTCGATAGGCAAGCCGTGGCAGTCGTAGCCGGGCACGTAGGGAGCGTCGAAGCCGGCCATCGTTTTCGACTTGACGATGAAGTCCTTGAGGCCCTTGTTGAGCGCGTGGCCCAGGTGAATGGGGCCGTTGGCGTAGGGCGGGCCGTCGTGCAGCAGATAATACTGGCCTCCGGCCTTGCGGCGCGCCTCGCCGGCCCTGCGCAACTCGTCATATAGGTTGAGGGCGGACCAGCGAGCCAGTCGAAGTGGTTCATTCTGCGGTAGGTTCGCCTTCATCGGGAAGGCGGTTTGCGGCAAGGTAAGGGTCGCCTTCAACTCCGGTGCTGAGGACATCGTTACTCCCTGGGATCGTTCGGAATCATTCATTTTCTAGTGTAAATGGCTGGGCGAGAGTTTTCCGGGTAACAAACCGCAGGTGCGCTCCGTCTATTGTTTATGGGAAACTTGGCTATGCAGGAATATGAGGGCGTGGATTCCGGAACGTTGCCGGACAAGACACAACCGGGCGGAGTCAAGCATAATAGAGGTATGGACCTGGAGACGGAGAGCCAGTCTAACGGCGGGCAACCCAGGCGCTTAGAGGCCAGAGAACCAGCAGCAACCATGGCAAACGACCTGCTCATCCAGCCCGATTCGGAATCCCAAGCCGCGGCTGCGGTTCTCAGCGGCGGCTCCCTCGACGCCGGCTTTGGAATGCAGCTTGATGAGAAGCCAATCTGGGCCGAACTCTACGGGAGCCTTCGCGATCTGTTTTTCCCGCCCAAGCTGCCGCCGCTGCAACTGACATCGACACCGATTCCGGTTCCGGACCGGATGGCGGTCAAGCGCAATCCCTGGGCCTGGGGCATTGCCACCACCATCAACGGCGCGATTCTGGCGGCTCTGCTGGCCATCGGCGTCAAGACGGTGATGGACAAGGCCAAGCCCAACATGACGGTCACGCCGATCGATGCGGTCACGGAGTTTGTTCCGCCCAAGGCCGCCACGGAGATCCACGGCGGCGGCGGAAGCCCGGACAAGACCGAGGCGATCAAGGGCAAGATTCCGCCGCGGGCGACGGCTCCGGTTGTGATGCCGAAGGTCGAGCAGCCGCCGCTGCCGTCGATCGATGTGCCGAAGGACATTATCATTCCCGACAACCCGGCGTTGACGAATTTTGGCATGTCTCATTCCCAGAATGTGAAGCTGGCTTCCGGCGGGAACGGCTCCGGCATGGGCATGGGCTCAGGCAGTGGCAGCGGATATGGCCCTGGCTCCGGTGGAGGGATCGGCGGAGGAGCCTACCAGATCGGCGGCGAAATCTCAGAGCCAAGGGTGATCTTCGAGCCGGAGGCTCAGTTCTCTGACGAGGCGCGCCGCAACAAATACCAGGGCGTTGTGCTGGTCACTCTGATCGTCGATGCGCAAGGCAACCCGCAGAATGTGCATGTAACCCGCCCGCTGGGCGAAGGATTGGATGAGGAAGCCGTCATAGCAGTGAGGAAGTACAAGTTCAAGCCAGCCTTGAAAGGCGGAAAGACGCCGGTGCCTGTGATTATGAGTGTCGAGGTGAACTTCCAGTTGTTTTGAGTTTCTGGGATTGGAAGATAAAGGGCGAGGAGCGTGGAAGCTTCTCGCCCTTTTTGCGTACCCTCAGCTTTTTGGCGGCGGTTTGAGGCCCAGCTCGCGCATGGCGATTTGCAGGTCCGCCCAGGCTTCTTTTTTCTGGCGCGGATCGCGGAGCAAGTAGGCCGGATGATAGGTAACAATGAGTTGCGCGCCGCGCCACGCATGGACGCGTCCGCGCAGGCCGGCCAGCGGCTGGCGGCTGCCCAGCAGCCAGGTGGCGGCGGTAGCGCCCAGCGCAACCAGCACCTGGGGGCGGACGACGTCGATCTGGCGGAAGAGAAACGGGGTGCAGGTTGCGCCTTCTTCCTGATCGGGAACACGGTTGCCGGGCGGACGGCACTTGACCACATTGGCAATATAGACCTGGTCGCGCCGCAGGCCCATGGCGGCGATCATGTTATTCAAAAGCTGGCCGGCCTTGCCCACAAACGGCAGTCCCTGCGCATCCTCGTCCGCGCCGGGGCCTTCACCCACAAACATCAGCCGCGCGGCCGGATCACCGTCGCCAAAGACGATCTTGTTGCGGCCCTGATGCAGCGGGCAGCGGGTGCATTCGCCGATCTCGTCGCGGATCAGTTGCAGTGCGGCGGCGCGCTCTGCGGCGGGTAATTCGGCTGAGATCTGCGGTGGGGCAGGGATTGCTTTGCGGGGCGGAATGGGCTGGTCCTCCTGGGAATGTGCGGATTGGGAGATGGTATCCCAGCTCTCGGAAGCGGAACCTGGGGCACCCAATGTTTGTGCCCCATCCGGTTGGGAAGTAGAAATTGCGGCTTCAGAATCGGAAGCCGACGCGTTGGCCAGCAGGGCGGTAAGCGCCGGGTCGACGGGGCGGCGATAGAACTCGGTTAGGCCAAGATCGCGGTAGAAGCGGAGGCGGGCGGCAAGTGCATCGCGGGTTGCGGGATCCAGGCTCTGCGCCAACTTCTTACTCCATCTTGCATTGCAATTCTGCTATTCGATAATCAGTTGGCGGCGAGGAGCGGCAGTCTGAACAGCCTCGCCGCGCACGCGATCCTGGCGGTGCTTTTCGTCCTCGCCTTCGTCCATCTCAAGCAGCATCGAACTGGGCCGGCGCAGGGTGAGAATCTCGTCCAGAATGCGGTCGGCCAGTGAGCGCTTGGACATCTCTGGCAGCTCGATGGCGGTGGTGAGAGTGAGGAATGTGGCGGCGTTGTTGTCGGAGTCGAAGCCGGTTCCCTCCGCTGCCACGTTGTTGACGACAATGGCGTCGGCGCCCTTGCGCAGGAGCTTGGCGCGACCGTTTTCCATGCGATTTTCGGTCTCGGCGGCAAAGCCAACTATCAACTGGCCGGGACGGCGGCGGCGCACGACCTCGGCCAGAATATCTTCTGTCGGCGCGAGCTCGATCGTGAGCGGCCCGCTGCGCTTGAGCTTCTGCTCGGAGACATTGACGGGGCGATAGTCGGCGACCGCGGCGGCTTTTATAACAAGTGTCGCCTCATTCATGCGGGCAAGGACTGCCTCGCGCATCTGGTCGGCTGTCGTGACCTTGACCACCTCGCAGTGCGAGGGCGGATGCAGCGCGCTGGGGCCGCTGATGAGGATGACCTTGGCTCCGCGGCTCTGCGCGGCATCGGCCAGCGCGTAGCCCATCTTGCCACTGGACCGGTTGCCGAGAAAGCGGACTGGGTCGAGAGCCTCGCGCGTGCCGCCTGCCGTGACCAGCACGACCTCTCCTGCCAGATCGTGGCATCTGCCCAGGGCGCAGAGCACGGCGTCGGCAATGGCGGCGGGCTCTGCCATGCGGCCCGCGCCTACCATGCCGCAGGCCAAATCGCCCGTGCCCGGCGGAATGACGTGAACGCCACGCTGGCGCAACAGCTCAAGATTGGCCTGCGTGGCCGCGTGCTCCCACATATGGACGTTCATCGCCGGAGCAACCAGGACTGGCGATCTGGTGGCTAAATAGAGAGTGGTGAGAAAATCGTCGGCGATGCCGTGGGCGAATTTGGCAAGAATGTTGGCTGTGGCCGGAGCGACGACCAAGGCGTCTGCCCATTGCGCCTCGCCGATATGCTCGATGCCGTTCTGCTCGTCTGAATCGTAGTAAGCGGTCTGGCCGGTGCCGGTATCGTCCCACAAGCTGGTGAGGACTTTGTGGCCGGAGAGCGCGGCAAAGGTGAGCGGCTGCACAAACTTGCACGCAGCCTCGGTCATGACGACATGGACCTCGACGGCCTGGCGCTGCAAGGCGCGCACCAGTTCGGCCGCTTTGTATGCGGCAATTCCACCCGAGACGCCAACCGTTATTCTCATGCCTCGATTGTAGCCGGTTTCGATTGTGAATGGCAGGTTGCAAAGAATGCGGCAGTAGTCCGTTTGAAAAGCAATTCCGTCAGAGGCTAAACAGGCTGCGATAAAACTCAATCTGGAGGGAGACGGGGGTTTTAACCCCCGTGTAAAGCCAATAGATTGAGTGCGGCTTTACAAACTGCGGAAAAACTCATCGCGAGGCAATTCCCAATGGCTTTGTAACAAGGCACGACTTCAGTCGGGCCGATAAAGCCAATCATATCAACGTTGGGCTTCACAGGCTGCGGAAAAACTCTTCAGGAGGCGATTCCCAAAGGCTTTGTAACCAGGGCACGACTTCAGTCGGGCCGATAAAGCCAATCACATCAACGTTGGGCTTTAGCCCCTGCTACACTCAATCGCGATTGCAATCCCCGAATAGCCCTTTTTCCGCAGCCTGCAAAGTCCCTACCCTTCAGACTGGCCCACTGCTCAAATCTGGTGCGAATTTCAGTGGCCGCGGCGTGGGCTTTCTTCGTCGGACGGCGCGGGCGGCGCAAGCTCCAGCTTCTTCTGGCCGCGCAGGCCAAGCAGCAGCATGGTCAACCCAAAGGCCAGCAGAACCAGTCCCCACCAGAGGTTGCAATTGACGCCTAGGCTGCGGGCGTAGAGAGCGGCATTGCTGTTGGTGGCCCAGCCAAAGACGCCCAGAATCACGCCAACCAGCGTGAACATCAAACCCATCGGAATGCGCAGATCAAGAATCATCGTTTTTTCCTGTATCTACTATCGGGCCGGCAGCTTTGAAATGCAAATGAATGCCGGAACTCACTGTGCCGCTCCCTCGGCCGGCGCGGCATCGGTGGTCAGGTAAGTGCGGGTCAAGTCGGCGTGGCCGGCCAAGGTCGAGCGCGGAAGGCCATCCACCAGAAAACGAACCTGCGTGACGCGAGGCAGGTTGGCGTGCAGCGTTCCCACAATCGAGAGCACGGTGAGGGTTTCCGTCTCAATGCCCGAGGGATGGTTGGCGGCAAAGCTGCCCGTCAGATTGACCACCGCCAGCAGCGGCCCGCTCTGCTGCGCCTCCTGGGAAAGAGCGGCGCGGTCTTCGCCGCCGGATTCTCCCGGCTTGAAACCGCCCAGTTTGATCTTCCCGGAGGCGTCGGCAATCTGCGGCGCGGGCAGCAGAAAGACCTGCAAGACGGAGGCTCCGCCGCCGGAAACGGGGTGCGCTGCATCGGGGGCGGCGTAAAGATCCAGCAGCTTTGCCAGCACAGCTCGCGCACGTGCGCCGGGGTCTACAGGCAAGGGCAGCGAGTGCTGCTGAGTAAGCAGTGAACTATCGCCGTCGTTGGCCACCAGCAGAGTCGCCACGTCGGCCGGCGCAATCACCGGAGCGCTCGTGGGTGCCGAGTCCTGGCCTGCGATCAGCCGCTGGTGCGCGCGCTCGCGCAACTGCCACAGTGTCACGCCCATAATCAGCGAGGCCGCCAGAAGAATTCCAAAGAGCAATTTTTGATGGCGCGGAATCATGGCTGATGCGCCTCCGTGCGCCACTCCAGCAGAGCGGCGGCCAGAGCCTCGGCCACGCGCGCCTGGTAGTCTGCATCGTCCAGATTGGTGGTAGTTTTCTTGTCCGCGCTCAGATCGGGCGCAATCTCTACGGCCACCGCCGGGCAGGTCATGCTGTCAATCCCCTGCAGTGAAGTGCGGCCCAGAGTCACGCTCATGCCCGCATGGGTCAACGCCGAGTTCAGTACGCCCTCCAACGCCAGCGAGCGCGTTACAAAGGCAGACTGCGCTGTCTTCCACGCCGCAAAGCGCACCGGCTCGACCGGTGCCAGCGAGGAGGCAAAAAGATGAATGCCCGCGCCGCTGCCCGAGGCATGAAGGCTGAGGCAGGCCTGGGCCTGGGCGCGATTGGCAATCTCTGCGCGTCGATCCGCATCGACCGTCGCATCGGACTCGCGCGTAGTGACTACTTGAATGCCGCGCGCCCCCAGCAGCGACCGCAGACGAACACTGAGCGCGAGAGTAAAGTTTTTTTCAAGCTGATTGTTGGCCAGATGGCCGCCCGCGTCGTCGCCCCCATGAGCCGCATCCAGCACCACGACAAAACGAGCTTGCGGGGCAGCGGGTACCGCCGGAGCCTGCGCGACGGCCAACTGCGCGGATGCGATGAGAGTTGCAAAGGCAAATGTCTGGAGCAGGCGTCGAAGCGCCGGGAAATGAACAAAGTAGCCTAACCGAATTGTTAGCCTAGCTGGCAAATGCGTCCCCGCTCCTAAAGCACCCACTCCCCGTTTTTCTGAATTGCGGCGTACATTGCGTCGGGCGCAAGGTCCAATTCTCCGGGCCAGGCAACCGCGCCATATTCGAGCGTGGCCTGTGCAAAGAGTGACGGGGCGGCAAGCACGGCATAGACTCCAGCCTTCGATGAATGAACAAGGCCGGAGAGATCAACAATCCCCGTCAGGCCGTCGGCAAATGCAACCCGCAGCGGAAACTCCGGAAGGGCTTCGACTACCGTTACACGCCATGGCGAACGAGGGGCGATTTCAGCGGCTAAAACAGTGGCAGGATTCATTGATGGCAGCTAACCGCGAGCAGCTAAAGTGCGGGTGCAAGATCGTTAAGCTCTTCAATGCGGAGCATGCGAATATCGCGCACACAACTCTTGAACCAGGGATAGGCAATACTCACCTGTTGCGCAGCCAAAACGCACTTGACTGCGTTCATGTCATCTCCGCCGAAATATACACTGCCCTGTTGCCAATGAAAACCCAGAGGTTCCAAGATTTTCCTGATATCTCCGTAAGCGTTCTTGTAAGAAGAATTTGGGTAAACATTCTCCAACTGCGCTGTATCGAGGTCAAAAGCAATCGCGTACATTCGCACTCTCCCCGTCGGGAACTCGGGTATTTTGCTTTCGCTCGAATCGACTTCAGGTTCGTCAAGTAGAAGCGGGCTCATGAATTCCCCTCCATTATTACTGTGGTAATAGTGCCAGCAAACGCAGGCAACGTCAACTTGAAACTCTCCAATGCAAGACTGGAAGAGTCTCTTTGTCGAAACTTGTCTAGCCTTCAAAGCGATGCACATTTCTGCAAATCTCACGGAGTATGTTTCTTTCCAGTCACTGTTCGCTTAGTCCAACGCATAAATCGTCAGCCCGCTAAGCAGTTTCGGAAAAAAGTCCGTCGACTTCTGCGGCATCACATCGCCCGCGAATGCGACCTCTTTCAGTTGTTCCATCGTGACAGGATTGGTCAGGAAAGTGACATCGGCATCGCCGCGGCGCGGTTGTTCCACGGCTTCGGCCACATCGCGCAGATAACGGATGTTGGTCTGCTCGCGAACCTTCTCCTCATCCAAACCCAGCAGCTTATCCAGCACAATCGAGTGCAGGCAGCTCAGATCGAGCTGACGTTGCCGCTCGGGCAGATGGGCCAGCGCCGCGGCCACAGCCTCAGTCTTTGCGCGCAGCAGAAACGCCCCTGTGCGCGTCACGGCAACAAAGGCCGTTCCCTTCTCGGCCGTCAGCGTCTGCATATAATCAGAAGCGTCGGCGGCCGCCAGCGGCGCAACCGTGAAAAACTCCTCGGCGGCGCGCAGAAATGCCGCGGAATCGAAGTTCGCCAAGCTATGCACCACGCGATGCGTAGGCAGAATCACCAGACCGTCGGAGTCCATATTGACAAAGGTCATCATCACGGCAGCCTCGGGGTAAGGCGGCTGCGGCACTTGACTGGTGCTGGATTCGGCCTTTGCCGGCGCGGCTGGCGCATGTTCCTTGGAGTAATTCAGCGCCGTCTCGTATCTGTGATGCCCGTCGGCAATGATCAGCTTCTTGTCGGCCATCGCCGTCGTCAGCAGATTGATAACCGCCGGATCGTTGACCTTCCAAAGCCGGTGCAGCACGCCATATTCATCTGTCACCTCAGCCTCGGCCGGCCCCGCGCCGTCGTAGAGAATCTTGTCCACGCTGCCGGCGGCGTCTGAGTAAAGCATGAAAATCTGCCCAAAGTGCGCATGAGTCGCCTTCAGCAGATTCAGCCTGTCCCCCTTGGGCTTGCTCAGCGTCTGCTCATGGCGGAAGACAACCTTCTCGCTGTAATCGTGCACCTTCCCAATGGCGATAAAGCCGCGCCGCTCCTTCACCACTTCCGTTCCGGGAACCTTGAAGCGCTGCGAGTAGGCAAAGATCGCCGGCGTCTTCTCCTGCGCCAGCACGCCCTCTTGCTGCCATGCATGCAGATCCCGCGCCGCGCGGGTGTACACGCTCTCTCCGCGCTCGGCGTCAAAGAGCTCCGGCAGACCCAGAATAATGCGCACAAGATTGTACGGACTGCGCTGGTAGTAGGCCTGCTGCATCGCCGGAGAAATCTTGTCGTAGGGCTGCGTGACCACGTCCTCCAGGCGGACGGCCGAGGGGTTGTAACGCCAGGCGCGAAAGGGATAAATGTGAGCCATGAGGAAGGTCTTTCTCCCGCTGATACAGTGGATTTTGCGCTCTAGCCGCCCTCTGCAGAGCCGTTCGGCGCTTAGCCTCGATTGTACTCCCGCGCCTGCGGAAATCCCCGCCCATAATACCGTAGCGCCGGCCTCCTGGCCGGCTGTCGCGTGGACCTTCCGGTCCACGCTTGGTTCTCTTTCACAGCCTTCGCAAAATTTAACCGGAGTATCGGCCCTCACGGTTGGTTTTTCCAACAGAATCCCCGCCGCCACAGCTTGCCTGGCATTGCAACTGACGTAGACTGAGAATGAAAGACAACACTCCGATTTCTATGCGCCTTTGCCGTCTCGCCATCCTCGCGCTGCTTCCTGTCTTCATCTCCGCTTCAGGGCTATCCCTCCCTGCGCAGCAGACGCCTTCCCAGCAGCAGCCACCTTCCCCGCGGTTGACGCCGCCTTCCCCGTTCACAGAGGACCGCGACCCCGTCCGCTCCCCCGACAGCCAGACCCCGGCGCCGCCGGTCGTGCGCAAGGAGCCTGGCGGTTACGTGCTCCATACAGAAGTCGATGAGGTGCTGCTCAACTGCACCGTGCTTGAAGGCACGCAACTGGTTCCCGGTCTGAAGAAAGAGAATTTTCGCATCAATGAGGACGGCGTCGATCAGACGCTCATCAGCTTTCAGCACTCCGATCTTCCCGTCTCCATCGCCCTGGTCGTCGATAACTCCGGCTCCATGGGCAGCAAGCGCCCCTCGGTCAACAAGAGCGCGCTCGACCTCATCGAGGCCTCCAATCCCCAGGACGAGGCCTTCGTCGTCAACTTCTCCGACGAGGCCTACATCGACCAGGATTTTACCTCCGACGTCAACAAGCTGCGCGACGGCCTGGCGCACATCGAATCGCGCGGAGGCACTGCCCTGCGCGACGCCGTCATCGCCTCGGCGGACAAGCTCGTCGCCGAGGCCAAAAATCCCAAGCAGGTCATCATCCTCATCACCGACGGCGACGACAACGCCTCCACCTTCGACCTCGAGCAGACCATCCGCCGCGTCCAGCAGCTCTCCGGCCCGGTCATCTACTCCATCGGCCTCCTCTTCGGCGACGAGGACATGAGCCGCGCCGAGGCCAAACACGCCCATAAGGCCCTCGAATTGCTCTCCACCGAGACCGGCGGCGTAGCCTTCTTTCCCAAAAACATCGAGCAGATCGACCAGATCGCCGCCGAAGTTGCCCGCGACATCCGCAACCAGTACACGCTCGGCTACCGCTCCACCCGCCCCGCCACCGAGCCCGGCTTCCGCAACGTAGTAGTGACCGCCCAAGCCAAAGGCCACGCCAAGCTCACCGTCCGCACCCGCACCGGCTACTACCCCGTAGCGCGCGTAGCCAAGAAACCGCCAGCGGCGGGGAAGCAGTAGCACGCGGGTGCCCCCGGTCCCGGCGATTTTCTCCAACCAAGATGAGGGTTCCCCGGTCCCAGCGATTTTCTCCAACCAAGATGAGGGTGCCCCCGGTCCCTAGCTTTTGGGGACCGGGGATGGAAGCACACGGCTGCCCCCGGTCCCAGCGATTTTCTCCAACCAAGATGCGGGTTCCCCGGTCCCGGCGATTTTCTCCAACCAAGTTGCGGGTGCCCCCGGTCCCTAGCTTTTGGGGACCGGGGATGGAAGCACGCGGCTGCCCCCGGTCCCAGCGATTTTCTCCAACCAAGTTGAGGGGACCGGGGATGGAGACACGCCACCCAAACCCTCCCGATTGGAGTATTCTCGCAGAGTATGAAAGGCGAGCGCATTCGTTATCAGCAAACGGGGGAGTTTCACCTCCTCACCTTCAGCAGTTTCCGGCGTCGGCCCTACCTGTCGACGGTCGCGGCGATGGAGCTTTTTGAGGATGCGTTGGAGCGCGTGCGGCTGCGTTATCTCTTTGCAGTCGCCGGTTACGTGGTCATGCCGGAGCACGTACATCTGTTGGTCAATGAACCAGCGCGCGGGCTTTTATCCAGAACCGTTCAGGCCCTCAAGCTGTCGGTTTCGATGCGCAGCCGCGAGAGACCCTTCTGGCAGGCGCATTATCACGATTTCAACGTCTCATCTCACCAGAAGTTCGTCGAGAAGTTGCGCTACATTCATCGCAATCCGGTCAAGCGCGGCCTCGTCGCCAAGCCCGAGGAGTGGCTCTGGTCAAGCTATCGCCATTATCAAACGGGAATGCACGGAACCGTAGAAATCGAATCAGAATGGACAGCCTGCGAAAGAGGCTGGCAACTGCCTGCGTGGATGCGCTTGAGGCAACTCGGTTCCCCTTCCCCGGTCCCAGCGATTTTCTCCAACCAAGATGAGGGTGCCCCCGGTCCCTAGCTTTTGGGGACCGGGGATGGAAGCACACCGGCGGGGTGCCCCCGGTCCCAGCGATTTTCTCCAACCAAGATGAGGGTGCCCCCGGTCCCTAGCTTTTGGGGACCGGGGATGGAAGCACGCCGGCGGGTGCCCCCGGTCCCAGCGATTTTCTCCTACCAAGATGAGGGTGCCCCCGGTCCCTAGCTTTTGGGGACCGGGGGTGGAAGCACGCAGGTGCCCCCGGTCCCGGCGATTTTCTCCTACCAAGTTGAGGGTGCCCCCGGTCCCTAGCTTTTGGGGACCGGGGGTGAAAGCACCGGAGCGCGCGGTATGAGACCAGAGCCACCCGCCGGCGCACCGCAGTTCCTTCTATCGACTTCCTCGCCTTTTCAATCGCCGCACTCCAAAGGCATCCAGCTTGGGATCGGTGCTAAGAACAGGAAGATGATGCTGGATGGCCTGCGCGGAGATCATCCGATCGAAAGGATCACCGTGCCTGTCGTCGAAGCGCGCGGCGCGCATCATCGACTCCGGCTCAAGAGGAAGAAGCTTGTATCCGAGGCGATTCTCGATATTCAAAACAAGATCGCTCTCGAAATCGGCCGCCTCGGGGAGTTTGCCTAGCCGGACTTTGTAACTGATCTCATAGACGGAAGCAGCCGAGACCATGATCTCGTTATCGAAGTCCTCAATCAGTTTCCTGGCCCACGGCTCCATGAGTGCGGGGTCTATAGCGGACCAGATCACGTAATGCGTATCGATGAGAACTCTCACTCGCTCTCCCCGCGCCAGCCTTTCAGTTCAGATTCGGGGAGTTCGTCGAAGTCGGCTGGTATCTGGAAACCGGGATGATAAAACATGCCCATCTCCCGTTTCTTTACCGGCTGCAGGGCCACAATCTCCGCCACCGGAGTCCTCTTCCGTCCCTTGGTCAAGACAATTTTTTCCCCGCGCTGCGCCCTTTTCACCAGTTCGGAAAGTTGGGTCTTTGCCTCGAACATGGTCGCTTCAACCATTGCCGCCTCCATACTGCTAGGTTTATCTTAGCTAAGATCCGATTGGTGCGCAACCCATTCTGGCGGGTGCCCCCGGTCCCGGCGATTTTCTCCAACCAAGATGAGGGTGCCCCCGGTCCCTAGCTTTTGGGGACCGGGGATGGAAGCACCCGGGTTCCCCGGTCCCAGCGATTTTCTCCAACCAAGATGTGGGTGCCCCCGGTCCCTAGCTTTTGGGGACCGGGGATGAAAGCACGCAGGCCGGTGCCCCCGGTCCCGGCGATTTTCTCCAACCAAGATGAGGGTGCCCCCGGTCCCTAGCTTTTGGGGACCGGGGATGGAAGCACGCCGGCGGGGTGCCCCCGGTCCCGGCGATTTTCTCCTACCAAGTTGAGGGTGCCCCCGGTCCCTAGCTTTTGGGGACCGGGGATGGAAGCACGGCGGGTGGGCGGGTTCCCCGGTCCCAGCGATTTTCTCCTACCAAGATGAGGGTGCCCCCGGTCCCTAGCTTTTGGGGACCGGGGATGGAAGCACGCGGGTTCCCCGGTCCCGGCGATTTTCTCCAACCAAGACGAGGGTGCCCCCGGTCCCTAGCTTTTGGGGACCGGGGATGGAAGCACGCGGGTTCCCCGGTCCCGGCGATTTTCTCCAACCAAGATGTGGGTGCCCCCGGTCCCTAGCTTTTGGGGACCGGGGATGGAAGCACGCTGGTGGGTTCCCTGGTCCCAGCGATTTTCTCCTACCAAGATGTGGGTGCCCCCGGTCCCTAGCTTTTGGGGACCGGGGATGGAAGCACGCGGGTTCCCCGGTCCCAGCGATTTTCTCCAACCAAGATGAGGGTGCCCCCGGTCCCTAGCTTTTGGGGACCGGGGATGGAAGCACGCCACCCAAACTTCAAGGAACCCAATCAAGCGGTCAAAGACCTGGCCGTCAATTTGTGTAAATTCGCGTAGCAGCTATGGTTTCACCAGATCAACTTTGGCGGCCTGCATCGCTTGGATCAGCGCCTTGTCCAAGGTTGCTTTTGGAACCTGAAATATCGCATCTCTTCTGCGAGCGAGAAGCGAGCGTCTGCCCCACCGCAGGTGGTTGCAGATCATTTCCCTTCATGCGCGCACAATAAAAGCATGAGCAACCATCACGGCCCAGCCAGAAGCCGTCTCTGCCCCATGCCGGAGCCCCGGAGCTTCGGACCAGGCAAACCGCGGACCTCCTCCCGCCGGCGAATCCTGAATTTTTTACAAAATTTGCAGATCATTTCCCACCCAGCGCGGATAATGAACAGAGGCGCGCTCCAACCCTTCTCGGATCTCCGGCTCCAAAACCGTCATTTTGAGCCGAAATCCCCACCCCCCCTACCCTGTTTTTCCAATCCTGAAGTCCTCCGTTCCAAGCTAACATAAATCAATACAACAATATGCAGCACATTACATCGCCGGATATAGTAACTAAAAAGTAAATAAAAACGCAGATTTTGCCTCTTTTTCAGCCTTGATCGGGCCTTAAAAGCAGAATCCAGCCCAGATTCTCTCACTTCTCAATCTCCAACCCAATTTTCAGCCACTCAGTTAAAATCCTCGATCCCTGTTCGCCATTCACTGTCCACTGCTGCCCATCTCCGGCGCGGCCATGCGCTCGGCTTCGGTGCTCAGTTGGATGGGAATGATTCTGACTCCGTCTCCTCAAGCGTGGCGCAAATCGAAGCTTGCCGTCATCGCGCGCCCGTTGCGATAAGCTAGAAATCAGGAGATTAAGCTCGGACCATGACTGCTTCCCCTTGCAAATACTCGACCCTTGCCGTTCACGCCGGCCAGTATCCTTGCCCGCTGACAGGCGCCGTGAATGTGCCCGTATATCTTTCCTCGACCTTTGAGCTGACCGGCATCGGCACCGATCGCGGTTGGGATTACTCGCGCGCCGGAAACCCCACGCGCGACCGCCTGGAAGAGGCTCTGGCGGCTCTCGAAGGCGGCACAAGCGCTCACGCCTTCACCAGCGGCATGGCGGCCATCAGCGCCCTCGTCGCCATGCTGCGTGCCGGCGATCACCTCATCTGCTCCAAAGATGTTTACGCCGGCACGGTGCGCCTTTTTAACCAAATAGTCTCCGGCTACGGCATCGAGATCGAGTACGTTGACACCAGCGATCTGGCCGCGGTTGAAGCGGCCATCCGGCCCGCGACCAAGCTGATTCACATCGAGACGCCCAGCAATCCCCTGATGATCCTCACCGACATTGCAGCGGTCAGCAAGCTCGCCCATGCGCGCGGCGTCGAAGTCAGCGTGGACAACACCTTCCTCTCGCCGGTGCTGCAAAGTCCGCTGGCCCTCGGCGCGGACATCGTGATGCACTCGACCACTAAATATCTCAACGGCCACTCCGACGGCCTCGGCGGCGCGCTCATCGGCTCCACGCCCGAGCACAAGGAGCGCTTCCTGTTGGTCCAGAAAGCCGCAGGCGGCGTCATGTCGCCCTTTGAATGTTTTCTAGTCCTGCGCGGCATCAAGACGCTGCCCCTGCGCATCCAGCAGCATGAGGAGAATGGCCGCGCGGTAGCTGAGTTTCTCTCTACGCATCCCAAGGTCGGCAAGCTCGCTTATCCGGGATTGAGGACTCATCCGCAGTACGATCTGGCCGTCAAGCAGCAAAGGGGTTTCGGCTCCATGATGAGCTTCGAGTTGGAGTCGCGCGAGGCCGCCGGGCGCTTCCTGGCCGCGATCAAGATCTTCCTCAGTGCCGAGTCGCTTGGCGGAGTCGAGTCGCTGGCCTCGCACTCGGCCACCACGACGCACGGCTCGGTCAGCGACGAGGTGCGCGCCTCGATGGGAATCACGCAGGGACGGGTGCGCCTTTCGATAGGCATTGAAGACAAGGAAGACCTGATCGCCGACCTGGACCAGGCGCTCGGGGCGGTGTAAGGTGGCTCATGTCTGAATCGCTGCTTCTGCTGGCCATCGATACCTGCGGGCCCACGGGTTCAGTGGCGCTGGGACGGTTTTCCGGGGGTTTGGTCGAGATCGCCGGCCAGGTCGAACTCGAAGGTCGCAACTACTCTTCTACACTGGTTGCGGCCGTCGGTGAGTTGCTCGCGCAAGCTGGAACCAAATTGAGCCTGCTCCATGCAATCGTCGCCGTCAACGGGCCGGGCAGCTTTACCGGTGTGCGCGTGGGCCTGAGCGCCGTAAAAGGCCTCGCCGAGGGCGCGCGGATTCCGGTGCTTGCTGTCTCGCGGCTCGAGGTGCTGGCCGCGGCGGCTGGCTTGGCCGCGGCGGCTCTGGACGCGCATCGGCATGAGATTTATCTGCGGATTGAAGAGGCTGGCGGCCGGGGCGTGGAATTGCTGGCTGGAGCCGATGAACTTGCTCTGCTTGCGCCGCCGCCGCGAATCGCTCTCTGCGACGAGGCGGCTGTTCTGCTGCTGGCTTCAGTCTGGCCGGCGACGGAGCTAGTTCGAGTAGCTCCGCCGACCGCCGCGGACGCACTTCGGCTCTGTGCGCCAAGGATTGCATCTGGAGAGTTCGCGGATCTGGCGCTGCTCGATGGCCACTACCTGCGCAAGAGCGATGCGGAAATCTTCGGTGAGCCTGTCGCCGCCTCGGAACATCCATGAACTCCGCGCAACACACCTTGCAAATTCGCCGCATGACGGCGGCCGACCTGGACCCCGTAATCGAGATTGCCCAGAGTCTCAGCGATGCGCCGGCATGGCCACGTTCGGCATATACGGCCGCGCTGAACCCGGATGGCTTGCCGCCACGCATTGCGCTCGTTGCCAGCTATGCCAGTTCCAACACGGTCGCGGGCTTTGCCATCGCCAGCCTGCTTGCTCCGGAGGCTGAACTGGAGTCCATCGCGGTTGCAGCCCAGTTTCAGCGGCACGGCATCGGTCGAGCGCTCTTGGCCTCGTTAGCGGTCGAACTCCGCGATGCCCAGGCCGCAGAGATCATTTTGGAGGCGCGCGCGTCTAACCAGCCGGCGCTTGCGCTCTACCTGGAATTCGGCTTTGTTGTAAGTGGACGCAGGACGCGCTATTATCAGTTTCCAGTTGACGATGCGGTTCTGATGCGCCTTCGGCTTTGAGCCTTGCGCAGTCGGCCGCCTGGCAGGGGACTCTGGGCCGGTGAGCCGCACCGATGGTGATTGCCATCACATAAGGCAGATTTCGGCACAGAATTCCACAATGGCGGTTACTTTCGGTCGATTTCTGACTTGCCGAAAGTGCCACGGGGGCGATATATGTAAGAGTTCCTTAACAATTCGGAGGTGCTTGATGGATGAAATTCAGGATTCCACGCTGAGCGAAGAGCTCGATCGCCTGCACGCGGAACATCGCAGCTACGCTCAGCGGCTGGAAGAGCTGCTGGAAAAGCCCTATCTCTCCGCAGAAGAAGAGATTGAAGAAATCAAGCTGAAGAAGCTCAAACTGCATGCCAAGGATCTTATTTTCGCCTTGGAACGCAGAATGCCCGTGATCGCTTAGGGCTTCCAAGCGGCGTTGAACGCAGGCGATTTGACCGAGTGCCAGCCATGCGCGGCCTCCGTGTGGATAGTGTGCCGCACGCGCCGCGCATTCCTGTGCAGGCGGACGCGCCGCGTGGCCGTATAATCGTCTGGGACTATGGTTCGAGACGGATACATCTACGGTTTGGTCTTTTTGTTGCTGGCGGTGGCCTTTTGGTGGCTTACCGGCGGCTGGTGGCTGGCCCTTGTGCCGGTCTTGCTGGCGGCGTTCTTTCTCTGGTTCTTCCGCGACCCTGAACGCGCGATTCCCTCCGAGCCCGGTCTAGTTGTTTCTCCCGGCGACGGCCTGGTTACCGAGACGGCCGTGATCCAAACTCCCAACGGAAATCGGCAGCGGATCAGCATCTTCCTCAGCGTCTTCAATGTGCATGTGAATCGTTCACCGATTGCCGGCGTTCTGACCTCCGTGCGCTATCAGAAGGGCAAGTATCTGAACGCGATGAACCCCGCCTCGGCCGACCGCAATGAGCAGAATATAGCCACGGTGCGCGGCGACGACGGCGTCGAGGTCACCTTCAAGCAGATTGCCGGCCTGCTGGCGCGGCGCATCGTTTTCAACTTCCGCGAGGGCGACACGCTCGCCCGCGGCCAGCGCGTGGGCCTGATCAAATTCGGTTCGCGCGTGGACGTGCTGCTGCCGGCTGAGGCGGTGCTTCGCGTCAAGGTGGGCCAGCGCGTTCAAGGCGGCGCAAGTGTGCTGGCGGCAATTTCTGGCGGAGTGCGTCCATGAGCCCCCGCGACGCGGCGCTGGCCAAGGCTCGGGCGCAGGCCCGTTTGCGCCGTGGCATGTTCCTGCTGCCATCGCTTTTTACAGTAGGCAATATTGGCGCGGGCTTCTTCTCAATTACTCAGACCATGGCGGCTTTGACCGGCATCGGTGATGTTCATACGCATCTGGATTGGGCGGCGATCGCCATTATCTTCGCCATCCCCTTCGACGCGCTTGATGGCCGTATCGCCCGCATGACCAACACGTGCAGCGACTTTGGCAAGGAGCTGGATTCGCTGGCCGACGCTATCACCTTTGGCGTTGCGCCCAGCCTGCTGGCCCTGATCTGGGGCTTTCACTTTCTGCCCGATTCCATCAACCCGCAGTTGCTTCAAGATCTGCGCCACGCCGGCGGCTTCATCTGCTTTCTCTTTCTGATCGGCGGAGTCTCGCGGCTGGCGCGCTTCAACATCAGCCACGACGCACAGCCGCGCAATCCTGGGCGGCCAGACCGCAAGTATTTTGTTGGTATGCCGATTCCGGCGGCGGCGGGATTGCTGGCCGCTTGCGTCCATTTCTGCGGCGGCTATCCTGTCATGGCCTGGTGGATCGCGCTGCTGTGGATGGCGCTGGTGGGCACCAGCGGATTTTTGATGGTGAGCACCTGGCGCTTCTGGTCCGGCAAGGAACTGAGCCTGTCGCGCCGTCATCCGTTCCAGGTTCTGCTGCTCATCGCGATTGTGCTCTATTTCATCGTGAGATTCTCTCAGGCGGTGCTTTTTGCCTGGGCGCTGACGTACATGTTCTCAGGCATCTGGGCGCGCACCGCATATTCCTGGTCGCGGCGGCGGCGTTGGCGCTCGGCCTCGACGCCCGCGCCTGACACGCTTCCGGCAGAGAGCCTGCACGAGGACCAGAACAGATAGTGCATAGGCTGCGGGCGTTATTCATTCCTGCGTTCTATAATTTGGAGAGGAGGTCCAAATGACGAGCAAAAGTGAAATGGCTAAGAAGCTTGCTGAAGCGCATCGCAACATTGAGCCTTCGATCAGCCGGATCATTCACCTGGTTGCGGACCGCGACTCCAGCGACGCTGAGCCTGTGAAGCTGCTGGAGGTCAATCCCGACACTTTCGAATCCGGAATTTGGCCTATCCATTTCGGCGCTTATCCGCCGCAGATTCCTTTCCCGTCGGTAGTGATTGAAGTGACGGAAAAGGAATTTGAAGAGATTCGCGCGGGAAGTTTGCTATTGCCCTATGGGTGGAAGCTTGGCGAGACTCTCTACCCCGCGGCGGCTTGATCCATGGCAAGCTGGAGTGAAGCATTCGCCGCCCAGGCCAGTTCGGACATGGATGCGTTCCTGGTTCTGGAGGGAAGCGGGCTGCCCAGCAGTCATCGTTTGCACTATCTGCAAATGTGGCTGGAAAAACTTTGCAAAGCATATCTCTGGACGCAGGAAGATGGCGCAGGTGAACTGCGATTCAGGCACAATGTCATTGCCAGGGTGCTGCCGAGCCTTATCGCAAAGTATGGACATCGCATCGGAACCGGAGCGTACAGGGATCTGACGGGGATTCGGCAACTGTGCCGGGAGATCGATTTACTCCATCCGCAGGTCGATGACGAGGGTCGCAGACCGGAAAATGTCGAGTATCCTTGGATGGGAAACTCCGGTGAGGCAGAGGTTCCGGCGCTTTGGAATTTTTCACTTGCCCGCCGCCTGTACTCCAACCCTGGGCGGCAGCTTCTCAAGGCTGCCTCAGTTTTAACGCGAAATGCTTCCGAATTTATTCATTAAGACAAAGCAAAAAGGAATGCCTGTGTATAAGATCGCCATTGCCGGAGCCTCTACCCTGGTGGGCCGGGAGTTGAAGGAAGCTCTGTCGGAGTCGCCCTTGGCCGCGGCCCACTTTACCTTGCTGGATGAAGACGAAGTACAGGGCAAGTTGGATCAAGTGGGCGACGAGGTAACCGTCGTCCAGGCCATTGCGCCCGACGCCTTCGAGCGCATGGACTTCACCTTCTTCTGCGGCGCTGAAGAGTTGACGCGCAAGCACTGGAGAGAGGCGCTGCGGGCCGGGTCCACGGTGCTGGATCTCTCGGGCGCTTTGGATCAGGAGGCAGGCGTGGTGGTGCGCGCGCCCTGGCTGGAATCGGAAGCGGCAACCGTTGACCTCTTTACCCCGGCCGTGGTTCCGGCGCATCCTGCGGCGCTGGCGCTGGCCCTGGTGCTGGAACGCCTTCAGCAGGCTGCCACGGTGCGCATTGCCTTTGCCACGCTCTTGCAGCCGGCCAGCGAGTTTGGCCGCGCCGCACTGGACGAGTTGCACCAGCAGACCGTGAGTCTGCTCAACTTTCAGGGTCCGCCGCAAGAGCTTTACGACGCTCAATCGGCCTTCAATCTTCTAGCCGGTTTGGGCGAAGCCGCCAAGGTCGATCTCAGCACGGTTGAGGCGCGGGTGCGCCGCCACTACGCCGCGCTCTCTGCTGGACGCTGGCCCGCGCTGGCGCTGCAAGTGATTCATGCGCCCGTCTTCCATGGCCACAGCTTTTCGATCGCTATCGAACTGGAGCGACCGGTAGAGCGGTTTGCGCTGGAAGAAGCTCTTAGCGGCGGGCATCTCGAACTGATTTTGGAAGAGAGCGATTCGCCCTCGAATCTGGCCGCCACCGGACAGAACAATGTATTGGTCCGGCTGCGTCCAGAGGCGGGCGCGCGCAATCCTAGCCAGGTTTCGCGGCTTTGGCTCTGGGCGGCTTCAGACAATCTACGCCTGCAAGCGCAAAACGCTGTAGCTTGCGCCCTGGATCTGAGACGGCTGCGGCCGCAGGGGACGGTGCAGTAAAAAAATTGAAAGCAGATCAGCCTTGCCTCACGGCTTCACCGCGAGCTTCGGCGGATCGGCAATGTACTCATCCCCAACCCGCGCTACAATCTGCTTGCGGCGATCGTCCAGCAGCTTCAGTTGCTTTGTCACATCGATGAACTCCTGCTTCTGCGCGGCGCTTAACGGCGCGGCGGGCGAACTCAGCTTGGTCAGTTCATCCAGCCGCGCTTGCAGCCTCGGCATCTCGCGGTCGATCAGAACGGGACGAATGACCGCACTCTTGGCGTGGCCGCTGGCCAACTCATTGCGGTTGTTTTCTCCCCACACTGGCAGAACGCCCACATGGCCCAACTCAACGCGCACACCGGCCGGCCCGTAATCCTTGCGCACCGCTGTGAAAAGCCCAATCATCTCATCGCGTGGATCGCCGTCCTTATCCGGCATTAACCCGTCCACATAATTGCGCGACTGGTTGGAGAGAAAATTTCCCAGCGAATAAAAGATGACCGCATCGCGGCCGTCGGCGGTGCGATAGGTCTCTACAGGCTGCAAGACATGAGGATGATGGCCCACAATAACCGATGCTCCTGCCTCCAGCATCTTGTGCGCGGTTTCCACATCTTCAGGCCGTGGCGCGGGCGCGTACTCGATGCCCCAGTGAATGGAAACCACCAGCAGATCGCACTGCGCGCGGGCCTTTTTGATCGCCACAAGCACGCCGTCTTCATCCATTCCCGGCGCACCGCCCGATTCATTCGGATAAGGAAAGAAGTTCACATGCGGTTGATCGTCCTTATCGGGATTGCGACCGCCATTGAGCCAGCGCGTCATTCCCAGCCAGCCGACCTTGATGCCGTTGGCTTCGACAATCACCGGCTGCCAGCTTTGCCCGGCCGTGTCGCCGGAGCCGGCAAAGAGCAGGCCCTCTTCGTGCAGATGCTCGCGCGTCTCAGTGAAGCCGGCCCAGCCCTGATCCATCACGTGATTGTTTGCAAAAGAGACCAGCTTGATGCCATTGGCCTTTAGCGCGTCAAGCAGCACAATCGGCGCGTCGAAGAGAAACGGCTTCGACCCATGCGAGTGCGCCGGGGCCACTGGAGTCTCCAGATTCACAAAGCCGAAGTCCGTCGCTTTGAAGACGTCGCTCACGTCGGAGAAGAGCGCGCCCCAACCTGCGGCACCCGATCCGGCAGCCTCAGCCGCGGCTCGCACCGGCTCATGCGGAATCACATCACCCGCAACGGCAAAGCTCACCTGCGCCAACTCATGCGGATAAGACGCAACCACAGCCGCCAAACGGCCAGAGTGAGAACCTAGCAGGAGATCCGCGCCAAAAGCCGCGGCAACCAGCAGCACGGCGCCGCCCGCGGTCAAGTGCCAGTGCCTGCGCACTCCCGTTCGGAGTCTTGCGCCCAAGCCAGCGCCAAACCAATCTGGGCGCATGGCCCAATCAACGGCCTTGATCAAACGGCACTCCTTTCGGGGCAGCAACTCCTCCCGGCCTAACATTAGGACGAACTCAGAATACAGCTTCGATGCCAGGCAACTCAGGAATTGTTTGCGTTCCTGTGGCGCCATGTCGAAAAATCAATTCTACGAGGGATGAAAACTTGCGGATTTTGCTGAATTCATGCTGGTCAGAAACAAGCGTCACCTCATGAATAAACAGATCGGACGGGATGGTTTGTAAACAAAATCAGCAAGTTAGCCACCGCTGCGCGGTGATGGCGAGTTAGCAAGTTGGCGGCGAGTTCATTGTAGGTATAACTTGCAGCGGCGAGTTGGGCTGCTCCTAACGGATCATGTTGTCCGCGTTGTCCAGACTGGCGCCAGAGTTGACATTTTTATGCGGCAGGGCGGATGTTTCTTGCATGGATTCAGAACACAGAGGAAAAGGAAAAACCAAATGGGGGCAAGGCTATGAAGGAACATGGCGTTTGAGCCGAAAGAGATATTAGATGTTGTCAATATTTATCAAGCGGATGGGATTGGCGATCACTGTTGCCTTGCTGGCGGCGATTGCAGGCGCTGGGTGCGGGTATCAGTTGGGCCGCAGCGCATTGCAGCGGGCGGCAAATGAACGGCTAACTCAGGCTGCAAGGCTTTCCGGCGGTCCGTTTGTCTCCTTGCTGGATGAATCGGATGCGCTGCTGGCCCAGGTGAATGCTTCTCCCTATCCTCCCTGCTCGGAGGCTGAGATTGCCTATCTGCGTAGGCTGCTTTTGCAATCGGAGTACCTGCGCGACGCAGGCAGGATGCGCGACGGGCGCATCGAATGCTCGACGCTCTTCGACCGCGGCCATCTTCCGGCTGCCTCCTTTCATCCTGCAATCACCGGGCAGGATGGGCTGAAGATTTACCGAGATGTGCCTCCCTATCTATCGCCGAAGTGGGTGGTCTTTCTGTTGCAGAAGGGTGATTCCTATGTAGTGGAAGACTTGAGCGCGAAGAATCGCTGGCATCCGCCGTCGCTGGAGTTTGAGAGCACGATGCTGGATGTGGAGAGCGGACTGCGAGTGCGTCCCGGCGGCAAGACGGTTGTGGGCCCCGGGGCCGTTCTGGACCGTAATATTCAGGCGAGCATCGGTGATCTGCATTATGTGACCGTATGCTGGCCGCGCAGTACCTTCTGCACCAGCGTTTTTGAACCTGCCGCGGAGATTCTGCGAAGCGGCCGAGTGCCGCTCGCGCTGGATACTTCGCTGGGCGCGGCAAGCGGCATGGTGCTGGCTTTGCTTTACCTCTTTCTGCACCGGCGCAGCCGCAATATGAGCCAGCAGTTGCGGCGCGCAATCCGGCGCGGAAACCTCAGGCTTCACTATCAGCCGATTGTGGATCTGGCCACGGGAAAAACCGTGGAGGCCGAAGCGCTGGCGCGCTGGACCGATGAGGATGGCTTTGCAGTAAGTCCGGAGATTTTTGTTCGCCTGGCCGAAGAACGCGGTTTTGTGAGTGAGTTGACGGAATGGGTAGTAAAAAGGTCGCTCAGCGACTGTGGAGAACTGCTGCGGCGCGATTCGACGTTCCGCATCAACGTGAATGTCAGCGCGCTGGATCTGGCTAACGAAAACTTCCTGCCAATGCTGGAGGGCAGCCTGCAGCAATTTGGCATTGTGCCGCGCTCTCTGGTTATCGAGATCAATGAGGGAGCGACGGCGCGCCACCAAACTGCGATCGAGGCGATCCGGCAACTGAGTCAGCGCGGCCATAGTGTGCAGATCGACGACTTCGGGACCGGCTACTCCAGCCTGGCCTACCTCAAGGATCTTGCTGTGGACGCGATCAAGATCGACAAGGCATTTCCGCAGGCGATCGGCACCGATGCCGTGGCCGTGGCGATACTGCCGCAGATACTGGCTATGGCCCAGGCGCTAAACTTACAGGTGATTGTCGAAGGGATTGAGACCATCGAGCAAGCAGCTTACTTTGCCGGCAAGGAGATGCCGGTGCTGGGGCAGGGCTGGCTCTTCGGACGGCCTGTTCCGGCGGCAGAGTTTCTGCGCAGCCTTGCAGAACAGCAGAAAAGCGCCGAGAAGGCCCATAGCTTGCTGGAGTGATCAGGCCTCATTCGCCGGAGAATCCTGAATGTGGCCCATCTTTACCTGCTTGGTGCGCACGTATCCGGCAAAGCTCTCCTGCGATTCGACCTCGGCGGAGACGCGCTCGACCACATTGATGCCGGCCGACTCAAGCGCCGCAACCTTCTCCGGGTTGTTGGTAATCAGGCGAACCTGCGAAACGCCTAGCAGTTTGAGAACCTCGGCGGGCAGTTCGTACTCGCGACAGTCGGCTGCAAAGCCCAACTTGACGTTGGCCTCGACCGTGTCCAGGCCGTGGTCTTGCAACTCGTAAGCTTTAAGCTTGGCCATCAGGCCGATGCCGCGACCCTCCTGCTGCTCATAGAGCAGAATGCCCGCGCCCTCCTGAGCAATGCGGTCCATGGCCAGTTCGAGTTGCAGGCGGCAATCGCAGCGCAACGAGCCAAAAACGTCTCCGGTCAAGCACTGCGAGTGGATGCGCACGACCGGCGGCGCGGAGTGAATATCGCCCATGACCAGCGCTACCAATTCCTCGACCTGCCCATCGCCCGCGCCAGATTGGTCGCAGGGGCGCGGCGTGGCCAGCCGGCCTTCAAAGCCAAAGATGCGGAAGTATCCCCAGCGGGTGGGGAAATCCGCCTCGGCAATCTTCTTCACGCTTTCAAATCCCATGCTTCCATTCTACTTGGCGGGGAGTTGTGGCGCGGTGCGGCTGGCCCAGGAGATGAGACAGGCCGGGAAATCAGTCCAGAGGCGAGCCAGGTCTGGATTGATTCTTCATTCAAATTTTCAATCAACCGCGAGGGGCCGAGGCGAGGCCATGAATGTCTCGGTTTTCAGCAGCATGTGCATCAGGTCTTTGGCTATGCGCGGGTCGGGGTCCATGCTCAGCCCGGTCAGCGAGCGGCCCAGCAGGCTTTCCGCGCCTACGCCGGACTCTCGCAAGAGGGCCTGATTGACGCGCACAATGCAGCCGAATTCATCCAACTGCACCATCGCGGTCGGCGTTTGATCGAAGCAGCGCCCCTCGTTGTAGGTCTCTTCAATGGCCTGGGTGCGCATGCGCTGGGCGGCATCGCGCACGGTCACAACAAAGCCGCTGCGCTGGCCGGCCAGGTTGGCTAGAGGAGTCATACAGAGATCCACCAGTGCCGGTGCGCGGTCCGCGCGCTGGACGGCCCAGCCAAACTCCTCACGGTTTATCGAGTCTGCCTTCAGTTCCAGCAGATTCGCCGGCTTCTGGTCGTTGTCGATCAGGCTCAAAACCTCGATCAGCAGCTTGGCTTTGGCGTCGTTCAGCGTCCAGCCGGAGATGGCTTCCGCGGCGGCATTCATGAATTGAACCCGCGCGTCGGGTGAGAGCATCAGAACGCCCTCGCGCATCCCGGTCATGGTTGCCGCCATCCGGCGGTGAGCCGCATTTTGCAGCGCGTCTACTCTGGCCTTGTGCAGCGCCACGCGCAGCGTCGCCTTGAGTTCGCCGCTCTGGAAGGGTTTGGTCAGATAGCCGTAGGGCATGGCGCGGGCGGCGCGCGCAATCGTTTTATCGTCGCAATAAGAGGTGAGAAAGATCGACGGAATCCGATACAGGCTGCGCAGCAATCGCGCTGTCTGTACGCCGTCCATGCTGCCCACGATGCGCACGTCCATCAGCGCCAGGTCTGGCCGGCAGCCATTGACCGCCATCAGAGCCTCATCGGCGCTCTCGGCAAGGCCGACCACCTCGCACCCCAGTTGTTCAATCTCCTGTTGCAGATCGAGGGCTACAATCGGTTCATCTTCAACGATTAAAATCTTCCCTGTCACGCATCCTCCTCGTTGGCACGGATCTACCGCGACGATCTTCGGCATGTTGTGCATAGGGTTCGTTGGGTTGTTCCCCTGAGTTTCACATCGGTCGATGGGGGACGATTCTTCGGCGTGGTTGGCAAGGACTTGGCATTCATTTCCCAATTAGGAAAAGACAGGTTTCAAAATGGGAGGGACGTGGGCCTCAAAGAATTTCATGAAAGATGCAGTGAGAAGAAATGGAAATGATGTCGCGATGAGGGGGCGCGGAAATATCCTCCGTTTGCGGCATGTATCCGATTGACCAGCGCTTAGGTTGTCGCGATGAAACACTTAGTTGACTGGAGTGTTGCGGATATTCCCAACCATGGTCGCGATCTTGGCGCTAAGGCACCGCTTGATTGAGATTTATTTAACAGGATCGGAGAACGCGATGTGCATTTCCAAATACGACGTCGCTTTCAAGACAGACAATATCCTGTCGGTTGTGCATGAAACTCCTAGTGCTGTAAAAAGGCGATAATTGTTATCGCCTCAACCCGAAACAGCTACCACGCGGTTCGCGCTCTAATAATATTCGCCTAATTTACAACCAAAGTCGGAAATGGAGGATGAACAAATGCCACTTGTCAATGTCGTTATCACGATTGGAGTAGTAGGTCTTTTGCTTTGGCTGGTGAACCGGTACATTCCCATGCAGAGCCAGATCAAGGGAATCCTGAATGCCGTTGTTGTAATTGCCGTAATTCTTTGGCTGTTAAGAATATTCGGCCTATTTCAGTATCTTTCCCAGTTTCGGGTTGGGCACTGATTGATCGAATGGCATAGGCACTGAAGGCCTTGATAATTGACACAATGGAAGTCCAACGCAGTACGGCAAAGTTTTGCCGGTAGGAGGAATCTTGAAGCATATGCTTTTGTTTGCAATGGGGAGTGTCCTTGGCCTGAGCGCGTTTGCCCAAGTCATTCCGACAGCGGCGGTGGTCGTAGAATCCACAGGCCCAACGTCCACTTATCGCGTGGTCGTAATCAGCCGCTCGATTCAGGCAGTCGACTACCGGCATCAGGGTGGCGCATCGACTGTGGATTTTGCCGGCACAACATTGTTGCCTTCGGCAACCGGCAAGGCCAAAGTGCGTAGCAAGCGCGGTACTATGGAAGTCGAAGCGGAATTTGCGAGCTTGCAAACTCCTACGACCTTTGGCGGCGAATACCTCACATATGTTATGTGGGCAATCTCGCCTGAAGGCCGGGCCGCAAACCTTGGCGAAGTTCTTGTTGGTGAAAATGGCCAAAGCAAGTTGACAGCTACCACAGAACTGCAATCCTTTGCTTTGATTGTAACCGCAGAACCGTACTACGCTGTCCGCCAGCCCAGCAACGTCGTAGTTCTTGAGAATATCGTTCGCGCCGATACCAAAGGGACCGTCGAGGCGGTCAACGCAAAATATGAGTTGATGGAGCGCGGCGGTTACATCCCTACAGGCTACAAGTTTGATCCGGTTGTTTTGAGCGCAAGTCTTCCCTTGGAATTCTACGAAGCTCGAAATGCATTGCGCATCGCCCAATCCGAAGGAGCTGAGCAATATGCCGGCGCTAGCTACCAACACGCCGTACAATTGATGAATAACGCCGATGCCGATGCGACAGACAAGCATGTTGATCGGAAACCCCTGATTGCGGTAGCTCGCGAAACGGTGCAAACGGCAGAGGATGCACGCGAGATCGCGGTCAAAAAGATCGGCGAGGAGCGCCTTGCGGCCGATCGTCAGGCGTCAATTGACGCTCAGGCAAAATCGCAGGCCCAGGCTGACGAAGCAACGCGCCTTAAGGAAAATGCGCAAGTCGATGCCGCAAATGCACAAGTTGCAGCTGCAAACGCGCAAGCCGATACAGCGAAGGCGCAAGCCGACATGACCGCCAGCCAGGCAGCGTCAACGGCTGCCGTTTCCGCGGCGCAGGCGGATGCCGAACAAGCCCGCACAGCCGCACAGATCGCGCAACAGGGTCTGCAAAAAGCGGATTCCGATAAGGCCGCAATACGTGCACAACTCTCCGAGCAGCTCAACCAGATACTTGCTACCCGGGATAGCGCTCGCGGTTTAATTGTTAGCATGTCCGATGTGCTGTTCGACACTGGAAAGTATTCATTGAAGCCTGGCGCGCGCGAGAAACTGGCCAAGGTCGCCGGTATTCTGGTTTCCTACCCTGGACTTAACATTGAGGTCGGCGGCTACACCGACAATGTCGGCGGCGATGCAATGAACCAGACATTGTCGGAAAACCGCGCAAGTTCCGTGCGAAGCTATCTTGTTGAACAGGGCGTGACAACAGGCGCTGTAAATGCGATAGGCTTTGGAAACACATCGCCCGTCGCCTCCAATGACAACTCGGCAGGACGACAAGAGAATCGCAGAGTGGAACTGGTTGTGTCCGGAGATGCAATTGGCAGCCCGATCAGCGTGACGACGGGGACTCAAAACTAGCAATACTTGGGATGCGCCGCGATTCAGAAACAAGAGCGCTGCGCATCCTGAGGAATTCTGTATTTCTGCAATTGTAGAAGTTGTAAATGTGCTTAGTACTGCCTTGATGGTTGTTCCACTTTTGCACTTATCGGCTTTATTGCGGTGGCTGGCTGGCAGAGATTGGAAATATTACCTAAGGAGCGAAGGTGAGCTCGTCCTTCTAATTGTCGTCGCACTACTTCCACTCGACCAGATTTGAAACAGAATGGGTGACAAAATGTCAGTTTCCAGAAAAACGTTCTCAGACCATATAGATTCATTTACTGCTTCTGAGTTGACTCCGCTTCAAGAGACAAAAGCGAGCAGACTGCCTTTGCCGACTCGAATAGCGTTTATTGGAAACTATCTTCCTCGCGAATGCGGCATCGCCACTTTTACAACAGATCTTTGCACTGCGGTTGCTGCCGAATATGGAGACGGACGGTTGTTTGCGGTTCCCGTCAACGACCCGGATTCAAGTTACGACTATCCAAAACAGGTTAGACTGGAAATCACGCAAGAAGATATTTCTTCCTATGAACGCGCTGCCGATTTTCTTAATTTCAACGGCAACGATCTTGTCTGCTTGCAGCATGAATATGGAATTTACGGCGGCAACGCCGGCAGCCACATTCTTGCGCTTCTGCGCAAATTGAAAATGCCGCTCGTCACTACACTGCATACGGTTTTGCGCGACCCCGACCTGAATCAGCGCGTGGTACTTGAAGAAATTGCACGGCTGTCAGATCGCATGGTTGTCATGAGCGATCTGGCAGCGGAACTTCTGCACGGAGTATATGCGGTTCCATGCGAGAAGATCGATGTGATTCCCCATGGTGTTCCAGATCTCCCCTTTATGGACCCCAATTATTTCAAAGATAAATTCGGCACGGAAGGTAAATCCGTTCTGCTGACTTTTGGATTGCTTTCTCCTAACAAAGGGATAGAAAACGTGATTCAGGCACTGCCTGCGATCCTTGCGCGGCAGCCAAATGTCGTGTATATCGTCTCTGGAGTTACCCATCCGCATATTCGCCGGCACGAAGGTGAGCATTATCGTGAGGGATTGCAAGCGCTGGCTGCACAGCTTGGCGTATCGGATCACCTGATTCTCAACAATCGCTTTGTGAGTTCGGAGGAACTTGTCGAGCACGTAGGCGCGGCGGACATTTACATCACTCCATATCAACACGAGGCGCAGGTCGTTTCCGGTACACTGGCGATTGCGCTCGGAGCAGGAAAGGCTATTATCTCGACGCCCTACTGGCATGCCAAGGAGTTGCTTGCCGAGGACCGAGGCGTAATCGTTCCATTTCAGAATCCAAACGCGATTGCCGAGGCAGTTCTCGATTTACTGGAAAACGATGCGAAGCGACATGCCATGCGCAAGCGCGCCTATCTTCACTCCCGAGGCACAACGTGGGAGAAGACGGCGCGAGCTTATATGGCGAGTTTCCAGAGGGCACGCTTTGAGCGGTCACTACACCCAAGAGCCGCACAAACAGACTACACCATGATAAATTCGATTGGCCAATTGCCCTTTTTGAACACTGGTCATCTTCTTAACATGACAGATGATACAGGGATGCTTCAGCACGCCATTTTCTCAGTGCCAAACACGCGCGAGGGATATACGACAGACGACAACGCGCGGGCGCTGATCGTATCCGTGCTTCTGGATGAAAGCCCCGAGCATTCAGACCGGCGAGAATATCCTAACCTCTCTCATCGTTATCTTTCCTTTCTCTGGCTTGCCTTTCATGCCGATTCCGGAAGGTTTAGAAACTTTCTCGACTACGACCGCAAATGGCTTGAGAATTTCGGATCCGACGATAGCCATGGGCGTGCACTGTGGTCGCTCGGAAAGGTGCTGGGAGCCTCGCGCAATGCCGGATTGAGAGGTGCCGCGGGAAGGCTATTTGAGGCCGCCGTTCCCGCGACGCTTACATTCACAAGCCCGCGCGCCTGGGCGTATTGCATCCTGGGAATGCAGGCATATCTGGACTGGTTTCCCGGCGACAGAGCTATTCAGGGAGTCCGCAACGAGCTTGCGAATCGACTCCTTGATATCTACGAACGCAGCCACTCCGATACGTGGAGGTGGTTTGAGAAGAGTCTTTCCTACTCAAACGCCAGACTCTCGCAGGCGCTTATTTTGGCGGGTTGGCGAAGTGATAATCAAAGAATGATTGAAGCTGGAATGGATTCTTTGAAGTGGCTTGTTGCTGAACAGCACCGCGGCGATGAAAATGTTTTCGTTCCGATCGGATCCAACGGGTTCTTCATCGAGGGAAGTGAAAAAGCACGCTTCGATCAGCAACCCGTAGAGGCCTGCGCGACCGTCTCAACTTGCTTAGAGGTATACAGGTTGACAGAGGAGCGCCAATGGCTTGAAGAGGCTCGGAAGGCGTTTAGTTGGTTTCTGGGAAAAAACGATTTGCTGGTTCCCCTGTATGATGCTGTAACAGGCGGTTGCAGGGATGGCCTTCATCCTGACCGCGTGAACGAGAATCAAGGCGCTGAGTCCACGCTCTCGTTTCTTATGGCGCTGCTGGAAATGCAGGCGGCCAAAGTTGCAAGCGTTGAAGAACTGCATCATGGAATGAGTATCACCCATTGAATCCTATCAAACCAACGGATGTTTCGGCAGAGGCTGTTGTACTAGCTCAACAAAATCATGGGCCATATAGAGCCGATCAACCACTGTTTGCGCGCTACGCAGACAATCCTCTTTTGAGCCGGGATAATTGGCCTTACCCCATCAACAGCGTCTTGAATGCGGGGGTTGTTATGTTGGCCGACGGAGAAACCCTGCTTCTTTGCCGTGTTGAAGATCGCAGCGGCTTGTCCCATCTTTGTGCCGCGCGCTCCGCGAACGGAATTGACAATTGGCGAATTGATTCTCAACCGACTTTGCTGGCAAGTCCATTGGAATTTCCTGAAGAGATTTGGGGCATTGAAGATCCGCGCATTACTTATGTCCCGGAACTGGAGCAATATGCTGTTGCATACACATCGTTTGCGCGAGGCGGTCCAGGAGTCTCGCTTGCTTTGACTAAGGATTTTCGGAGTTTTGAGAGATACGGCGTCATCATGCCACCCGAGGACAAAGATGCCGCATTGCTGCCTAGAAGAATTGGTGGCCGGTGGGCTCTTATTCATCGTCCAATGACCGCGTTAGGCGCTCATATGTGGATCTCCTATTCACCAGATCTGCGGCATTGGGGAAGCCATAAGATTATCCTGGAAGCGCGGCGTGGTGGATGGTGGGATGCAAACAAGATTGGTCTTTGTTCGCCTCCGATTGAAACCGCTAAAGGCTGGCTAGTGATTTACCATGGCGTGCGGCAAACTGCATCGGGAAGCATTTATCGGCTTGGCCTTGCTCTCTTCGATTTGGAAAAGCCGGAAATTTGCCTGCAACGGGGAAACTCATGGATCTTTGGGCCAGAGGCGCCCTATGAACGGAACGGAGATGTGAATGATGTAGTCTTTCCTTGCGGACAAACCATCGCAGTCGATGGAGACACAATCAACTTGTATTACGGTGCGGCCGATTCTTGTATCGCTCTGGCCACGGGCAGCATCAGCCGTCTCCTCTCTTGGCTGGACACGAACGGTAGTCAATCGGAGAGGCGAGCATTCTAACGATCGCGGCGATAGGTCCGAAAGGCACTGGCATATGAGTAACTCAAGCTGTAATTGGCCCGACTGGCTTCCACATCTTATTTGGATGCGGCATCAATGCCCGCGTTGCAACTCTGTGAAATTCAAAGAGGCGGAGTTGCGCTCGGTCGATGGCCTGTTAGCTCTGTTTGCATTGCGTCCGGTTCGCTGCATGTTTTGCTGGCGACGCTATTATTGGATCACCTTGCGCGGCGCAAACGCTGGATAGGTTCTTAGTTGCCGCGGATTCTCAGAAACTATAGCGAGCAAATACAAAGGCAATTCTGTATGATTCTTTTCCGCCAGCCTCACGTTCAAGTTCCCGTGCCGAGCCCGCATTCATCGCTTGCTCCGCAATGGCTTACGCATCTTGGCGCGCTAGGTCTATTCTTTGTTGCGGTCGTAGATTCCTCGGTCATCCCACTGCCACTTCCAGGCAGTACCGATCTGCTGTTGCTCTGGTTGGTAGCGCACGGCGGAGATCCTTGGTTACTGGCGTCCTGTGCTGTAGCTGGCAGCATCCTGGGCGGATACACTACCTGGCATATTGGCCGCAGAGGAGGCGAAGCGGCACTGCGCCACTTCGTTCCGGCGCGTCTCCTCAGCCGAGTTGTTGCTTGGGTTGAGCATCATCCGGTTTTGGCAGTCTTTCTTCCTGCCATGCTGCCTCCGCCAATTCCGCTATTGCCGTTTGCGCTTGCTTCCGGCGCCCTCGGAGTACCGCGCAGGCGCTTTCTCGCCATCTTCGGCGCGGCTCGCAGTCTACGCTACTTCTTCATAGCCTGGCTCGGCGTGATCTACGGACGCCGTATCGTCCGCTTATGGTCTGGAAGCCTCCAGAAGTGGTCTACTCCGCTGTTGTGCGTATTTGTGGGTTTACTCATAGCTGGAATTTCTTTCGGAGTTTGGAAGATTCGAGGACTGCGAAATATTGATGACGCAAAGAAACTTGTTTTACAGGGCGGAGGAGTAAATGCGGGCTAGATACTGGAGTCGCTCTGTTTTCCTCGTTTTGTTTCGCGCATTTGCACTGTCTTCGGAAGCAACGGTTCATTCAGGCAAACGCAATAAATGGCCGGGTAGATGATACCCGGCCAAAATCGTCTTCAATAACTAACTCTATCTATCCGAGAAAATGGTTCCTCTAGTTGCGGGCTCTTGGCTCGGCTGCGCGGGGCTGCGGCTGACGGGCCTGCAAAGATTGCTGTTGAATGGTGTGTTTCTGCACCAGCACCTGTGTCTGCTGCTGATGCTTCTGCTCCAATTTTTGCGTCTGAGCATCGTTCATCTTCTGTTGATGCTCAGTGTCCTGCTTCACCTGCAACTGTTGCCTCTCTTGGGTCTGCCTGGCGATCAACTCATCCTGCTGTTGTTCGTATTTTTTGTCGGCCTTCGCATCTCCTGAGTTGACCGGTGCGGGTCGAGCGATTGGGGAAAGGTCATTCGGATGGACTACAGCGCGTGGTGTGGTGCTATTGGAAGGCCCGGTCGGCACTTCAGATCGCGGCTGCGTTTCGCCGCCGTTCATTGGAGATTTGGATGCCTCCGCTGCCTGCTGCGGCGCTGCCGTCTGGCGATCGTTATAACCTACCGGTAAGGTGGTTGGCCCGGTGCCCGGCCTTCCGTGGTTGACCGACGCTCTCGTTTCCGGGTTTGCTCGCGCGGCTTGTGCATGTTCATTTTGTGCAGCAACGGGTGCTAGATGTCTTTCTCTTGCCACTGCTTCTTGCTGTGCGTTTGCATGTGCAGCAATACCGCCGGTTCCGCCATTGAAGCTAACACGATTCTCGTTGTGATTCTCAATTGCGGTGTTATAGACATTGTGATTGATGGAGATGTTCACGTTGTTCACGGAACGGTTATAAAAGAAATGTCCATGATCCCAACGGCCTCCGCCATAACCTTCGCCGAAATAACCAAAGCCATAGTTGACTCCGCCATAAAATCCGACTTCCTGGCCCCAGTAGCCATCATTGAAGAAGAATCCGCCGTCTCTCCAAACCCAGTAGCCCGGAGTCCAGAGGAATCCCTCTTTCGGCGCCAATACCCATGCGCCCTCTACCCAGTAGTAATCGGAGATGCTCTCATCATAGGCCCAGTAGCCTGGCGTCCAGAGATATCCGTCCGCTGGGCAAATTGGCTGCTCGTAAACTGGCAGTGGGGGTGGGCCGATCGGAATCAATACTCCAGCCTGTCCGAATACGACGGCCGGTATGGCCAACGCGAGAAATATCAGCAATGCACGAAAGGTACTCATATAACTCCTCTTTCATCAGAGCATTATTGAATAGCTGCAAAGTTACTTGCAGTCTCTTAGTGTGGCATCTGCTGTTGGATTATTCACGCCGAGTTCAACGTGAGCGTCGAGCCGCAACTCGGTGTCTGCGAGCACGTTCTGAAGGCCGTCCTTTGCCTTGCCCCATGCACCTTCAACTTTGCCCTTTGCCTGCTGAATCCCGCCCTCCGCCTCAAGCTTGGGATTGTCGGTCAGTTCGCCCGCTTTGCGCCTGACGCTACCGGCCACTTCATCGATGATGCCTTTTATACGATCCTTGTTCATAAATTCTCCCTACGGTTATGGAAGTTATTGATTTACTTCCCGGTGTTTGTGAGATTAACAATTTCGATTATTCTTGTCTGAGCTTTTAAGGCCAGTGCAATTTTCGCAATCTGCAAGCAAATAACTGCTTTCGAGAAAATGTCTATTGCGGACCGATCCGTTCTGCCTTGGAGGAGATCAACATCTCTTTAAGCTGGGGCATGGCGCTACTAAAGTACGGGTACAGTGCGGCTGCGGAGGGCGGAAGACGCCTGGAAGGACGCGCGGCTGGAATCGGGTCTCCTTCAATAGACAAACGCAATTCGGTTCCTTGCTGAATTCGGCGAGGAGACACTGTAACCCTGGCCAGATAAAACCACGGATATTGCGTTAACTCTACATGCTCCACTTCCGCGGCATTGAAATGCGGGCGTATGCGGCGAAGAGCCAGATTGAGTGCATTTGCGATCGCTTCCTGCGATGTATCTCCGACGCCGCTTCTCAGTTGTCCGTTATTGATCTTGATAAAACTCCACCCGTGCGCGGCGATTTGTTTTTCCAGTCTGTATGCATTGACAACTCGAGCAAATTCCCAGCCCTCGCGAAATTCGTCCGTTGCCAACCTGAGTCCTTCAGGGAGTTCAATTCGTGCCCGTAAAAGCAGATTCTGTTCGGCGATTGTACGCATCGTTCACTCTTTCTGTTGCTATTTCAGTAGCTTGAGATGGATGCGCTCTGCCGAATGGGTATTACCGCGGCATTGTTCTGAAAAACCTGTAACGGCATCCGGTCTGCTGGCGGCACAATTGCATAGTGAATCAAAGTGCGGCAATAAATGCAGTTTGTCTTGCGCTTTTGTTGACCAGTGTCGAGAGTTTGAGGAAACGTCCGCAAGCACTCCGGGCACGCGATTGTGACGTATGCACCCGGCGAATAGTCATGAGAATTGCGATGAATCCAAAGAGGCATTTCGTTGCTGGCCAATTGGTGAGTTTGCCGTTCAATTTGTGGCAGGCCTTCTATAATCCGCATCAGAGCAAGAAGGCTACTGCCTTTTTGGTAAAAAGCGTCGGCTGCAACTCCGGATGGCACCTCATTTCCGGAAAATGATCCACTCATTGCGATAGTCTGGATTGCCGGAAAACGGCGGCGCACAACCGAAAGCAACTCGAAACCGGACATGCCCGGCATTCTAAGATCGGATAGAAGAAGTTGGGGCGCTTCATTTCGTATTTCACGCAATGCGGTGAAGCCGTCTTCGGCGCAACGCGCGCGGTACCCTATCTCATTCAGCATCTGCGACAGCAACTGCCGTATGGACGGTTCGTCGTCTACGATGAGGAGTGTTGCAAGCGAATTCTGCATCTCTGATTCCTCAACTTTCACGTCCGGGGAATTGAAGAGAGTATGGCCTTTATTACAAATATCCTGCTGGTCAATTCCGCACAG
>Ga0181516_10000284_pt1 | contig 49868 bp, 65 predicted proteins | sample PEATcosm2014_Bin_25_FD_121104 | JGI IMG/M metagenome (GOLD analysis project Ga0181516, IMG submission 121104) | Peatland microbial communities from MTU Mesocosm Facility, Houghton, MI, USA - PEATcosm2014_Bin01_10_metaG | ecosystem: Environmental > Terrestrial > Soil > Wetlands > Peat | place...
AGCCCAGTAAAAGACCAGGATGTTCCTGTAAGTCCTCCACTTCCTACGATAGCAGAGAATACTTGAAACCTTCCCCCAGTACCCGCGGCGCCACCCTGCCTCGTCCATCCAGTAGGTGCTGTGCTACTACCAGAAGTAGCGTGGTCTATTACAAACGCAAGCAGTAAATCACCCGTAGTCGTACCGGATGGTTCACTTAACGTAACGCTTGTTGTGGCTGCTGTTCCTACAGTTCCAGCAGCCCTGAATGTAATAGCCACGTACTACTCCTATGCTACTTGAACAAGAGAAGTTGCTGCACCTGGAGTGGGGAGATTTACTGTAAATGTACCTGCGGTACTAGAAACTGTGCCACCGAAGTCAAATACACCCACTACATCTTTAGAGACACTCTCATATACCACAGCACAGATCGCTGAAATAGTAGCTGTGCTCCATGTGACAGGACTAGTGAATGTGGCTGTACCTGTAGTGCTATACAGAGTAACAGTACCACCTGCTAGAGTGGCTCCGCCGCTTGTGTAGCCTGTACCAGAGGCTTCATCTGTACCCACGTTCGTAGTACTAGGAGTACCAGAACCCGGAGTACCCACGTTGGTCAAAGTATTATTGTATGTACCAGAAGCTCCTACTTTGATAAGAAGCATTTTGTAAGTCAATGGACCGGAGCCAGCAATGTTGACCTTACCATTGAGCATGTCAATTTTAAATTGTGTACTAATTGAAGTTGTCGGCATTGCTCCTCCTAGAGCCAGCTGTTAGTTTCGAGAAAATTATAGCGTTTCATCGTACTTTTCTGAATGTCAGTACGATATTGCATGTTTGGGATTTGTATCTTCTTCACAAAGGCTTCGCAGTTTAGATATGCTTGATCTGGTGTGTCTCCAATTCCTATAGGAGCACACACATAACCATAGTTTCCGCTAGTAATAAAACTCTTTTTCCCAGGAGCAAGCTTAACATCATACATATAACACATCTTAAGCTGCTCTATATCCTCTGGATCAAGCCCCTCGATAGGTACGTCCTTCGCTTTTGGAAGCCTGATTTCTGTAGGATATGGTGGTATAGAGAGTTGCACGCTGTAGCCAAACGTCGCCGTCCATTTGATTTCTGGTGTCTCCATTGCAGCGGTACGGCGTAGCAACTCCGCGTAGTCATGCCCATACATCGCTGCGATTGTAGAATCCGCCAAATATCCAAACCGCGGCGTCCATTCAAGACCATATATTTTATCCTCAGTTACAATCGTATTCAAATCAATCATTCCTGTGAACTGCGCGGCGCGAAGCATGTCTATAGTCTTAGCAAGCCCATCTTGGTAAAGCTGAGACTTCTCACTAATAGCAAAGACAAGATTTCCAGAACACCCAGTGTTTGGACCCTTGTCATCATTCATAAACTTCTTTTCTTCCAGCGTGCATGTAAGCATATGGAAGTCTGTACCATTAAAGAAACCTGCTACGCTCGCTTCTGTACCCTTGATAAACTCCTGAAGTATAAACGGCGCACGCTTTGAGACAGAGAAAAGCTGGTCAATAACTCTAAGCATATCCTCCGCACTCTTCGCCACATACGTAGTAGCAACGTCCTGCATGTCACTACCAATAGTGAATGGCTTGTATACGTAACGCTTATCATTCTTTTTAATGAACGCCTTAGCCGCCGCTGTGTCCATAAACTTCTCATAAGGAGGAACATTTATTTCACACGACTCCATAGCTTTAATCCCGGCTTCTCTGTCATCCTCCAGCCAGTGTTCAAAACTGCCATCTCCAATCGTAGGAGCTTGGCTTTTCGACGCATCTGCTTGCTTCGCACGACCAGTAAGGTCGAACAAAGAGAGGTCGTATCCTTTATACGTAGGGTGTCCATAACCTGCTACGGTCCTTCTATGGTCTATATTCATAATCCGTGGTGCTGGTATGAGGCCAGATAGCACGTCCTCGTACTTAGCTTCAGAGAGGTAATAATCCACCTTGTGCCCTTCAGCCATAAGGCGAAGAACGAACCAAGCTCCCATTCCTGTATACGAGGACATTGCTATCCGCATTTTACTAGCACTCCTTCATTTTCTTAGCCATCTTACGGTGTACTGAATCGCCGCCGCTCATTTTTACTGAGCCGCCGCTCTTAGCTTGGGAACCGGAATGCTGTACGCGCTCCTGCATTGCCCGCGCTTCCTTTAGGGAGAGATTTGCGCTTTGACCAGCCATGTGCCACTCCTTTCTCCTACTTGTTAATATCCTTAGCAGGAAAGATTTGATTCGCAAGAATGTTACCAGCACCGGGTACTGTCTGCTGGAGAATGTCTTTAGCGAGCGGCTTAATATTATGACGCCCACTCTTTGTAGACTTCGTGGCAAGGTTAATCAAGTCCTGTCCTGCTCTGACTGCGGAGCCTGCTGTCGGACCCATCAAAGCTAATGCGAGCCTGTCACCATGTGCCGCTGTGATGAATGAGTGCATCGTACCCCAAGAACCGAAGTAGGAAAGCATATCCAAATACTCTGCTGCAAACTGTGCAGTATCTTCAGGATGTTCAAGCCTATTATAATCTTCCTTCATCCCCGCGATAGCTTGCTTTGGGGAAGCGGTACGGCCAAACACTTCGGCAGCTTTAAGCATCGGCGCTACGGTAGGGAAGAGCATTCCTACTGTACCCGCGAAGCGTGCTATACCTGCATAGTCACCAGCATCAAGCATCTTCTGAAGTTCGCGCCGCATGAAGCGTTGTTGGTAGGTGACATAGCCGTGGAACATTGTTAACATACGGCCCCACGGTGTTGCTGTGGCAGTCAGACTTCTATCAAGAGGACGCGAGATAAAGCTACGGTTATTCGTAAAATTCCAGATCGCTTTAACTTTTTCATCGCGTGTTAACTGTCCACCGCGTTGTACAATCGCTTGAGGATCTAGGCCAAGCTCTCTAAGCTCTAGAAGAGAACGCTTATCTCCACGCGCCGCATTCTCAGCCCAATACAGCGCACTATGATACCCAACGGCGGCGCTAAACTTGAGCTGTGCATTTCTTATAAAGTTAAATCCAGGATTGTGAAATATCTGACTATAAAGCGCCCCGACTTCTGGCCTGCCAATTTTGGTAGCGAGCATTCCTGTCCTGCTACTCATGTCGTCGAGAAGCATGTGAAAGTGCTGTGATCCTAGCACCGCTGAAGCATCAGTAAGGTCTTTTATCTCCTTATCTCCGAGAGATGCTAAGCCCTTGTAGATTCCTTCAAGCGGTGCCTGAGAAGTATTAAAGAACGTACTCATGTGATTGATAGCAATCATCGGTGCGAGATACCAACGCACACGCTGAGAGGAGAACTTCTCCAACGCATTCATCCGCTCATACACATTAGCAGTGTTAATTCTAGTATTAATCTCCGGTTTTCCCTCCGCCTTAAGTTGCTGATTCATTGCCATGAGTGCTTTTTGCATATCAAGCTTAGTAGCAGAATGAGGTACAGTCGAGGGCCGCACGCCAGCAGCATCAAGTACCATAGGATATGAAGTATCATGAAACTGATTCGCCGCGATGCTTAGAATCGCATTCGCGTGTGACTCCTCCACAGTATCACCTTTAAGATACAAAGGCATTACTGCTTTGACGAGCTTCTCACTATTCGCACCCACAACTTCCAGCCGCGCTAGTAACCTAGCCTGTCCACCAATCTTAGCCGTATACTCAGGCAACGTAAGATCAAAATTCTTCGGGTCAAGATTTAAAATCGCCGCCGTATGTTGTGCTACTGGATGACCTTGCTGTGAAAAATCCGAATGTAACTTCCCTATAGTGCTTCTGAGCTGATCTGGATTATTCTTAATCACATCCTCAATCTGCTGCGGACTCTTCTGTAACTGTGTAAGAATCTGATTTCTTCTGAAATCATAATCCTTCAGAAGCTTCATAGCAACATGCCCTTCAGGAGAGCGGGCCAGTTCGCTCTCCTGCGAAAAGAATGTCGTATGCGCTTGAGTTCCTATCTCACCAGAAGTTCTAAGAGACTCTGTGAGTTTAGAACCTAAATCACTAGCGAGTTTTCCTACCCACTCTGCTGCTCCACCCATTACTGGCCTCCTGCCGCGGCAACAATCTTACGCGCCTTAGCTACGATCTTAGCTACCTTAGAAGGATTCCCCTCTAGATACGCGGCAAGTTCTTGCCCTTGAAGAATTTTAAGAGAACCCTCATATCTTGCCCGCGCCTCGATAGCTGCTTTAGACTTTCCAGGATAAAACTCCTTACCACGCATTAAGTCTTTCTTGTGAGCACTCTCTACGAGTTTCTTATCCCGCTGCCATTTAGAGAGTGAATCCTCACCCTTAATACCAGGTTGTGAACTCCTAAACACATTACGTTGCCCATAATCCTGATACCACTTAGAGCGTGTGAAGTAGTCTATGTGATTATGAATGGCTTGGGAAAATTCCTCTAGCTTCTCAACAGTAGGACGCGAGCCAAGCAACGCACTCATCTTGGGAGAGTTCATCAGTACATCTTCCAGCTTCGCTGCTACTGGCTTGGGAAGTTTACTCCTGAAGCCGTACATATAAGCTAAGAAGTTAGTGTAATCCTTTGTCCCCTGTCCAGCACGTCCGCCCTCAAACTGAAGGCCATAATCCTTAGTAGGATTAAAGTAATCTCTCAAATCCTCAGCAAAAGCCTGTGCTGCACTATCAGGGTCATCTGTTTTGCCTGTGAGTGTCTCTACATAATCACGCCAGAACTTGTCAGTATTCTTTCCTTCTTTAGCTTTGGCTAGGTTATCTTTGGCTACATTCCAGTTAAAAGAAATACCCATCTGGTAGCCAGTAATCTTACCGCCCTTGCTATATTCATAACGACTCTCAGTACGCTGTGCTGGAGGAGTACCTATTTGTCTAGCTACTGTAGGCTTCACAGTAATAGTTCTATTCTCTTCATCCCTCCAATTCTTTGCTTGTTGCTTGATAGAATCTCGCACTTTTTGGGCATGCTCTTGTATATCTGTATAAGAAGCATTTGGAAACTCTTTTTTATACCAGTCAAGATATTGGGCATGAGAACTACTTTTTCCTTTGTTTCCAATAATATAAGCTACCATGTCCCGCGGATCTTCAAATTTCAAATCAAAAGAATTTCCTACTCCATAGCTATACTTAGGCTTAGCTATAGAAAGCCACAAAGGTAATCTATGGTCTATAGAAGGCTGATTCCTAGCTACATTACTCGGTCCCTCAACATTCTTAGCCTCCGCTGCTTTCTGTACAGCCATCGCACCAGTTTGATCTCCAGTCAGTTTTTGGCCTTTCATCTCTTTAACCTGCGGCACTCTCATATCAATCTCAGCCGCGGCCCTATCAAGCTGGTTGTGAATATGACTTACAAGTTCATTAAGCTGATCCGGTTCAAGTTCTGTCAGCTTCAAGTCCCTGAAGTCCAACCAATGCTTAATCATATTCATATTAGTGAGAACAGTCATCCACCTAACATGATCGGCATCACTCAAGTCCTGATGCCACTTTAGGCGATCCATATCCTCAAGCGGCGCCTTCTCTTCCATCGCGACATGTGCTAGAGCTTCTTCCACAATAGAATGCGCCGTAGCCTGTCCTCCCGCCGCCATTACTGAAGCCATGTGTGTACGATACTGGTCAAGAACTTCTTCCTTAGTAGCAGGCTCCTTACCTTGTGCTCCAAGCTCTGCTTCTTCCTCTGCTGCTGCCATAGCAGCTTTTTCTTCTCCTTCAGGAAGGTGTTCTACTAGCTTAGCTGCTCCCTTACCAGCAAAGCTAAACAATGTTCCTGCGGCAGCAAACTGCAAAGCCATCTTCCAAGCATCTTTCTTATCACTAGCATCCGTAGTCAAACTACCAAATGCAAGTCCCTCAGTACCATAAGTCAGCATCTTAGCGACTACTTGACCTTGCTTTGTAGCATTGAGAGTTTTAGTAAGATTCTCAATATAAGGCACACCCTCCGCAGCCTTACCAACAAGTCCTACACCAAGTTCACTAGCTTTTCCTATAGCTCCGAAGAGTGGAAGAAGCATTCCGTTCTCTACTACAAAAGAAGTAGCTTTCTCTGAAAACTCCCTAGCAGGAGTTACATCACTCCAAAACTCCTCACTTGAAGCTACATCGTGCATAAACTTAGAGCCACCAAGTGGATTACGCTCGCCGGCAGTTTCTATTGTCTTGGCAACTCCAGTAACAAGACCATCCTGCTTTACGCGATTGTGCATATTCATCGCGAGGTTATAGAATCCCGTAAGACCAGTATAATCCCCGCTTTTGATAGAATCCATGAACCCTACAACAGGAATCCCCGCTACGTTAGTAAGTGTGCGAATCGCATTAGCACCTTCTGCGGTAGCTGTATCAAGACCTTTGAGAAAGCCTTTGAGAATAGGATTCCTATATGCTTGCGAAGGATCGTACTTAAGCCCTTCTGACCAAGCATTTCTAAGCCATACATCTTTTGAAAGTGGAGCGGCGCCGATCTTCTGATAGAGTGGGAGAAGCCACTTATCATAATAATCCGAAGCTACGGCAGTCTTCGTAGCGTCATCTTTTCCTGTAAAAGCAGGTGCCTGCTGACTCCAGCGGCTTAGTGAATTAACCAAGCCATCATATGGGTCATCAAACAGTAAAGGATTCAAGTTAGTATCCTTCACTGCCTTAATCTTCTCACTCTGCTTCAGTGAATTAAAGGAATGATATTGCTGACGGATCTGCGCTACCTGCTCTCCTTGCAGGTATCCCGCGAGTGATTCCTGTAACGCCTCTCGTCCCTTAGTTCCCGTCGTCGCTACCGCGTTCAAGTTCCCTTTCAATGTCGTCGATATCCTTCGAGATGCCGGAAGCTGCACCGGCGCCTTTATTGTAGACGCCACTAAGTCCTGCGAGTGTTTTAATAAGGATTCGGTCTGTTGTTGAAACAGAGGACTTGAAGGGTTTTCCGCTTCTGGGATCGAGGTCGCTACTGGTACTTGCTCCGTCGCCTGTGGCACCTGAGACTCCTTCACCTACATGGGGAACTGGTACTGTGACTTCGAATTGCTTAGGGTCCATGCCGCTTTGTTTTACTGCAAAGTTCTTAGCAGCTTCGAAAGCGTTCTTAGAAATTACATCTTGCTGATCCAGCGCCGCAAGTTGTCGCCTAACTTCAATCTTTCTACTTCCGTCAGAGCTACCGAGCTTATCAAGCTCAGTATTAAGAGCTTGCCTACTCTTCTGCACAGCGTCCGTGTTCTTCTGAAAATCATCCGCCGCAGTTTGAAAGCCTTTCATTATGTTAGCCGGATTCGCAGCATCTGCCGCATTAACCCAGTTCTTCAGTGATGCTTCCAAACGCGCTAGAGAACGTTTCGCCTCATTATCCACATTATGCTGCTGGTTCTCAAGCAACTGCTTGTCAATAGCAGTCTGCTGCTCCATAGCATGTACTCTCAAATCCACAGCATTCTTCTTATCCGCTATGGACATAAGCGAGCCAGCTCTGACTTGGGCTGCGAAGTAAGGAGCAAGTGCTTTAATAGAATCAAGTTGATTCTTCTGTTGCTGCTGAGCTACCGCAAGCTGTGCTTGTGCCTGAGTATTCGCAGAAAGTCCCTGCGGTTGTGACTTCTCAAACGCCGCACCAGCCTGCTGTCCCGCGGCTTGTTGCTGTTTCTGCTGCTGCGCCTGCATGATCGCTTTCTTCTCAGCAAAGCTCTTAGCATTCTTCAGAGCTTCCTGTACAGCGGCGTGCTCTTCAGTCTTGTTAGACTGCGGGTCAGTATAGCTAATGTCGAAGCCTTTGACTAAAGCCTTTCGCATTTTCGGATCGGCAAAGATAGCATCTCGCGCTTGCTGGTTTTGCTGTATCACAGCTTGCATTTTTGATGCAGTAGCAGCATCTCCACTCTGAATAGCCGCATCATGTGCTTGCTTTGCTTCATCAATGGCTTGCTGCGCCATGATAACTTTCTGCGCGGCATCCCTAATTTGATTCTGCTTTATCTGCGCTTCCTTAGTAACAATCGCTCCAAGAGCATTAGTCGCGCCTGTAAAGGCATTCCCAACACTCTGTATCCGCGCCGCCTTACGACCTACGACTTGTCTGTTATCAAGCTGCCTATCCTGATGTGGCGCGATCGGCGTAGTGAGCGAAGAGGGTACTCCCTGAGCGTGTGATCCTGGAATCGGAGATGTAGCTGCTCTCACCAGATTAGGATCAATCGGCGTGACGATATTCTTAATAAGCTCGTTTATATCCAAGCCACCACTCTGTGCGGCTGGAACGCTTGCGGGTACTGTATCCATACTATCCTCCAAGTCCTTCTAAGAATCCAGGAGTAAAACCACTAGATGGTGCTGGACCGTTGTTAGCTTCAAAGTTAGCTATTCCAGGATCAGAGACAGTGCCCATAGAGGGAACTGAAGCTCCAGCACCACCAAACATGCCAGTAATACTACCAAGCCCCATCACATCACCAACTGCTGAACCTATATCACCAAGCACTTGTCCAAAAATATGCAAAGGACTAGAATCCACCACTTGTTGTTGAGCAGCAGGAAGTGTACTTTCAATCAACTTAGCTTCCAAAGACTGCTGGCTTTCAGTAAGATTCGCAGCCTCTCCAGCAATAGCTGAAGTCTCCTGAGCTTGCAAGTTTGCTTCTCCAAGTGCCGCGACACTAGAATTCGCACTTACTCCACCAGCACCAAGAGAAGCATGAAGATTTGCATCTGCTGTAGCCTCTTGTGGAGCTAAACTCTGTATGTACTCCTGAAGTACCGCAGAGTTAGTTCCAGACATAGAATTCATAAAATTCGTAAGTGTACCACCAGCCGCACCGTAAATGTCATTCAGCTGATTATACGCAGCGCCACTTACGGTTTGAGAACCTGTTCCAGCAGTAGGAATCGAACTAGGCACAATAGCCGAAGCTGGTACAAGCGGATTAACTGTTGCCGCCGCTGTGGGATTTATTGGCGTAGGCGTAGCTATAGGATTCAGCGTATTTATCGCTGGCAACGCATTAGAAGCACCAGGAGTAGTTTGATTATTCCCACCAGGATTAGAATACGGTACCATACTTGAGGTTGCCATTATCCTACATTCCCCATTCTCAGGCGCATCCGCCGGGTTGTGGTTTGTTGATCTCTATTACGCTGAGAGGTACGCTGAAAAATAAGTCCCGGCGCTCCTTCAATACCACCGCTGGTTTGAAACTTCTGATCACCATAAAGAGAAGTGTAAAGCTCTTGTTTCTTGTCTGCTAAGTTTGCTTGCGGAGCCAATCTAATCGCGGCAGCATACTCCAGAATCTCCTGCCATGAATCCGCCATCAAAACATTAGTATCCGCGCTAAATCCTCCCGGTGTTTCCGTAGAAGGATGCTGCTTTTGATAACGCATGTACAAATAGTACGCATTATCCGGCATTGTAATGTAAATCTGGTTATTATTACGGCTCCAGTAGATCGGAAGTCCCGCGATGTTTAGGAGCACTTCGATTGACTCAATAGAACGAAACTTCAAAGTATACCCAGCGTCTGTATTCGTATCAATTGACGAAGGCACCGTGTACGGATTATTAAAAATGTAAAAAGAGTTCACCTTAGAAACATCGAGATTAGCATCTCCACCTTGGAGAAAGAAATTCGGCGCATACACATTCTGATACGCAGTAAGCTGCACGATCGGTCCTGTAGCTTCCAGAAGCGGATGCTTGTAATCCTCTGTCAACTCAAGTACAGACTTCCTAATCGCCTCGTACATAGTAACAGAAGCCACAGTCCTATTCATTAGAAGTCCTGTGATTCCGGGTACGCAATCTCCAGCAGTAAAACTCATTTCAGACTCCTAGAAGATATACACTGTAACACTTTTGGTATTGTCCGATGGTGCCAGCGTAATAAGCTGATTCGTCGGTGGCGCCGTGCGATAAACTTGAATCTGTCCATCTGAATCTACAACATGAAATCCTATAGGCTGCCTACCAAGTCCATGATTAATAGGAATACCTGTAAGCGAAGCTCCCCAATTATACGGTGCACCGCTATCAGTTATACCTTCCGCGGCTATCCGAACTAGCACACCAGAACCATTTCCACGATTAAACTGCGTGTAAACTCCAGCATTCACACCTGATGTAGAAGGAGCATTACTTATCGGAGTGCCCATATCTACATTACCATTCAAACCTTCATTAACCGACTGAACCCATTGCCTGTGTTCCTTAGCTAAGGATGGCGCGAATGTATTAGGATCATATGTTTTCATTACGTTGGCCTTTGCATAGGATCATACGACGCATACATCTGAACTTTTGTGAACCTAATCTGCGCAGTTCCAGTATCAGTTAATGAGCGCACTTTAAATGACAACTGTGGAGACTTAGTGGTAAAAGCTCCAACACCATAAGTACTCGCGAACAAAGCACTCTCTATAGGATTACCTGCCAACGTATTATACGTACTCGGATCAAGCTCAAGAGTAGCATAGAGAGTATTATTCACATAAAAATCCACGTAAATAATTTCAGACACGTCAGCTACAAGTGCTAAGTACAAAGCATCAATCGTTATATCCCTTCCAAAACTAACTTCCTCAGCAGGAAAAATAATCCCTGCTTGAGTGAGGATAGAGTCTGAATTAGGAATACCTTCTTGTAAAGCAAAAAAGCTTGGAGTCCCTGGAACTCCGTCGGTTTGTTGCTGAAAACCAAAAGCTATGTTACTTTGGTTGTACAAATTAGAATCCGCAAATGTTAAAAGCGAGGACAGCACTCCAGTAAGTGCTGTTTGAATAGTACCCATGCCTACGCCACTAGCGTATGTGAACGGCATCCATGTACCGTTAGTAACATTATACACATACGTCACAAGATTCAATGTACCGTTATTCAAAACAACTGAGAATGCTACAATAGGAAACTCATCTCCACCTAGCAACGCAGCTCCAGCGGCAGAGCTAATCAAGTTAGTAACACCTAGAGAATCAATACTATCAAGTGCTGAGAATATAGCGGCTTTAATCTTATCCCCAATAGCACTTATTGAGCCACTAATTTGATAGATGTTAGAATTCCCAATGTAAGCCCCAGTGTTGTCATACTGGCACACTAAACTAGAAAGCTGTGCTCCTTCTCCTCTATCGCCAAGTCCGATATGGTTAAAAGAAAAAGGCAGAGTAGCATTTCCTGTTGGTGTAGCATAGCTTATTCCTTGAGCGCGCAGCAGATACATTGTCCCATTAGAGACAATCAAACCACTTAAATAATCCCCAATGTCATCAATCTGAGCGAATCCAGCTCCTGTGACAAGTCCCGCAGCAGTCTCTGGCGCCCACACATCAAGCTCATTCGCAGCAGTCCACGCTACGCTCATGTCAGAATCTTGCGCGATAATACCAAGTTGTGGTATTATACGCGCACCGATGAGAGAACCTGCAAACTTGTTTAGAAGCTCATAGCCGCTATAGAATGTCGAATACTGAAACGTTCCAGGGCCACTAAATTTCAAAATCATCGGCCCTATATTAGCTATATAAAGTGTTCCGCCAACCTCTGCTGTAGCGATCTTTGATGTAAAAGCACGCGGCGCTAGAACAGCATTGTTGTCAATCCCACCACGTAAGTACGCACCATTCACACACGGAAAGTAATACCCTACAATCCCACCACCTATTGAGGCTCCAATATCAATAACCTCGATAGTATTTCCAGAACTCCCTGGAGTTACAGCAGTTAGTATCAAACTTTGATTATCCGCTGTAGAAGAAGCTACAACATAAGGAATAGTCAAAGGCTCAAGATTAATCTGCGTAACAAGTTCAGTAACCACCGCCGCAACATTAGAACCTCCAGCACCAAACTGTGGAGTTCCTGGAAGTGTGGGGAACTTAATAGTAGCAGAAGGCGAACCATAATAACTAGCTGTTGCAGCTCCTACAGTAAAGCCTGTTCCTGGAGTTGTTACTACAATCCCAGTAATAGCTCCATGCACATCTACTGATGTGATCTCAACTGCTCCAGTATACAGACCCTGCTGCACAATCAAACCTGTGCCAACAACGTAATTTATACCGCCAGTAATCGACGTACCGGCAGTAGTAAGTGCGCCTAGCGGTCCAACAGCAGTGATATTAGCAGTAGCACCGGTACCAAACCCAGGATTTGCATACGGTCCTTCAATACACGGAAGCACTAGAGACGCTGCTGTAGCTGTTTCTATAGTATCATAAAGCGTCACATCTAGTGTATCATTCCAATACTGAGCCACGTTTCCTGGATTCCAAGAGGTTATGTAAAAAACATAATTAACCCCGGAGGAAAACTCAGCTGAAAAAGCGGTTGCTGTGTAACCTATAATATAGTTTAATTGCCCATAAATAGAGTTATAGAATGTTCCAAACCCAAGAAATGTAATTCCAGGCATACCACCCCAAAGCGGTGGTATATTAAGCGGCACTAGAGAAGTAGCAACCAGCTTATTATCTACAATCAGAAACCCATTCGCTGCCGCAAAACAACGTGGATCAATATAAGCTGGGGGCGCAGATGTATCCACGCCCCCAAAAGGTGCTTCTTTGCCTCCATACGTGATCTCTAACTGTACATTCCCGTTAGAGAGTTCTATCTCCCTGATCGCACCCACTGCAACCTCTTACTTGGTACCAAGATACAGGTTAATTTCAGCTGTAAAATTACCTCCAAAAGCTACTGGACCAGAAAGCCATCCTAGCTCTTGGAAGCTTACTGAAGACCCGTCCGCAGGATAAGTCCATGAGTAAACTCTACCTGCAATGTCAGTGATAGTGAATGTCTTACCAGCAGTATCACCAGACCAAGTGCCACCCTTGATCTTGACATTTTGAGTACCATTAGGAGTAGTTCCTGGGGTTGTGATCTTCCAGATACGACCTGTGTAGTCGTTAGCCATGGAATACTCCTTTCTTATGAGAGGTTGTAGTGAGCCTTGATAACGGCGCCGAAGAATTGGATCGTTCCTGCTGTACCACCAGTCAAATTAATGTTGAGAAGAACCTCAGTATCCGCTGCAACAATCATAGCCGCTGGAGAAATCACCGGCACATTAGTAGCAACTGGATGCGCCGCAATCGCTGTGGGAAGTGAATGTGCTCCCAGTGCAATCAGGTTTGTCACAACAGGATCAGCGCCATTCGTAAAAACTGTCTTCGTCAATCCGATAGCGGCCACTACTGCTGTGGCATCCGCAAGCACCTTGTAAATCACATCCACTGAGTCGATCTGAATACCTTTAGGCTGCGGGCCAGTAGATGCGCCAGCTAGTGTAGCAACCGCGATTCCAGGTGTGGGAGGAAATCCCTGATAGTATGGTGACACTGGATTCGGCAGTGCGAGTGGATCATTAGTTCCACTAACCACTGATGGTCCAGGTTGTGATGCCGCAGTACCATACTGCTCCTGATCATACTGTGGAGTCGCATATACTCCACTCCGAAGAAGCAATCCCGGCAATGAACTTACGAAGATCGAAGCATCTCCTGCGGGTACAGTCCGAAAAAGCAATCCCGGTGTAGCAATAGTCGCTGGCAAAGTAGCCAGTCCTGCAAGGTCAGTAAACTGATCCGCACCATAAAAAAGCTGCAAATCAGGAAACGGTGTTTTCGCTGTCCAACGTCCATCTGTTCCGGCCATTTGAATCTCCTATCCTGCCTTGAGAGGCGGTTCTGAACCTGCGTTGTATTAGATTAGGAAATCGTCAAAATCTTCCTGATATTGTGGATTTCTGAGCTTCTCTACTGGCACGAACTCTTCCTTGCCATCAGTCAGAACTTGTGCTATACGAGGTTCCCTGTTACCAAGAAGTCCTGGTATAGCATTTGAATCCTGACACTCCGGCCCAAGAAGTAACCCACGCTCCCATTTGCATACTGCGGTCTTAACTTTCTTATCACACCGATCACAGTAGTGCCAAGGACCTTTTAGGTAAGTATGCTTTAGTCCTTGTTGTCCAAAGAAGCTCATAATATCCTCAACTTGGTGGGAGAGTGCCGGAGCAGGGTCAAGCACTCTCCCTTTTCATGCCTTAATTCACCTTAGGAGGAGTTTCTGGCATGAAACTTACGGTCCCTGTGTGCCCCACACACCCTGCCAACGCGGGCACCATGCAGCGACGCGCATACGGGTCTTCTGCTTAATAGCATCCGTATCGAAGTCATCATCGAAGTCCGTTGTAGGAGCTTCGCGGTTGATAACTTCAAGCGCCGTATCCTGCTTCTCCGCAACGAGGAACCATGCGCTCGGAGAATTGAGCCACGGCACTTCGATGTTCTTGTAGTCTTCAGGAAGCAGGGAGTTGATGGTGTTATCAGATGTATAGGGTTTGCCAGGAGAACCGAGGATTTCCCTAACAAGGAACCTCAACTCAGGAGGAGTGACAAGATTCTGCCACTTCAGTCGAATTGGGAAGCCCATGTTATCAATCATACGTGCCGCGTGGTTAGTGGCGAGCTGCAAACCAGCTACCGAAAAGTCCACGTCAATCGCGGGGCGGTTAGGATACGTACCAGGCGCACTAATCACACCCGCAACACCAGGAGCGATTTGTGTAGCCTGCGCGCCGCCAAGAAGTGCATGTTGGTTGTAGAAAAGAGGATTGCCGTCAAACGTGGTAATCGCGCTAGTAAAGCCCTGATTAAACACGTTAAAGGCAATCATTTCCTTAGTGAATGCCGCCGACCTAGCAAGAAGCTTCGGTCCCTTCGGACCCACAAGTCCATACTGATCATCATCATACAGTTCCTTGGAAGTTCTAATCCCCAAGGAGTAAGTGAGTGGCTCGACGCGCTTTGAACCACCCTGAATCATCTCAGTATAGTAAGTAGAAGCATCCTCTGGCTTCTCCAAAAGAACAGAGATACCAGCCATTTCCAGTTCCTGCTCATACTGAGACTTCGAGTTAACTTCGTGAAAGAGCTTCGGATAGTCTGAAGCCTTCAACGCACTATCGAGGCTATCAAAGTAGATTTTCCTTAGCCCCGTCTGCATTAGCTGCGGATATTTGGCTCGTACTTGTGGCATCGAAAATCTCCTTTGTTAGAGTACCTGGACCGCTGCGGCCAGGAAGACAAATGTTACAGGAGCATTTACATAGGAACCCAGAGGGAGTCCTACAACTTGAAGCACAGCAGATCCACCAGTCTTGTACTTGTCCACGTACCAATAACCGTTGGCATCTACACTAAGACCATAGGACACACCGATATCCGCATTCGTAGGAGTCCAATCCGCGGCAACAGTACCGTTTGAGTTATCAAACAGTGCCTGAAAGATATTAGCCGGATTGGGTTCCATATAAAGCGTTCTGCCGTCAGCAACCGGAGTGCCAATAGCAATGTTCTGCGCGTTAGGCTGGTTAGGGACGCTACCATAAGTCTGAATAGCAATCGGCCCCGTGATCCCGCCAAACGGCGGAACAGGAGCGCCAAGCCCGTCAGAACCTAAGTTCTGACCAAAACTCTCAGCAACGCCGAGAATTCCAGCAGCGTAAGTAGTACCATCCCATGCTTGTACAAAACCCGATCCTTCAAACTGAACAGGCGTTCCGAATTTAAAAGTCTGACCTGCCTTTTCAGGGAGGGCATTGGTAAACGGCGTCGTCCCCGCCTTCTCCTGAACTTGTCGAATCGGCAAATGTGTGGTTAGATTAGCCGCACCCATATGCTCTCCCTTTTATACTAGTTATGGCAGCGCCTGCTTCGCTTCCGGTTGTGGTTTAGAAACTAAATAGTTTCGTAGAACGAACCAACTTCAGGAGTACTTCCAGGTGCTAGATCGAAAGTACCCTCAATTTTAACTCGCGGAGGACGGTTCCTGTTGGCGAGTTGGTTAAGGGAAATTTGTAGCGCTTTCTTACGTTTCCCATAGACAATGCGTTTGTGCACACGCATACACACAACATCAGCGTAGGTATAATTCCCCTCACCATCAAACAGTAAAGGAAGCTTGAAATCAGGATGTATGTGTTCCTTTCTCAGAAACTCATATCCTTCAGCTTGAAGTTGCCCAATCCTACGCTGATCTTTAGCAGCCCACACGCACATATACTCTGCGTCCTTGAGCTTCATATTCATATAGTCTGGAATATCATGCTCAATCACTGGGATGTAGACTGCGGCACTCATAGCCTCAGCTTCGGTCAGCTTAGACCAATCCGGCTCCTTAGGCTTTGCATCTTCCTTACGCTTCGTAGCCATCTTAGCAAGAGCTTCATTAACTGCCGCCTCGATAGCTTCTGCTGGAATAGCTTGCACTGCGGGAGCCGCTGTTTTGAGTACGTCTACTACGGCAGTAGCATTTACAGATTTTGTAGTTTCATTAGACATATGCTACTCCCTCTTGATCAAGCATCTTCTTGTAATCATCCTCGGAGAAACCTAAGAGGCGTGCTGCTTTCTTTGCTTCCTCAGAGAGCTTTTGGTTTTTCTTATCATCAGCTCCAGTATCTCCTGCCGCGCCAACCGCTACAGAACCACCTGTCCCTGAAGCAAAGCGAGTCTTAATCTTTCCTTCAAGAATCTCCGCATTGTGCTTTCCTACAACAGTGTGATAGCAATTCTCAATGTTTGCAGGATTCATGCGGAAGTCTACTGCTTGATTTGCGAGAAGCGCATCCACTTCACGCTTGATATCACCATGATAATACTTAAACTTATCCGTATCCTCGAACAACTCACGTCGCACGTTATCCGCATGAACAGCTTTAATAGCCTGAGTCTGTCCTGCGGTAGCAAGTGCGATAGCTTCCTTCGTCTTACCAGCAAGCATCAAGGCTTCAATCTGCTCTTCCTGCGAACCCTCAGCCTCAGCTCTAGCAGCCGCGGCAGCTCTAGCAGCAGCGTCTTTCTTTTCCTTATCCGCTGCTTCTGAGGAGGAAGCCATAATACTCTTAAGCTCCTCCAGCTTAGCGTCTATCGTGCTAATCTTAGACGCCGCTTCTGAACCAGCCTTGATCTGGTTCACTAACTCATCCGGCAACTCCATTACAGGCTCGCCAGTTTTTTCATCCTTCTGCCAGGGAAATTTCATTAGATGCTTCCTCCTTCCGTCTGAGATTTCATTGCCACTACTTGCGCCTTGCGCTTGTCAATCTGATCTTGTGCATCCTGTATGTACTTTGGAAGTTCCAGGAACAAACACATCAGATTAAGTTGCTGCTTAAGTATCGCTGCCATTGTTTTCACATCTTCCGAAGGCTTATCGAGTGGGAGGGATCTAAAATTCTGAATCGCCTCTTCCCTTAAACCATTAAATAGCGCCAGCACCGGCTGGAACTCCTCCCGACCCCACATTTCCTTGAGGGACTCCTTGTACGGGATTAACTCCCCCACTGTTTTGATTTCCATTTCCTGCTCCTCCCCCTGCTGAGGGTTGTTGAGTTGCCATCTGAATAATCGGTCCCAGGTCTGGAAGTACTGTTTCCGTATTATCCTTGTTAAATGTACGCAAGATAGATTGCATCATCGCTCTTGCACCAAGAAGCTGTTCCAGATACAGTTTCTTTAAAGGCTCTGGTATTCCTTGGGTCATAATTGCTTGAATCATTTGTGCTTCTTGCTGGTAGAAACGATCCACGCGATCACTTAGGAGAATGTCATTCTGCCGATCAAGTTCCTTATTTAAAGCTGCCGAAGCTGGTCTGAGGCGAAGTCCTAGTGTACCACTCTTGTACATATCCAGTGCCTTCTTAAGCTTTTCCGCCTGTGTACCGTATTTCTTGAGCTTGTCTCCTATACCAAAGTTCGCATACATCGTAAGTAATTTAAGCCCTAACTTGACATGTGCGGCTCGCATATCAGCAGTACGTAGGTTATTGCGGTTATTAGCTTGTGCCATCACCATGCTAGTACCTGCCGCACTATAAATCCCACGCTTCGGATTTACAATTCCACCGCCAGCACCACCTATAGCCGGGTCTACACCTACACGCTCCTTAGCAATACTAATCTGAAAAGCGTCAGATTCATTGTTGTAGCCCATATCAGTGCCGGATTTGATATACTCAAGCTCATCCTTCTTTGCCGGAACCACAACACCTGGCATCAAGTCCAGAAGCGATCCGAGCTTCGACTCAGGATCAGCTCTCCACACACCAAGCATCGCCATGTTACGATTGTTAGTACGCCAGTTATTATTGTTTGAAACTTCCTTCTGCGCAATGTGCAAAAGCTCAGCAAACCCTGTTCCAAGATACGACTCGTCATCATACGCGAGTTTCATATCCTGATAAGGAATCATGTTCTTTGGATAGTTGTTAAAAACTATCCACAACACCATCTTATCACGCTTGGAGTACTTAGCTTGGAAGGCATACTCAGTACCAGAGATAGTATAATTGAACCACAGGTTATAAATATACCATCTCGCAGCGCCTTTATCCACGCCGCCGTCAGAAATCCCAGACTCCTCATTAATCTCCCGCTCCATTTCAGTTTCTTGCACAGCATCAGGAGAAGCGAGCAGCTTGTCAATATCTTCCTGTTTGTAGTATGGAGACTTGTAAACCAAGTCCTGAAGCTGCCATACATCCAGAGACTCCACGTGTCCATACATCTTCATATCTTCGAGCCGCGGTTTATTAGGCTCGAAGATGAATCTATTGAGTGGAAGAATCTCAGGCTTCGGACCATCAATTACTGTGTACTTTTTAAATTCACTCGTAACAGGGGCTTTTGGATCTTGACCACCATCTCTGTAAACGGCTTCCATCCTAGTCTGGTATTCATATGGAGTAATGATGATACCAGTACCGTATTTGATGGCAGAATGAAATGCTGATTGCTCGACACGATACAAGTCCAATTCATTAGGATCATACGCCATATCCATGAGAAACTGTTGTGTGATCTGTTTAAGTTCCTCACCATCCTTAGTAGGCAAATCACCACTAATCGTGGCAGCCCACAGCGGATCATACATCCAGATACCACCCATTACACGTGCTAGAAGCTCATCAGAGTACGTACCAATAATGGGAATAACCATATTAGCAGCGCCCTCCCAAGGCCAGGAAACTTCCTTGTTCTTGGGACGCGCCTTATACAGTCTAACATACTCAGGCAATTTCTCAGTCCTAAAAGTCTCCAGCCGCCGATCAAGATGATCCACTTTGTCAATAATAAACTGACAAAGCTCTTTATAATTATCCTCCCCTAGCTTCTTCTCATCCGCTAGAAGTGTCAAATCATTAACTAATGTAGGCGGCTGGTATGGCATTTTAAGCTACTTTCTTAGTTTGAAGAAGGATCTTTAGAAACCAAAAGCATCAACGAAGATGCAAGCGAAGTCAGAAGCGTAACCCACGTTCCTGTCCCCACTTTACCAAAATCCACGCCCTGGGCTTGTAAAACACCCAGCACAGTAACTGAGAAAGTAAGCAATCCTACAACCGTAGTCTTAGGATGCGCCACCACATTATCAAGCCACTGATTCATATCCGCTCCTTTACCATTTCAGATGTTGTGAGAGTATATCACCGATTGCTGCTATGATCCCAACGATGATAACCCATTGTAACTTGTTTAGGCCAGCAGCGGTGTTTTCGACTCTGTCCAGTCTAGTAAGGACTGGCGGATTCTCTTTACCATTCCCTGTGTACATATCCGTCTCCAACCTGTCGATTCGCTCTTCGATCACCATTACAAGCTCCTAAGCCACAGCGGCCTGCATCCGCTTCAAATACTGCGCCTTCTGCTTTGCCAGGAAGTCTCCAATCTTCTCCTCTGACACAGTATCAAACTTCCAAATCTGCGGGCCATAGCTTAGTACATCCAGTAAATCAATCAGGCCCTTCCGCTGACCAAAGTTTTCTGCTTCTTCTTTAAACTCCGCGCAGTTATTAACATCCAACCAAAGTTCCTTAGCTTCGATTGTAGGAATGAAGTTCTCAATCCTCTCTGCCTTCGCTCCTGCTGCATTGCTGCTCTTCAGTGGCTCAAACCTTATGCCAGCAATCTCTGGTTGTACGTACTTGTAATCCGTTACAAACTCGTTCAAGTGATAAAGCAAGTACTTCTGCGAGGCCACCGCTTCTACATATACTACGCGCAGCTTCCACTTCACTGCCATGAAGAAAATCTGCTTTACAAACTCCTTAATGGGACAAGCCTTAGCCCACTGATCCAGGAGATAAACTCTACGAGGATCACGAGAGACGCCAGTAACAGCGATAGCATGACGACAACGGCCGTCTTTACCAACGTCTTGTCCAAGATGTGATCCTCCGTGGTTAGGATCAACTGTCATGTAACGATCTATGTTACGTGGAAAAATGTCTTTTTCTACATCACCTTCGGCTACATGATGCCGAATCGTGATTCTGTACTGCTGCGGCTTGGCTACACCAAAGATACGATACGCCATCTCGCTTTCTTTGGGAATTGCTAGTGCACCTGTTACTTTCTCGAAGTGGAAGTAGCGTAAGTCTGCGAGATTTATCTTCGCCTTAGAGGGATCAATAGGATAATTGAGGAACTGACAACTAAAATGATAGCTGCCAAGACGACGCTTCCATCTAAGTAACTTCTCACGGGTAAATGCCTCTGGAAATATTGGCTCACCGAAAGGATGCAGAGCACAACAACCACCGAGTGCACTGTGAGTCGTCCAAGAAAAGTAAGGTTCTTCTTGACGAATGTGAGAATTAAGATCATCATGACTCCATCTATTACCTACTACGATTTCATCAAAATCTCTGCCTGGATTGTTCGGATCGCTATCCGTTGCACCAACCAGAATCTGATGGTAGTCAATGGTGTCAGCCATAACAATCGAGGACTTACGTGCTTCTCTACCCACCAAATCATCCTGCACGACCACGTTATAGTGGCGAGATTGAAGAGCAGCGCCAACACCAATAAAGTCGAAGGTTCCTTCACCCTGTCCGCGGCCTGCTGGAGTTCTGCGTTGGTGTAGTGATTCATTCGTCCACGTTTCCTTCTCTGTCGGGATTATTTCTGGAAACAAGTACCTGAAGAACTCAGTATTCTGATAGTGGTTCGAGATTCTAGTACCCAACTTGATAGCGTTCTTGATTGTCTCAGAAACAAGGAGGATACGGATATCTTGTGAGTGTGTCCTACGCATCCATTCAACATAGAGATCAGAGTACCCAACGTTACTAAAGAGGTCTTCTTCCCTGTGACCAAAAGGTAATGCTCTCCAGATCGGAAAAGCTTCGGAGTACACTGTGCTTTTGAAGTGGTCACGTGGTATCTCGATTCCTTCTTTGAGTCCATCCTTCATTACTGTAAGACACATTTGGTAGTGCAGGTTCTTGGCTTTATCAGGATTCTGCGAGAAGCGTGACTTACCAAGCACTACAGTAGCGAAGTAGTACAAATCCATCAGCGCGTTCATTTTGTAGGCTACTTTCTTAGTTTCCCGATCTGAAATCGCATCAGGTGGGACTAGATTGTAACCTAAGATCGTAGAACGCGGTACGAAAGTATTACCCGTCTCTCCTACTTCGAGAGCGCGGAGAGTATCTCGTACCTTTTGTTCTACTTCACGCTGAGAAGACACTTTTCACCTTTACGAAGTGGCGCCACGAAGCGCCGCCACTTCCTCTGAGATACCATTAACGATGGTGCTAGCAGGAATAAAGAGTGGCTTTTTGAGGCACTGGATGTTCAGTACAGCGGCGACAGGATCGTAGGTGTACTGAAAAGTGAAGCTGCCATGCTCTACTGTACCAATGTTTCCCTCTATGTCGATGCCTATGTCCTGCTTGATCTTGGCAGCGAAAGCACTAAACATAGTGGGAGTAAAAGTATTAAATGTCTGCATTTGTAAAGCCATGCGAGTTCTCCTTCCTGATTAGAGGAGCGTACCTGTAGAGGCTTGGGTGGTGACGCTAGTAGGAGAGATACTAACTGCTGTGGCTCCCGGAGCAGGAATTGCATTCAGCGTGGCTACGACGGCGCTGATGTAGTTCTCGATGACTTGGAGAGTGGGAGTCGAACCGTACTGTTGCGTATACCACTGCACGAAGACGGGTTCGATTTCCTGCACAGCCATTGAAAGCTTGGCAGCGCCGGTGCCAGACTGTGCACCAACTGCTAGGGCAAGACCTTCAGCCTTCACTACAGCACCCACAGTCAGATTATAGACCGCAGCAATTCCAGGAAAAGCCACATCAATGATTGGCTCAGCGGCTACTGCTGCGTTAGTAGCAATAGGGAATACCTTCTTGAGAACTGCCCCGATATCTGAGAGAATTGATTTGAAAGATGCCATCGTAAGCTCCTTAAAGTTCGTTAACAGTTGTGTCGTAGTGATCCCAGTTTACACCGAGTTCAGCAGCTACAGCTTTCTCTACGACTGTAGCAAACTTATGCTCTTCATAGTACGGTGCGGCGGAATCAAAACCGGGTTCGTCAAAGTTTCCAGGCATTCTATTAGCTTCAAAGTCCTTGTCAAATGCTGTGATGCTTTCTTCTGAGATGCCGTGTTTCAGGCAGAGGTACATTTCTACTAGTTCGTGAAGTGCTACTAAAAACTCGTAATCCCTGTTCTGCATCTCAGAGACTCTAATCTCATGGCGCGTGGGGAAGACTTCGCGCCCCGGCTCCTCCCAGTAGTCCCCAACTGTAGGGTAACGCTGCTCCGCGTGGGGAATTGTATCAATATATATGTGCAGCGACATGACTACATTCCTTCGGGGCGTTTGTGGAGGCCGACAGCAAACAGAAGTGATGCCAAATCATCAACATGCAAACAATCGCACAGGCAAGCATATTCGTTTAGCTGTTGGACTACAGCAATACTGCCGTTACAGTAATCATTTCCCGGCACCGCGCTGTACAATACACCAAAAGCTTCTACTTTACCGTCAGTGCTAAGCCTAACGAGCTTGTCACCATTCTTAGCTTCGCGTCCGTTTCTGTAGTGCATATATTCTCCTTAGTTCGCGGGCTTGTTTAAGTCAATTCCGGCGAGAAGCGCCTCGGCTTCAAGCTGTGCAAGTGCTTTCTCTTGATCGGTTTGGGAGAGGGTGTGGGAGTTTGAAAAGGCTTCGTTTGCCTTTACAGCCTCTATTGTGTGAGCACCAAATGGCGCAATGAAATCACCGTTCTCATCAAGCTGTGGCGGAGCCGCTGTTGCTGTGAGCGCGGCGATGATACCCTGTGAGGCTTTATCGTACTTCTCAAACTCAAAGTGATCCACCGGCTTAATCTCTGCACGACTGATTTTAGCAAAGGTTCCCTCCCTGTCTAGGAGGTCTTGTGCTACCTGGGTCTGGTGTCTACGCTCGGCGAGTGTGATAGCAGGACGTTGGAGTTCTTCCATCAGGCAGCGTAGGGCAGGAGGGAGGGCGTTAGTGAGAATTTCCTTACGCTGTTCTTTGATTACTGAGAGTTCCTTGTCCCAGTCTATAATAATGCCGTGCGTGAGCTTCGCTCGCACTATGAGATAGTCGGGCTGTTTTTTGAGGTAGCGTAGGCGTGGCACAGAGATACACAGCATAGCTGCACTAGCAGCTTCCGAGAATCCTGCATTCTCCAGGCGCACTATAGTCTCAAAACGCTTCTGGGTTTTGAACTGCTTCCCAGCAGAAGGCTTCGGACCTAGGGCCGCGGTGCCGGTGTTCAGCGTGCCGCCATAGTGGAGAGTGTTCGGAAGCTTTGTAGGAGCGGTTGCCATTTATATATCATCTCTCTGTGCACAAGCTATCGCGGCGATCTCATCGCATGGGCGCGGTTCAGTAACACCGCTGTACAGTTCTAGATGCCGAAGTAAAGCACGCCGCAGCGGACTAGGCTCGGCGTACCGCGTATATTCGTGTGAGCCATTCACAATCGCCGCTGCTGTATCATCTGGCTCGGAGATACACATCTCGCCCATGCTTCAAGACTACCACGCTTCTCGCGGCGTGTCAATAGCTCAGAGACTAATTCTATAGCGAAAAATAGCTAGGAGGAGGACGTATACACCTGCCTCCCAGAATTCCCTCGCCGCGCCCAGGCGATTATATAGTTTATGTTTATAGATGCTATGACCATGCTATATCCTACAGCCTTAGATGTGAAAAAGTGTAAAAAATTAGTAAGAGCGTCCCCCCACAATTCTGTCGCGTCGCGCGATTTTTAGGCGGAGGTACCAATGTACCACGGTAGGATGGTACATGGGTACGCTGGTAGCGTGGTACATTGGTACGATGTATGCTACGATGTATGTCGTAGCATTGTAACTGTTACGCTTTGTAGCGTTACAAGCTGTAGCGATACCAGGGATGCTAGTTACTAAGTAGTAAACATTTGACAGCCATGCTATACTGTAGATGACGCCGAAGGGATAGGCGCAAGGAGGATTACCACACATGCCAGTATCACAGCGTGACGCTGATACCATGCTAGAAGAGTTCTTGGCACAGCGCGAAGTTACCAAGATCAGACGCGGTGCGAAAGGACCGAAACAACCTAGCACCAAACCGGACCCGCTAGAGCGTACAGAGTATGCGCCTGATAACAGTCGCATCGGGAATGACTCACGCGGTCTACAGTCTGATACCCTAGTCGGACGCATGTTCGATTTAGGCTATCCGCAGCAAGCTATCGCACATACGATGGTCAGTGAGTATTTCATGGGCATGATGGGCTGTAGTGCCATCGTGCCGCAAGTCATTACACTGTAGCTCATAGCTACAGCAAAGCCCTAGAGTGTGGCTTATGTCACGTTGCTAGGGCTTTGCTGTGTCTACTGACACATCATGGAGAAAGCATGTCAACTGGCAAGGAACAAACTCCCATCGTTGAAGTACCCGCGTCACAGGACGCAGCGCCAGTCACTCCGGTGACGGTGTTCAATCCGTTCGAGAAACTCAGTGCAGAGCAACTCACTGCACTGGCCGGTTCCTTCAATAAGCAGTGGCGTGACGCACATAGCATGGCGATTGCGCTTGCACAGACTGAATTTCAGATCAGCGAGAACGATGCCACATTCTACGCTTGGCTTCAGTCCGAAGCCGAGAACGTGCTGGACCGTAACACGGTGGCGAGTGCTGTTAAGTACATCGGCAACATGCTTGAGGGAGTGGCATTTCCTAAGAGCACCGCCGTTTCACTGGGATTGATCGAAACGAAGTACAACGAAGTCAAAGTCAGCCTGCGCAAGACCATCGGGATTCGGGTGCGGGATTATGCTACCGGCCGGTGGCAGTCAGTCACCGCGCAGGGGATTCTCGACAAAGTGTATGCCAAGTTGGGCATCACCGAAAAGGACTGGATGCGTTAGAGCATCCACATACCACATGCACAAGACAGGCACAGAACATCGTGCCTGTTTTTGTGTGAATCCAGTAGCGTTGTCGTAGGACTCCGAAACGTAGACTGTCGTGAGATAGACTACGTATACAGATTAATTCTGTACTGACGAGGAGAATATGACGTTTTCAAGTGATCCCGTAACGTTTGCTGGATTCCTTATCCTAAAACGTATTGAAGGATATTTGAATATCAGTGAACTGCAATGTGCCAGTGAGTTATATGACTGGTATAGTGAAGGCGGAGAGTTTATCACTAAATTTAAGTCTTCCGCCTTTGGAAAAACATATTATGACACATCTAATGTATTAGATGCCTTCTATTTCCCCTTGAAGGCGAGAGGTTACTAGGTGGTAGAGGATAGGAGCCTTCGGGCTCCTATTTTCCATATTTGTAATACTAATAGAGGGTAGACACCGTGTGTCAATTCGTCTACACTCTCTCTGTACCTGGACTACCCTATTAAGTGCTTTAGAATGTTCTCTCTATCCTTCACCCACCCTCAGTACCGTTTAATGTCCTCTTCGATACGGATGCGCGCCCTCTCGGAAGAGGGGTGAAAATACTCTTTCGCGCTAGAAGAGAAATTAAATTATAAAGTCTTTTGTAGTTTAGAGCATAAAGAAAAATATATAAAAATAATAATATTATAATAATAAAATATATATAATTAAAAATATATACTAATAAAAATCTCTCTCTAAAAGCTCTCTTCAAAATTCAGATGTGTCTCAGCGGCGGCCCTCTAATGCGGTCGCGCAGGCACATAATTTTGACACTGAGGGTGGCTCGGGGTTAAATGACTGAGGACAAAAGATTTAGGGGGGTACCCCAAGTCACCCATGTCCGGTGACAACTTGACATGGGGTGCCTACCCGTTATATACTACTCGTGAGGGTTAAACCAATGCCGCGAGTAGTTCCTGAAGAAGAAATAGCAGCTATAAGAGAGTTCCAAGCCGTGCAAGCATGGCATAGAGCGGAGTGTATAGCGTTTGCTCCGTTTAAGATACATATGAATAGGGAAGATTTAACGGATGCTGAAGCTGCGCGAGTGTTTAGAGCGCGAAAGAGGTATAAAGAAGCGTATAAAACCTTGGAGCGCGCACGTGAAAAGTTGAGGAATACGCTTATATCTCTGCGACAGCGAAATACTACATCACCGTTACCAGTGTTTGTAGAGTCAGATGAAGAATTAGGATTAGCTGATTCTCCTGATAATATGACACTAAAATCCGCTGACATATCTCGTATACTCAAAGAACACGACGACCACGAGCGCATGAAAACTGATCCTAAGATTCAAAAGCTCTTAAAAGAGCTTAGAGAAAAACAAGGTATTAAAGACTTGCCTCTAGGTAATGAGGCTGTAACATTTGGTTCCACTGTACTAAAAGAGGTTAATGTAGAACCTGAAAAGGATATGCTTAAGCCTAATGAAATAGCTGATATGCTAGAGCCTAATGAAGTGTTGTGTATAAATTGTAAGCAACCTTATGATCCTAGCATGTCAACGTCTAACGAGATTAACAAGTATTGCTCTAAAAAATGTGAAAAAGGAGAATAACCCCCATGCTCTATATGGACGCTTCATTGCTTTTGGATATTCTCGCTGTTCCCACGTTTGTAGCGATTGTGTGTGTTATAATTGCATACATCAAAGAAACTATCAGAGGTTACACATTCTAATGCGAGAGACACCACGACCGCTTGATATACGTGAAATTCCTAGCGAGAATTTCCAACACTTCCACGCATTAACTGAAGATATCGAGGAAGAATATCTCACACTTTCACACTTGTTTGTAGAGCTTTGCACGGGAGTTGGATGTTTGCTTTTGCTCTCAGTGATTGGGATGATGATTATACTGGTTATGCCGGTGCAGTAGCGGCGGCAACGCCGCTGTGACGTGGTAGCACATGCACAGTAATTGTAGTAACAAACATAACCTGAAAAGGAGTGTAACATAATGACGGTCAAAAAAGCAACTAAAAAGTACGTGATTGTGCGTACTTATAGTGCTGGCGTGTTTGCTGGTACTTTGGAGTCGAGAAAAGGTAAAGAAGTCGTGCTTTCTAATGCTCGTAGATTGTGGTATTGGGATGGCGCTGCTTCATTATCACAACTCGCAATGGAAGGAACGTCGAAGCCACAAAATTGCAAGTTTCCTACGCCTGTAACCTCAATCACACTTACTGAGGCAATTGAAATTATTAACGCTACCGAGAAAGCTAAAGTGTCGATAGAAAGTGTGAAAATATGGAAAATTTAAGCTATAGCTATGGCGATGGCTTTGGCTCTAGCTCTAGCTCTGGCTTTAGCGATGGCTCTGGCGATGGCTCTGGCTCTGGCTATAGCTATGACTCTAGCTCTGGCGAGGGCTATGGCGAGGGCTTTGGCTCTAGCTCTGGCTCTGGCGATGGCTCTGGCTCTGGCTATAGCTATGACTCTAGCTCTGGCTATGGCTCTAGCTCTGGCTCTGGCTTTGGCGATGGCTCTGGTGATGGCTTTGGCTCTGGCGATGGCTCTGGTGATGGCTCTAGCTCTGACGATGGCTTTGGTTATGGCTTTGGCTCTGGCAATGGCTCTGGCTTTGACGATGGCGATGGCTTTGGCTCTGGCTATAACTATGGCTCTGGCTTTAACTCTGGCTTTGGCTATGGCTATGGCGATGGCGATGGCTCTGGCGATGGCGATGGCTCTAGCTAATTGTAAATGTGGGCATTCACAATCAAAGCATTACAAGTTATATGGAACTTGTGATGCTCAAGACCCAATACTAGGCAAAACATGTGAATGCCCATATTTTCAAAACGCAGAGCCAGAAAAATTAGCGTCACCAGAGCAGCAAGAGGAAAAGAACTGAGAGAGCTTATGCTCTCTAAGCCGCACGTAGCATATCGCAATGTGCCACAGCACCGTCGATGCTACAAAGAGGTACTATCATACATATGATACTTTATCCTCACAGTGCGGCTTAGAGAGTGTATGCGCGAAGCACACTCTAAAAGGAGAAAACATATGCCAACAAACAAAGCATTCGTATCCGCGCTACGCGCTGTGGCGGATTTTATGGAGCAACACCCAGCGCTTGTGGCACCTCAGATTCCATACCTCTGCGCTTATAACGTAGAAGCAGAAGCTCTCAAAGCTATGGCTATGGTGCCGGGTATTCACAAGGAGAAAGAATATAGTGGTGATTCTTTCTACCTCAAAGCACAGATTCCGTATGATGCAGAAGATGGAGTTTCTACTGTGAATCTTATTTATCAAGGTGCACGCTCTGGTGTATGCAAGCGCAAAGTTGTAGGCACGAAGGTTGTACCTGAGGAATACGTGCCAGGATACACACGTGCACAATATACTGAGGAGATTGTAGAGTGGGAATGTGAGCCTCTCACAGCGCCTTCGGAAGCCGAAGAAACCTCCTAAACAGTCGTAGAATCCACAACTTAACCCTTGACAACCACGCGGCGGCGGCGTACAATTAAGACATATGGGCCGCTCTACGCAGACGTAGGAGAACTCAAATGCCAGAATTAACAGTCAACCTCTCTATTAAGATTCAAGTAGCAGAGAAGCAGGATACAGAGTATTACCTTAATCCCATAACAAACGAAGCTACTCCCTCTTTCATCGCGGATATTATGGATGAGATGGAGGATAGCTTCGCGGGGGAGGTTATCTCTGTGAATGGGCTCACTCAACAGCAAGTGCTTAAGAAGTTGCAAGAAGGTGTAGTCTAGTCGTGGTAGAGAGTATACTTCCCGTACCTGGGAGGTGTATTCTCTAGGCACCTAGTATGAGAGACTCTTTTCTCCTAGTCCACCAGATGGACGGAACTGGGTAAGGCCAGCTAGGAGATTTCTCCCTCTCAGAGTTCCCTGACAAGAACTCCTAGGTGCCTAGAGAGTACAAGCGCCTCGGCGCTATGCTCTAATCCCTCTGGGGATTTGAATTGCAATTCAAATAGCAACAAAAATTCACAACGAAACCGCTACGGCGGAAGGAGCAGAAGAAACATATGGCTACAATTACAGCAGACGTAACAGCAGCAGGCGCAGGCTCTCTCTCTTCAGAGAAAGTCACTACTCGTCGGTATGTGAAGTTTGGTACTGACAAGGAAGGCAAGACTGTAATTGAAGAACAGCGTGTTCTTGCTGAAGCAGATAGCAAGGATAAGAAAACTAACCTTGCTGTAAACTGGCAGAAAGCAGAAGACGACGGTTTCGTTCTCTTCTCGCAGAATGATGCCGTGGTGTATACTGTAAAGGATTCTTCAGGGTTTGAACTCCTATGCCCTGATGAGGAAATTCGCATGTACATCATTAACACTGGTCTTTCGACCATCCAGACTGCTCGCGCACAGGCGTATATGAAGGCGAATGCTGAAAATACTCCTGAGCCAGAGCCGCTGTACAATGACTCTACTCTTGATCTCCGCACGGGCGTTGGGGAGGATGGGGAGTATAGCATTAACAAGACTCCTTCTCGTCGCTCCCTCTCCGATATGGAGAAGCTCATCAAGTCTCTTCGCGCTCTTGGTTTGAGTGATGAAGCGATGAAGGATGTGCTTATCTCTTATGCGAAGGCAAAGAGTGAAGTCACGGAGGCTACGGCGGAAGCTGCAGCGTAGTACGGCGGCGCAAGCCGCTACTAATACAGGGAGTGCTTTCACAGGCTCCCTGATTATGCTAGGGATAATTCAATCGGTAGAACGCTCGGCGCAGAGCAGTTGTAGGTTCAAATCCTACTCCCTAGCACGGCCCCACAGAGTAGCCTTCACGTGGCGGGGCTGAGTACGTAGACGAGATAAGAATCTCATACGTAGCTAATACTCTAGTGCTAGACTAGCACACAGCCGGGGATACGGGAGTCCAAGGCCCGTATCTTAAACGAGACAATAAATCTGCCCGGCACTCAAACAGTAACACAACCTCTACCCGCGCCGCGGGAGAAAAGTAGGTAGGAAACATGTATGTATACTATGAGCATCTAAAAGATGCCACAGGCAAGATTGTCCTTACAGAGCTACGTCTCTCTTCTAAGGGAGATGGCTCTCTCTGGATTAACATTAAAAACAGTATGGAGAATCTTAGATTCAAACTTTGTGTCCCCGTACTCAAACAGCCAGACTCCAGTCTCCGCACATTTGACGAAACCACGAAAGTGTGGAGCTATACTGGAAACGTGGGAGCAGTAGTTCTCTCCGCCTTAAAAGCTGTGTGTGCCTCTGTTGGCGGTATCACTGAAGTAGCTGTAGAAGACTTAGCAGAGCAGTGTCGCTCAGGATGTATTCGGTTTGATAGCAGGAAGAAAGCTCAAAAAGCAGAGGACTTCTTCTATAATCACGGTGTACCTGCTTCTTCGCCTACGCTTACTAAGGAACAAATCACAGCGAAGCTACAGGAGATGCTTGGTAGCGTGATTGACAAGAGCGCCTATAGGAAAGCGGCGGTGAGATTTCACCCGGACCGGAATAATGGAGATGGGTCGAAAATGTCAGAGCTTAATATGCTTTGGCAGATGTATAATGCATAAGGAGAAAACATGCCAGTTGAAGTTGGAAATTGCAAAAAGCATCAGTTTAAACTTATGAATAACTGTGCTATACGTTGCGATGATTGCAATAGCTATACTACAGCAGTTTATAAGCGTGGACTTCCAGATATTCTTATATGCTTTAATTGTCGTAAAGTATATGAGCTGATGGCTGGAGAGTTAGTACAAGAGGAGAAACCAAATGGGATTTCAAATCGGTAACGTCAAAAACCCTCAAGATGCCAAGCGCGCTGCTATAGAAGCAACTCGCGCAGCATCTAAGGGTCAGAAGCCAGACGCTCTTATTCAGTACATAGCGCCTGACAAGTGCCCAGATAGGAACCGCATAGTCTTTGACGACAGCAGTTCTATGGGTGGACAAATCCAAAATGCTAAGAAGGGCGTAGTAGAGTTCCTTCGCAACGGCATTCCCAACCAAACTGCGGTGGCAGTACACTTTATGAATACTTCACACTGGAATACCACACTCAGGAGTGATTTACCTGTCCTGGGTGTTGATATTGAAGAGTGTGAGCTTTTTAGTGGCGGAACACCGTTCTTTAACACGCTGAAGAAAGCGTTACAAGCCACTCCCACACTCACACGCCTTATAGCTTTCACAGACGGTGCTCCTACAGACAGTCTAGAAGCTGATGAGGACGAGGAAGCAGCCGTACAGGGATACCACTCTCACCAGTCTGACACGTGGAAAGCCTCAGCGAATGTAATCATTAAGATCGCACACGCTGTAGGCGGAGAGAAGCCTATTCCAATCGACACAGTATACTTCGGCGGCGGTAATGAACGTAACATGAATCTCCTGCGTTATCTCAGTGATAATACAGGCGGCTATTTCCTCCATTTTGACCCTGCTAAGGTAAACTTCAAAACAGCATTCAAGTATCTCGCACCAGTCAACAGGCTTCGCCTTACAAGTGAAAGCTTCAGAGCATCCCTAGAGAGAGGAGAACAGCAATGACACCACAAACCCAAGACTTAATCTACGTATTCTGTATTCTAGGAGTCATGTGGGTTATATTTTTCGTACTCGCATGTTACTCCGATTGGAGAGACAAAAATGACAACCATTAGAAAACTAGCTGAATTCCCTGAATTACAAGATTTAAACAGGAGATTTTAAATGCTCCCAAGTGAAGCAGCTTTAAAACAGAAATCCCTCATAGAGCAGTACCCGCCGGAGATACAGAAGCAAATACACATCCTAACCATGAAGTGTGTCTCTCTCGGTGTTCCTGCTCTATTCACTCGAATGCTAGAGGGACCAGTTGTACGTACCTTTTTCTTCCAACCACAGGGACTCGCACTCTATGGCCCACTCATGTCTAAGGAAGAAGAAATAGCTGGTTCCCTCGGCGTAGAGTCTGTGCGCGTGGAGCGTGTGCTAGGAGAAATCTCTATCGCCGTCCCACGCGTCGACAGACAACTTATCGAGTTTGATAAGTGTCTCCACACTATGCTAACCTCTCCCATCACTAAAGAAATGGCCCTCCCACTCTTAATGGGTCAAACTACAAACGGAGAGCATTTATATGCTGATTTGGCTGCACAACCGCATTTGCTTATTGCTGGAACAACTGGTTCTGGCAAATCCGTGTACACGGCACAGCTTATCTGTTCGCTTGCACTCTTTCGTACTCCTGAAGAGCTTGAGTTTGTGCTTGTGGATACAAAGAATCTTGACCTAGTACTCTTCAAACCACTAGAGCATGTCAAGTATGTCCTTAATAACATACAAGACCTGCGAACGGCGCTTCAGGAGCTTCTCGCCACAGTTAGGCTCAGAAACACGCAAATGAGCGGCTTAGCTAGAAACATTAGCGAGTGGAATACTATGTGCTCTGGTATAGCTCCAAGCAAAAAACTAATGTACAAAATCCTAATTATTGACGAACTTGCCGACGTTTTTATGCAGGATCGCGCATACCTTAGCCAGTTTAAGAAGAACGAACGTCCACCTGCTATTGAAGACCTAGTACAACAAATCCTCCAAATCAGCCGCGCCGCCGGAGTGCATCTAATACTAGCGACGCAACAACCTTCAGTCAAAATCATATCTGGAGTAATGAAAGCCAATGCTCCGGCGCGCGTAGCTTTTAAGCTACCCTCAATGTCTGACAGTCGAGTTATCCTAGACGAGAACGGTGCACAAGACCTTTTAGGGCTAGGAGATTACTTGTATAAGATCGCAGGCTCCGATACCGTAAAGCGCGCGCACAGCGCCTACGTTAGCACGACAGACATTGCAACCATAATTGCACAAAACGAGATGATAAGAATGCAATACAAGGAGTTTGTATGAGCTTTTACTACGACAACCAAACCCGTTCCCAAGCCGAGAGCTTGATAGAGAAACAACGACTAGGAGATGAATCAGCTATGGATGAAGTGGCGGAGGTTGAGGAATGAAGTATACCTACGATCGCTACTGGGGCATCTTCACACGCCCAGCACTCGCACCTAACGTAACTCCAGAACTCTGTGGCTATGCCTACAGCGGCCACGAGGGAGCACTTAACGATATACACAAACAAAACATTCAAGGCATCGGCCCACTACCAGCAGGTACTTACGTCATTAGTCGCATCTATGACGATCCCGAACGTGGAAATCACACTTGCGAGCTTCTTCCACAAACCACTAATAAAATGTACGGACGCAGCGGATTCCTAATCCACGGCGACACAGCAGCAGAAGCACACAACGCTTCCGACGGCTGCATTATAGCACCATTCAGTGTTCGTAGCATGTTTGCGATTCAAGATATAATTGAAGTCGTCTAGTGCGCGTGAGAGGGCTTTAGGAAGTATACCAGAGGCGACCCCCCTCCCGTCTGGTCAAAAAGGGACACTTTGCAACCCCTTTGTTTTGAAGGGGTTGCAAGACTCCCGCGCTTGACACCCCCGAAAAAGGGGTGTATACTCTTGTTTATGCCCTCTAAGAGCCGTTCGACCGTCGCCGTGACCGTTCGCATCCTCCGCACCCAAGAGGACGCCTTAAATCGAGAAAATCACGGTTTTACTAGCAGAAGTGAGTTAGTAAGACTCCTTCTGCAACTTTATCTCGACGGTCAAATTCCTATCTTCAAGCCCTCCCCACAATAAAAAACCGTAGCGTAAAAGCAGTCTACGCGCTAGGCGCGTGCAGGAGCTTTATGTCAGAATTTCAAGAATCAGAAGAATCTGTGGATGAGTTATTTGTGCCTACGGATGAGGCTATCCCTGTCACAGCCGAGGAAGCAGCGTCCCTCGGCGTGGCTCAGGATGAAAACAAGGAACCTGAAGAACCACACATAGCACAGCTTGTGTGTGATGTATGTCTCGAATTAAACTTAACTACGAAGGCTGTAGTTGAGAAGTGTGTGAGATGTGGACAAGCGTTCTGCTTTCACTTTCAGTCTGCTATAGATAGCCAGTATTGTGTGAACTGCATGTCTGATGTAAGTGTCACCAAGAGTGTGATAACAAAGACATACACGCACACAAATCAAGAGACTGGTGAACAATCATTTTACAGGCGCCGCGCACGTGAGATAAAGATTGATGGCCTAAGCTGGCTATTCGCGCAGCGTAAAATTGTAGAGCTTTCAGATGTAGAACTAGATATGGCGATTGAGTATCATCGCAATATCTACTCCCTAATGATGGACGAAGCAGAGCGGCGGCGGAATGAGAAGATGCACCGCTATGCTAACACACCTTTCAAGATTCCCACTCCCACTACAACTAAGGTTACGGACAACACACAGACGACTGTGAAGAAGTCTAGAACTACGTCTAAGACCAAGGCGGGGGAGACTGTAGCAGCACTCCTACAGAGTATGCTTGCCAAAGGTATGACAATAGAACAGATCATAGCGGCGGCAACGAAGAAGTGAGCATTCTACGTGGCAAGCCGTATGTAGCAGGGGAAGTGCCTACTACTTTAAGAGCATTTATTGACAAGGAGAACAAAGTGAAACCCAGCGGTCAGTTGTTAGATTTCCTAGAGCGTACACCGCTACCGTGGCTCAGGTATGATACTGAGAAGCAGAAACTAATCATGGTAGTGGATAATCACTTGATGAGCACGTATAGGGCTTGTCCTCAACACTTCATGCTTTCTCATGTTTATGGCTGGAAGCGTAAAAGTGACAAACTCATTGACGGAGTGGAGCGTAATTGGTTTTTAGATTTCGGTATTCTCTTGCACAAAATGCTAGAGATTTATTACCAGAATTTCAAAAACCCAGATTTTGACGTACAAACGTGGGCAGTTAACAGAACTATAAATGAATGGTCTGAGATGCAGATGGACGTACACTCAGAACATAAAGAATATAAAGCAATGGGTGGCAGCGCAGGCTTAGTGGGACTACTAATACAATACGCCACATACATGAGTCCTTTGAATGAGAAGCTGCGAGTTCTAGGTACAGAAGTTAGCTTCGGTAAGAATCTGGAAGTCAAGCTAGGTATTGTAGTAGAACCTTACTGTGAGGTTTATCTAGCAGGCCGCATGGATATGATTGTAGATGATGGTTACTTTATCTGTCCTCTAGATCATAAGACGATGGGAACTTTCCGCGGCGACCCAGGACTACGCTTTGAGACTGACGAAGGTCCAACTGGTTATATCTACGCTCTCAAGACTGTACTACCTTCACTTCTACCAGAAGACGAAATACTGAAGCGCGATTGTACTAAGATTCTGATGAATCTCATTAGCAAAGCCGCGACTAGCAATCCAACAGAAAGATTCAAGCGTATACCGATTCGTAAAACTGAATGGCAGCTTGAACAATATCGCTGGAGAATGATTAACACAGCAACAAAGCTACTAGCAGACGTTAACGTCGTAGCTAATGAGTTGGCTGTGGATAGAAACACGCAAGTATGTCAAAACTGGATGCACCTTAATTGTCAGTACCTTGACATATGCCGACAACAGTCCCACGATGCGGAGCTTAGTACTTTGAAGAACGGCTTCGTACAAGTAAGGCTTTGGGACACTGAGGAGGTTGCACCAACGACATGAAACTATGTAACGATAATCAACCAGAATATCCGTATAAAACTTGTAACTTACCGGAAGGTCACTCTGGAAATCATCATCATGAATACGTGAATCCAGGTTGTAGATGGATAGGCGTATATACATGGTTCAATTCTAATCTAGGAGCAGGAGAAAGAAGGAGTAATGCCAACTACAAAACAATTCACCGCCCTCGTTGATATTCCCCACGCCAAGATTGGAAACTGTAGCGCCATACTATTAAACCGTCTTCAATGCTGGCGTGCGGCGGATTATCAAGTGCAAGAAGCCACTGTAGAACCCGCAGTAGCCGCAGTAGCAGCTACTAAAGACTCTCCGGCTGTAGAAGCTGTGGAGGAGAAAGTCTCTCAGCGTACATATCAGCTTTGTGCATTTCACAAGAATCTCGAAACACCAACCACAGCGTAGAAACTAAAGGAGCAGGGAATCTTTATGAAAACACTGAAAGAAGGCGCAGTTAATAATAGACGAAAGCGGAAATACTGTGCTGAGACAGGCCAGTGGATTAGTTTTCGTCATTGGAAAGCTCATAAGTTAGCACTGCAACAAATCGCTGAAGCAAAGAAAAACCAAGAAGCATACTCAAATGAAACTCCAATTTGGAATCCTTTGCAGAATAGAGTTCGTGAGCAGGAAAAAGAGATCAATGATCTAAAGCAAAAGCTACACAAGCAAATGCAGGTACTTAACGGCTACAGAGAAACTCTTGGTTCAGCGGGTAGACTGCTCGCTGCATTAGTGGATGTTTCTGAAATCAACTAAGGAGCAGGATATGTCCACGACACCAACTACACCGAGTCCGCCGCTTGATCCTTTTAAGGGTATGTTAGGAGAATCCGCCACAAACATTAAGGCCCACGAATGGCTGAAGATCGCTATTCTAGGGAAGCCCAAGACTGGGAAGAGTACCTTAATGTCTACAGCACCCAAGCCTATTAGGGTGTATGACTTTGATAATAGGGCAGAAAGTCTTGCAGGAAAAGAAGGACTCTTTATTCTGAGTCGTCCTTCGATGCTAGATGTAGAGCAAGACCTTAGCATTATGAAGGCTAACAAGATTAAGAAGCTCCCTCTCCCCGCGACCGTAGCGTTTGATTCAATAACCTTTATGAACCGCGCTATGGAAGAGGAGATTTTCAGGCAAGACCCTAAGTTGTATCGCACTATTAGGGTAGGCAACAGCACAGGAATGAAAATTCGTAATTCGTGGGATGTGATAAATGGAATACAAAGATACATCGAATACCTTATTGCGGAGTTTTCTGGCTTGGGCGTCAACATTATCTTTGTATTCCACGAAAAGGACGAAAAGGATAAAGCTGAATCAACTACTACCGAGACTAAATATACGGGCCTTGTCACAGTTGATCCGCAATATCTTGCCAACAGCCTCAGCTTATTTAATGAGATCTATAGAATAACAGTAGACGGCTCCAAGAAGTACACCGTCACATGCCGTCCAAACTACGACGTAATAGCCAGCACTACAATGATGCTGGATGCTACAGAGCCACCGGATATCATGGCGATGATTGCAAAGCACGAACAGCGTCGTGCTGCACAGAAAGTTTAACCTAACTCACACTACAAAGGAGCAGTATATCATGGCATTTCAAATGAATTTCAGCAAAGAAGAACTTTCCGGCGCACCTCCAGTACCAGCCGGATGGTATACAGTGCAGTTCAAACAGTTTAAACCACGTGCTAGTAAAGCTGGAGATTCAGCCTCGCTGAACGCGGAGCTTGCTATCGTCGCGCCGACAGAGTACGAGAACCGTCGCGTATTCGTGGGCATGAACACCAAGATGGCTTTCATGTGGCCGGACTTCGTTCACGCTGCGGGCCTTCCTATGGAAGAAGTCCAAGATGAGAATGCGGGGACAGAGAAAGCTAACTACACGCTTCCAGGAGTCTTCGAGAACTCCGATACGGCGCCGGATAAGCCTGAGACGTGGAAGTACCTAGGCCCACTCACCAATAAGACGATGGAAGTTGAACTGTGTGAGACGGAGTATCAGGGCAAAAAGCGCAATGAAGTGCGGCAGTTTAAGTGTGCCGTCGCGGGTTGCACTGACAAGCACTCCACAAATCTGATTAAAAACTAGCAAAGACTAGGAGGCGCATGTGCGCTGGCAGTGTCAGTTTGTAAACTCTGATGATAGCCGATGCAAGAATGAAGCCTTGCATCGGCTTCACTTTGCTTCTGAGCATCTTTTTGATTTCACGGATTGCTGTGAAGAGCATCTCGAAGAGTACAAGTTTTTCTGCTGGACGGAAGACTTACATGATAAGAATGGAGAAATTATTACGCAATGAGCGAAGGATGGATTGCAGTAGATTTGGATGGTACTCTCGCCAAGTATACGGAGTATCATGGCCCTACAGTCATAGGAGAACCAATTCCTCTGATGGTAGCTAGAGTGAAGAAATGGCTCACTCTCTCACAAGAAGTACGTATTTTTACCGCTCGCGTAGCGGATCAAACCACGCGCAGCGCCGTTACAGTGGCGATTCAAAACTGGTGCATTTTGCACATAGGGCAGATTCTCCCTATCACTAACAAAAAAGATCACCATATGATTGAGTTGTGGGATGATAGGTGCGTACAGGTTGAGCCAAATACTGGCAGACGTGTGGATGGTAAAGGCTAGAGATGCCCTTCATAGCAAATCGCGGTGAGCCAGCCTCTAAGATATGGATAATCCTAGAGCGTCCTTACGGCTCGGATATTCCTAAAGGCGTCCTCTTAAGCGGTGGAATGGGATCAGTGTATGCTAAAATGTTTAGAGAAGCTGGCCTTGAGCTTGATGATTGTTACGTGTGTTGTAGGCGTCCTAACACTGATGCTGATAATGCCTTTGCGATTTTTGATGGGCCTTTTAGCCAGTACCAGCCACCGTTTATACTTACTGTTAATGAGGTTGGAGCATCTTATTTGCCTGAAATGTGCGTAAAGGGTGATAAGGATGTGTGGAGAAAACAGCTTCAAAAGAATGCTGGCTCGTTACTTCATAGCACAAAGATTCCACACCCTCACTACATGATGCCAGTATACGGCCCAGACCGTGCAGTAAGTGATTGGCAAGAGCGTAACGTCACAACCTATGTGGACTTTCAAAAGCTCCGCGATGAGCTACAATATTATAGAAGGCATAGTGCTTTGCAGCCGCTGCCGGAGAGGAAGTTAGTATATGGAGATTTGCAGCTTGACAAAATCTTGCAGTATCTCAACCGATTCAAAAACAGTCCTCTGCTCTCAGTCGATATTGAAACAGTATACCCTAGGGAGAGGAGTGCCTATCATCCGCACCCAGGTTATCCCGTCACAATTGGTATTGCTGATTCCGCAGCCTTTGGAATCTCATTCAACTTATTTCGTAATGATCCAAAGGAAAATCGCATTCTTTGGCGAGCGATGGACGATACATTCTCCAGCACGAAACTTCTGGGACAGAATTTTTTTAACTTTGATGCGCTTTTTCTGGAATCACTTGGGTTTAGAATTAGAATCGGAGATATTAGTGATACCTTGCTCCGACACCACATCCTATGGCCTGAATTGAGTCATAAGTTACAGTTTATGACGAGGCAGTATACGCGGGAGCCGTACTATAAGGATGAGGGACATGGTTGGAGTATCAAAAATATGGATAGGTTGCGGAGGTATAACTGTTTGGATGTTTGCGTAACCTACGAGATATACGAACAGCAAGAAGAAGAATTTAAGCAAAGACCGCACTTAAAATAAAGGGAATTACGTACTTAACTCCCTAGAAAGGAGAACATGATGGCTCGATACGAATTAACGGCGATTCCGCGCCGATGGGTCAAGGATTGGATGTTAAATCTCTTGATTCTGGCTCTTGGCCACGAAATTCCGGCGCGGCAGCCGCTTCGGAGTTTGCTTTTCATCGAAAGGGACTCAAGTACATAAGTCCCATAAAAAGGGTACGCGCCCGCCTCGCTGCGGGGAAGGAGCCAAAATGACCGACGCGAAGATACCGGACGACCTGAAGGACGACTACCGCATCTGGAGCACAGGGAAGAATGTGCGCCCGACTGCGGAGGAGCACATTGCCCTTATCGAGCGCATCGCACGCTTGGAGCAGGAGCGCGACGAGTTGAGAGCACAACTTGCTGATGCAGATTTTGACTTCGGCGGCTGGAGGGCAATTAAAACGCGCTTGAAGCAGGAGCGCGACGCCCTTGCGCTGAAGGTGCAAAGACTGAGTGCGCCGGTGAACGATGATGCGTTTGACCTGTTGATGCGTATCGTTGGCAAGCTACACGCCATTCTACCTATCGTGGACGGTTTTATTGCGCTTCAAGCAGTTCGTAGCGGCAATGCGAACATCTACAACGGGCCTTCGCTAGAACAAGAGTTGAAGGAAGCAGACGCGCTGATCGCAGAACGGAAGGAGCCAAAATCCTGATGCTCTGTCAAGAAATAATCCGCACATCAAAACTAACATCCACATACTGTATGCGGCCCAAAGGACATAGTGGGAAGCATTATATTGTGGATAAGGAACCTACAGAGGAAGAGCTTAAAGCGTTGCAGAGGGAGGATACTCATGGACAAGCTCCAGCTAAAGAAGGAGTGTGAAAATACTCCACAAGGCTATTCTTACTCAGAGTCACAACTAGCTTATTATTTTCATATCAGAAAAGGTGATACGATATGGCGAATAAGAATTAAAAAAGATGACAAGAGATGGGAAACTCATAAGGTAGATAATGGACCGTATAACTTCTAGCTACGAGCACGCCTTACAAGCAGCGTATTACCACATCGGTAATCGTGGCATACGCTTCAACGTAGCGCGTGGTGCGGAGGCCAATGCTATTGTCAAGGCGGAGATAGCGCGGCAGCTTGCTATTATGTCCTCTCTCTGGTCGTGTAAAGTTTTCATAGGAGCTGCGAACAATCCAGTAGAAGTCGAAGGAGCCTTTAGCGGCGCTGTTAATCTGAATGCCACACAAGGCAAGTACCGTCTCCTAGATAAGCTCAAAGCTCTAGGATACGAGGTGCCAAAAGTTTCCAAGAAGAACGAGGAGGGAGAATATGAGTCCAAGGAGAGTACGGAAGAACTCGTACTCCAAAAAATGCTTCAGAAAAACCAATTTAACTATCCCGGCGGTGACCCTGCTCTTAAAGCGATACTCAAAGTACGCGAGCTTGGCAAACTCCAATCCACCTATCTTAACGCTAGACTCTTTAGCCGAGCCGGGGATGCCTACTTTTTGTGTAATTATAACGTCGCGGGTACCGTTACAGGACGACGTTCCTCTAGAAGACATACCTTTGGATTTGGTAATAACTCTCAGAATTTCCCTAAGCATTCAGATGTTGCTGCGCTTGCTAGGAGATGCTTCACAGCTAGACCAGGAAATATCTTCCTAATGGTAGATCAGATAAGTGCAGAGGATTGGCCTGTATCCGCACTCTCTGAGAATCATACAGCACTCGCGGAGTTACGTGGTGGCGTGGATCGTCACACCAAGCTGGCTAGTGAAATCTTCGGCATCCCCATAACCTCTCGCACTAAGCGCGAGTGGAAAGAAAGCATAGAGCGTTATCTCGGCAAAAAGACTCGCCACGCCTCCAACTACGACGAGCGCGCTACTATGATGAGCGACTCTCTAATCAAAGAGGGTTTCTACTATCCAGTCAAAGACTGTGAATTCCTTCTTCTTAAAATGGGCCAACTTGATCCTAATGTGAAAGGTGTGTTTCATCGCTATGTCCAAGAAACAGTCAGCCGCACACACATGCTCGTCACTCCGTTCGGTAGAGAACGCCAGTTCCTCAGTGCCAGACCCGCAGACCACAACAGTACTGTCTTTAAAGAAGCCTACGCCTATATCCCCCAATCGACTGTTGGCGACAATACGGGATTTGCGGTGCTCGATCTTGAAACTAGATATCCAGTTGAGGAACGGTTTATCGTACAGGAAGGACACGACTCCATTGTTCAAGACCTGCGAGACGATACGGAGGCTGTCTACAAATACCTCCTACGAACTCAATCTGCATTTGCTAGACGTATCAAATTTCATAACGGGATTGAAGTTGAAATCCCCATCGAAGCAGAAGTTGCGTATGACTTCAATACCACTGTTAAAATCGGAGAGTTTTCTAGAGCAGGAGTTAAAAAGGCTATTGAAGAACTCAAAGAGGAAGTTGCAAAGCAAGCAAGGGATAAAGGCACACTAGTCACAGCGTAAATAACATAAAAGCAGGGATGGGAACAGTGGCTAGATTACTAGGTAAGCCGTGGCATGAGAGTTTCTGGCAGTGCGTACATCCTCACACGGATGCTCCTGATTCGTTTATTTTGTGGAGTGCTATCTCTCTTATAGGGGCTACGCTTAAGAATAATGTGCATTTTGAGATTGGAACATACACGCTGTATCCGAATCAGTTTATTGTACTGGTAGCCCCGCCAGGTATTGGTAAAGGTACAGCAATGTCTCTTATTGATGAGATCATTACTGGAGCTAAGCCACCCGTAGTAAATACACTCTCTGATCGCATTACAGCAGAACGCATAATCGAGCGTATTGCAGATGGCTGGCAAGCGCCGCCGAAGATAGTTAACAATCAACTTCAAATGGGAGCACAGGATCATAACTGCTTGCTTTTTAGTAGTGAGTTGCGTATCCTACTTGGAGCTTCGGAGTGGATGCTAGAATTCTTGGAGGAATCATGGAGCAAAACTACGTTCGACTATCAGACAAAGAACAAAGGCAATGTTTCCATTACCAGCATGTGTTGTTCGCTACTAGCTGCCTCCGTCCCAGATTTTTTGAGAAATGTAAGACAAGAGGCTTCTATGGTTATTACTGGCGGTTTCTCTTCGAGGTGTCTATTCGTATATGCAGAATCTCCCTCAAAAGACTTGCCGTGGCCGGAACCACTTCAAAAGAATAAGAAAAGTAAGGAACTTTATGACAAGCTAGTACTAGACCTTCAAGAGATAGCTAAACTCCGCGGCGAGTTTAAAGTGACTACGGGTGCCAGGGTTATCTTTGAGAAGTTCCTAGTATCGAACAGACAGACAGCCACAATTGATGATTCGGAGGCGGTGTCAAATTTTAGGGCGCGTCTCAAAGCACACGTTCTCAAACTAGCAATGGTTCTCTCTGCCTCTCGTTCAGATAGTCTAGTAATCGACGACATAGACATGACGAATGCGATTGCAGAGATAAGCAAGGTTACAGCCTCTCTGGAGAAGCTCTTTCGCGGCGCCGGGGATAGTACGGATGCAGTTACGTCAGCACGCGTACAAGGTTTTATCGAGAAGCATGGTCAAACCACACGTAAGGAGATTCTACGCGCCTTACACAGGCACATCGGAAATATGGAAACTCTTGACAGAATACTGTGGGTCTTGGAGACTATAGGATTCTGTGAGAAAACCCTACAAGGCAAGATGGAAGTCATAAGACAAATAACACCAGGAAACGGAGTGAAGAAACCATAATGGAAAAAGAATTCGTATCAGAAAACGCCCAGGAAATCACACTTGACGGCAGCAATAAAGTGTCCTTTCCTGACTTCCCGTACACCTTTACTGCTCTAGGCGACAAAGTCCTAATAACCTTAGACCAGTTTAAGAGCGGCTATGAGTGTGCCACGTGTAAAGGCAAAGGCAAAGTTGTTAGCAAACTAACTGAGAACCTAGTCCTCTGCCCTTCCTGCGAAGGCAAGTCCGTAAAGGAAGGTGGCATTATCATTCCTGACACCGCGAAGATGCTTGCTAACAGCGGCGTTGTAGTCTCTATGGGAGCTAAAGCGAGAAAGGAGTGTACAGAATACAAGCTCGGCGACCGTGTACTTTTCAGCGCCCACGCAGGTTCTCTCATTCCAACTAGAGCCGGCATTGCCTTCAAATACATGGACTGGTGGCAACCTATCGCACTAGTAGATGGTGCGGAAGACTTATCTTCTTTTGACTTCATTGTGCCAGAAGACATACAACTCTAAAACACTCACATAGATACAAAAAGAGGGAGCTTTTTTAAGGCTCCCTCTTTTATTGCTATAAAGATTGTTTAACTACTACGGAAGCACAAACCGCCATTGAAAATACCTTACACCTGTTGCGCCACCATAAGTATGTGCCACGATACCGATTACCGGAGGCACCCACCATAGGCGAGTGTGTCCATGTTTCTTTAGTTCGTAGCTGCTGAACGTGGTCAGTGCAGTCGCGCCAGTCACCACCCCGAACTGTCCCCATGCGCTTGTCGGCATGAGCATATTTGCTTCAGCACAAGTTCCGGCCCGGATGCAGTCTTGAGTGATCGCAACATCCAGTAAACCCGCTGCATAATAGGAGGCGTTCAGCGCCACAAAAGGCTTGTCTATTGTGCGTGGTTGTGGCCCTAATTGCGCAAAGCAAGGAAGGCAGAGCGCGAGGATGAGGAGGTAGCGCATCAGTACGTTACCCAGTTCGTTCCGTTGCACATCACCGGAGCCACTACACCACCGCCGCTTGTGTAAGCTGCAAGATAGGTGGGTAGCGTAGCATCGCTCACCGTTGCCTCAGCACCCTTCAATGTGGACGTGCAAGATGGCAGCGGCGTTCCGGCTGCGCTGTAGATGGTGTGGGGGACGATAGGACCATTAACCAAGATTGCGCCGGGGATGGGTGTTGGGTTTGAACCTAACGCATCAAAAGAAATGCCACCAACACCTGAATCAATAAGCCGAAGTCCGGCCCCGCCCTGGTTATCTATTACTAGAGAACTATCAGCGTTGGTGGAATCTTGTTCAATGTCTATACCTCCGAGAGTTGTGCTTGGAGTCGGATCAGTGGCGAGAGCTAGAAACGTTCCTGCAACAACGGCTAACTCACCGTCGAGTACACCAGTCGCGTCGTTCGATGTAGATATGTGCAAGCCGCCATCGGAACCTGTATAGCTAAACACATTCCCGTTCGGCGCGTTGATCTGGTAGTTGGTGGCGAAGTCGTTGACGATATCTGCTGCGGAGGAGAAGTTGACGGTGCCGCCACCCGTGTCCTGTATGGTGGTGCCGCCAGTGCCGGTGTTATTTATCGTCAATCTGTCTGGCATCGTCACCCCAACATCAATCGGCCCGTTACCCAACGTGTCGAGCGCGGTGGCGATAGGCACGTACCCGGCAGCCACGGTGCCACCGATGCCGCCGCTAGAACACGCACCCCAAACACTACCAGTATAACAACGTTGTACACTACTCGTTGTATTCCAGTACGTTGAGCCAGGATGTACTTGTATTTGAGCTTCACCATCGTTATACCCATAAGCCGTTGGTGTAGCCACAAACCGCGGCGCAAGGATAGCAGCATCGAGCTGTGAAGTAAGACTCACGCTTCCACCGCTCGGACTGAAGTTAATAGTAGCACATGCTGCTGAAGCATTCGGACAAAGTGTAAGCTTATACGAAGCACCAATAGGTCGAATCAAAGTAACATCATAAATCAAACTACTGATTGAGAAGTTTCCTGACCCATCCGTGGTACCACTCCCTCCAAGCTGTGAGAGTGGTGCACTGTTATATGTGTAGTTAGTTGCATTACTCTGATACGGTCCAGGCTGAAAGCTCCACGTAAAAGGAGCATTAGCCCATACTGTAGAATCAGAGTCTGTAACTGAAGTGGCAGTTACAGTGGTATACTGCGCTAACCCCATGCTACTCCCGAAGAGTAACAATCCAAGTGTCAAGAGAAGTTTTTTCATTGTGCCTCCTATGGACATGGTGCTCCTGTGCCTGTGTTGTTGCCTAAATACACCTGCCCTGATGAGTTAATGCAGAGAGGCGCTTTAGAACCGCTGGTAATGCCAGTCATTTTAATTGGTCCTTGCAGAACAATAGAACCTGAGCCGCTACCGATGGTAAGAGTAATATCATTATAGTTGGGTGAATTGATAGTAACGCCTTGTGCACCAGTTATTTCAACAAGACCCGTTCCTTCATCTGTTCCATTCGCCTTTAACATCAAATCACTATTTGATGGCGCATCTACTTCCGGCGTGACGATAGGACTATTAAAGTACTCTGCCAATGTCGGCGCACTAGGATAGAACTCAATCGACCCGCTGAACGTGACGTTCCCGCCGCTGCCTGAAGTCGTAAGCACAAGCCTGTTGTCCGTGCTCGCCGTGATCGTTGCTGTGCCGGTCCCAAGCGATACCGAGGGGTTCGCCGTGGTGAAGCAATACATCTGGGCGATGGTTCCGATGTAGCCAGACGGCCCTACCCAATAACCGTGAAAGCACGCTTGCCACGCCCCAGTCACTCCAGCCAGCGGCCCCGGCGTGATGTTTACCGACGAATCGTTGACCTGATAAGTGCCAATGACAAATTCAATCCCATTCGCGCCGCCCGATGCCGGCCCCGGCGTCCAGATATAAGACGGGAAGTTAATCGGAACCGCGCTGCTCACCGTATCGTAGAGTCCCCGGTACTCGCTGCTGTTCGAGTTGTCTGTAATGTTTGAGGCCTTACCCACTACTGCTGTACCATCCAGTAACGTGCTACTGGCTGTAGATGCAATCGTAGTCGGAGTTCCTTGAAGAGCGCCGCCATAGAATCGCGTAAATGATCCGGCTATGGTCGTAGCGACAAGATCAGCAGACTGATTGAACGTTGTCAGAAAGACTCCGTTGGCTATATCAATCGTGCCCGGTAAAGAACCGCCGTTGCCCTCGAAAAGAGAACTTGTGAAGCTATTGCCGCTCCCCACATCAATCTGTAAGTCATCCAGATTTGTCGAATCCTGCATTGTGCTGAAAGTGTTATTTCCGCCGCTGCGAATCCAGATTGCATTATTGGTCAGGTACTCCAATATGGCCGTGTTGAACTGGATTTCGTTCGCATTGTTGCTTGGTGAGACTCCATCGAGAACGAACCCGTTCTCTGTAGCTGGAGCCGTGAATCCAAGCGGCTGAAACAGGTAACGTTCCATCCACGTATCACCGACATACCCTTGCTGGCAGAGCATACAGTACACGCCAGTAGTGGAAGCGCCAATAAGCACGTTGTCTTTAAGCGAGAACGCAATCCCCCCAAGAAGGTCGAGGTTGTCAGGAACATCGGCGTTCCCCACAAGCGTCATATTCTCCAACTGGAATCCTGAATAGCCTTCAGACGGAATGCCGGTTGTGTGATCGCAGGTGACGCTCGTGCAATTCGTCGCAGGAGCATCCCCGGCCACGGTGAGCATTCCCTGCGTAATAGGAGATGACCCGGTGTACTGAAGAATCGCGCATCCCCACGCCTGCCCCACGATACGGATACTGTTCTGGCCGTACACGGTGAGCGGGCCGTTAATGTTGTAAACGCCGCAGGGGAAGTAAAGCTCCGCCTGAGTTGCGAGCGCCAAGTTAATCGCTGTCTGGATTGCTGTGGTGTTGGCGGTATCGGTGGACAGAGAGCTGCCAAGCGTTCCACCTGCCACTACGCCCTGCCCAAGTACGTTGATGACTGGACCCTGGGTGCCAAGACTCGCATTAGCCCCAACAGCAGTAGTAGCTCCTGTGCCACCTTGAGCTATTTGTTCAGTACCAAAATTGATAAGTGCTTGTGCTCCTGTTGTTGCACTGGTACCACCTTCTGCTATAGTAAGTGGAGTATTAATAAGCGCATTACATCCCCATACGCTACTAGTATAATAACGCTGACAATTTCCACTAGTACTCCAGTAAGTAGAACCTGGAGTGTTTTGTACAATCGCTTCCACATCAGTATATCCATATGATCCTGCCACAGCTCTAAAACGCGGAGCAGGAATAATCCCAGTAAGAGAGCTACTAAGATTCATACTTGTACCGATGGAAGTGAAATTATACACCCCACACGGCGCACTCGCATCAGGACACACAGTAAGCGTCCAGGAACTCCCTATAGGTGTGATAGGTGCAGTTTGATACACAGAGAAACTAAGATTTCCACTTCCATCCATCACACCTTTTTGATTTAGCACCGCAGGGTTTAAAGCAACTCCTCCGATGTTATAAACAGAAACATTAGGCTGTGAAGGGTTAGGTCTAAAAGCTAATGTCCATGATCCATTTGTCCATGTGGTACTATCTGAATCTACTACAGTAGCAGTCACACTTGTAGTCTGAGCCTCTAGAGAAAGCCCATAGAGGAGTAAAGTAGCGAAAAGTGGTATCAGCTTTTTCATTGCGGCTCCTAGATTGTGCGGTTTAGAATTGCAACTATGGTCGAGAAATTGATAGTAGCTCCTGCATTGGTGCCTGTGATGTTTAGAATAGCATTCCCAACGGGAGCATTAAACCCAACAAGCGGTGCGGAGTAGTTACCCGCTACTAAAGTAGGACTGAATGTGAGTGTGGCAATAGTGTTTCCATCCTGCACCAGTGTGCCGCTTAGGGTAGCCCCACTTACATACGCTCCAGTAGAATCTGTCAGCCCTACAATGTAGATTGTCTGCGTATTATTCTGATTGTAAATCACAACTTGTGCCATCTAACCCTCCGGGTTGGTGCTTGTTATTGTTAAAATACTTAAACTAGGAGAGGAAGCAACTTCACAATCCAGAGCGGTAGTTGTTACAAAGTTTAGGAAAACTAGAGATGGGCCTGAGGTTAGAGCTTTGAACTTAAGCTGCGGTACACTTAGAGTTTTTAAAATCGAAAGCGCTGGAGTAACTTGAAAAGCTTCTACAGTAAGAGGTTTAGGCTCTATAGCTGTAGCTTTTACTATACCAGCAAAAGCTTGTGTTTGAGCACCGCTTAGAGTTACGTCTATAGAGACACCAACGGTTACTACACCAGCATTACTTATTACAGAAGCTCCAACAAGCTCCTCAGAAGCATCTCCTGACTCGGTAAGACTTCCTGCGGCGCCGATAACCTGTGCACCTGTTATATTAACCAAGGCATTGGCAGTACCAGTCGCTATGACTGTACCAGCACTTGCTGTACTAGAGGTTCCACTTAGTGCTATAGAAGCTGTAGAAGTAGGAGTAAGAGTTCCCGCTGAAGTACTTACAGAAGCCCCTACAAGTGTAGAGCTTCCGTCAGCATTCAGTGTTAACGTACCAGCGTTAGAAGTAACTGAAGCTCCAGTAAGTATCTCAGAAGCTGTACCAGTCTCAGTCGTACTTCCAGCAGCAGAAGTAACACTGGCACCAGTAAGGTTACTTGTAGATGCTCCAGCAGCAGTTACCGCGTCAGCGTTTGTCGTTACCGCGCTACCAGTCAGAGTTTCATTCGCAGTACCACTCTCTGTCAGAGCACCTGCTGAACTAGTACTAGAAGCGCCACCAAGTGATACAATCCCTGCCGCAGCGGCAAGCATGATTCCAGCAGTAAGTGATATAGCTGCCCCAGTAAGTGTGACAGAAGAACTAACTGCAAGAGTTACCTTACCAGCAGCACTTGTAACAGCAGCGCCAGTTAATGTTTCTGCTGCTGTACCATTCTCTGTAGTACTCCCAGGCGCTAAAGTAGCCGCAGCGCCTGTCAGTGTAACTGCTGTGAGAGGCTTGATAGAGAGAAGAATCCCTCCATTAGCCCCTGCGGTGCCCATAGTAACACTACTAGCACCTGTAGCTCCCGCCGTAGCTTGAGCAGCATAGGCTACTGAAAGTGTGCTAAAGGTACTATATGAGGAATTAACCGCTGAGTTGCTAAGTGCTCCAAACGTGGCGGTTGTAGGCGAGGTTAAAGTAGAACCTGAAGCAAGAGCTGCAAATCCACCAACCAACATATTATTCGCGCTGACTGGTGTTATTGATGTGGTACCTGTAGTACCAGAAGCATTGATCCTAGCACTTACAGTAACATCCATTGGAACATTTTTGTCAGTATTATAGAAACCTACAATACAACCTTCTACGTGACTTGTAAGCCCAGTAAAAGACCAGGATGTTCCTGTAAGTCCTCCACTTCCTACGATAGCAGAGAATACTTGAAACCTTCCCCCAGTACCCGCGGCGCCACCCTGCCTCGTCCATCCAGTAGGTGCTGTG
>Ga0181516_10000285_pt1 | contig 49712 bp, 40 predicted proteins | sample PEATcosm2014_Bin_25_FD_121104 | JGI IMG/M metagenome (GOLD analysis project Ga0181516, IMG submission 121104) | Peatland microbial communities from MTU Mesocosm Facility, Houghton, MI, USA - PEATcosm2014_Bin01_10_metaG | ecosystem: Environmental > Terrestrial > Soil > Wetlands > Peat | place...
AAGCCGTGCCGCCTCTTGCTTGAATTCAAGCGTGTAACGTCCCCGCTTCGACTTCGTCATCTTCGCTACCCTTTCGCATTAGAACAGCTTGCTAAGGGATACGTTTTACGCGGGCAAGGTCACTGATTCTCGACGCGCTTGATCAGAGCGTTATGGAGATCACGAAGCACTTTCTCTTGAAAAAGAAAGATGGTGGTCCCGCTACCCGGTTACTCGACTACTTAATTGGGACTAAAGACCCAAGAATCTGTTTCAACAACACCGCGTTAAACACTGTGACGAAGGACGAACTTCTTGGAGGTCACAGCAGCGTGTATGAAATACGCAAGTTGTCGAATGGAGCATGGATGGAAATTGAATACATAGTAGCAAGGATTGAAAACCAGAGCTTTGACAGGGAAGCGTTTGTGCAGCAGGACGAGAGGACGTTTAATCTTTCGCACACTCCCCTACAATGATGTCCGGACTCCTCTCATTCAATGCAGTCCCATCGCTGCAAGGGGAAAAGACTAGAAGAAACACTAATTCGGCACCTTCAAGCAGCCTTCAACTGCCCGAAGATTTCCGGCAGATCGACGTACAACAGAGTCCCTTTGGCCGTCAGGCGGGAGGCTTCGACCCATTCCGCACCGCAGCACATCCGCCCCGACCGCGTCTTGGGATCGATGATCCACACCGTTTCCACGCCCATTGCAAGGTAGTCCTGGGCGCGTTCCCGGGTGTCGGAGTAGGTATCCGGGAGACGGAATCTCGATCGCCAGCAGGGGCGGCTTGGTGATTACCTCTGGTTGAGCACCGCGCGGAAGCAGCGTAACGTCAGGAATTCGAACCCTAGTCGGGGAAACCTGGACCCTCTGCTCGGTAACGCCCTGGATCCCCCATTCCTTTTCATGGGGTCCAAACCAGAGAATCAACAATGCCTGCATTCGTGCGTGCTCGTACTGGCCCACATTGCGCTCCCTGATCTCACCATCCACGTATTCACGGTCCGGCCGGTAGCTCGTGTCGAGGTAATCGTGCAGCGGAATGTGCAAAATCGAAGCCATGGCAAAGAAAATAGCATGAATTTCATGTCAGGAAGATGCCGCGTGGACCGGGAGGTCCACGCTACAGCCGGCCGGGAGGCCGGCGCTCCAACTACTCCCTACTCCCTATTCCCTACTCCCTATTCCCTGATCCCTGATCCCTGTTCCCTGTTCCCTGCCTTTACATCGTCCTGACATAATTCTTCCCCGGCAAGCTCCGGATCCGCCCCGTGACCTCCAGCTCGAACAACGCAGTAAACACTTCGGAAGACGTCAGTTGCGTCTCCAGAAGCTCCAGAATCTCGTCCAGTTGCAGTGCCTGGTCGGCACGCAGAACCTCCAGCACCACCGCCTCTTCGGGCCGCAGAACCGGATCTGGCAGAAGAGATGCCGTCGTCTCCGATTTCGATTCAGCCGGCGCATGCGACTCCAGTTCCAGCCGCACCGGCGAAGCCAGTTCCTCCCACACGTCTTCCCAGGTTGCCACCAGCTTGGCCCCCTGTTTAATCAACGTGTTGGGAGTCCACGATCCCTTGTTGGTCGCATTGCCGGGCACGGCAAACAGGTCCCGATTCTGATCGGCCGCGCAACGCGCCGTCACTCGCGTACCCGAGTTCTCCGCCGCCTCCACCACCAGCACGGCGATGCTTAGTCCGCTCAAAATCCGGTTGCGGCGCGGAAAGTTCTGCGGCGCGGGATAGGTCCCCATCGGCACCTCGCTCACAATCGCCCCGCCCAGCTCCAAAATCTCCTCGGCCAGCTTCTTGTTCTCTTTCGGATAGACCACGTCGATGCCCGTGCCCCACACGGCGACCGTTGGCATCCGCGCCGCCAGTGCTCCTCGGTGGGCGCTGCTGTCGATGCCCCGCGCCATGCCACTCACGATCACGATCCGCCGTGCCGCCAGGTCGCGCGCCAGCATCTCCGCCATTCCCGTACCGTAGGGACTGGGATGCCGCGTGCCCACCACCGCGATCGCCGCCTTGCTCAGCAATTCCACCGGGCCCCGCACCCACAGCACCGGCGGAGGATCGTAGATCTCTTTGAGTCGTTCCGGATACCCGGGACAGCTCAGGCTCACAATCGTTGCCCGCTGCTCCTCCACCCTTGCCCACTCTTCTTCGGCGGCCTTGCGCGCCTTGCCCTCAAAAATGAACTGCGCCGCCTGGGCAGGGAAGCGCAAGCCCTCCAGCGCCGTCAGTCCCAGCGCGAACACCTCCCCGGGCGCGCTCAACTGCCGCATCGCGTCCTGAATCCGTTTCGGACCTAGACCCGGCGAGAGCGCCAGCGCCAGCCACGCTAAACAGTCCTCATCCATCCGGACTGCCTCCGTTCGCGAAGGAACTGCTTTGTTCTCCGTGATTTCGCGTGCATTCGACATCGATTTGATTTTCTGTCCAAGAATTGTACAGGCATTTTCCTTGCAGGAGAAAATTATGAGAAGAGATGTTCTCTTTCCTGGTCCTGCGCCGTATCCTCAAAGGAAAGCGGGAGATGAGACCGTGAAGGTCATCGAAAAAGGGAATTTCAATGTTGCGCAGTGCCGGCGCTTTTACGCCGAGGAAATCCGTGCGCTTACTGGGATCTCCTACGACCTGTTTACGGCATTCAGCCAGGTTCCGCGGGAGCGTTTTTTGGGCACGGCGCCATGGTTTGTCGCGCCCCCTATTTCTCTCACCTCCACCGCCTACCGTTCCACGACAGACCCCCGCGATCTTTATCACGATGTTCTTGTCGCCATCAAACGCGAACAGGCTCTCAACAACGGCCAGCCCACCTTGCTTGCCCGCCTCCTCGGAGCTCTCAACCTGCGCCTTGGTGGCCGCGCTCTCCATGTCGGCTGTGGCGTTGGATATTACACCGCCATCATGGCCGAAGTCGTGGGTCCCAACGGCTCCGTGATGGCGGTCGAGCTGGAACTCGATCTGGCAACCCGCGCCGCAGCCAATCTCGCCAACTATTCCAGCGTTTCCGTGCTCCATCAGGATGGCGCTGAACTCGCCGCTGGCCCGCGCGGACTCAATCATCTCGACGCCATTCTGGTCAATGCCACCGTCACTCATCCACACCCGGGCTGGCTGCAATGTCTCAACGAGGGCGGCGTCATGGTGCTGCCCTTGGCCGTGGGCAGAGCGCCAAGCAACAACGACGCGATTGCCATCGCCGTCGAGCGCAAGGGCAACGGGTTTCTTGCCCGTTCGATCTGCCTGCTTAGCCTCTATCCAAGCCCCACGCTGCGCGATCCGGCGCTCCAGGCACAGCTCAATCACTCCTTCGAAGCCCACACCATCTTCAACCTCATGTCCGTCCGCGTGGATGACCACCCCCGAACCGACACCTGCCTCGCGCACGCAACCGGATTCTGCCTCAGCACCGAACCCGCCGAGGCCTTGGCCTGACAAGCCAGTCGCGACTGCTTCCGTTGCTTGGGAATCTTTCACCCCGGCTTGTTACTCTAAAAGACCGTGAGCCTTCTCTCTGATCGACTTCTTCGAGTTGCCGCTATCCGCTTCCTCAATCCCGCTCCCCTGATGTGGGACTTCGAGCATCCACCGTTCAATTCCGAACTCGCCGGCCGCTATAGCATCGACTGGATGCTCCCCTCGGAATGCGCTGACCGGCTTGCCGCGGGCTCGGCCGATATCGGACTGATCCCCATCGCATCGCTCGCCACCATTCCTGAACTGCGCATCCTGCCCGGCTGCGTCATTGCCTCCAAAGGATGCGTGCGCTCTCTCCTCCTGGTCCGTCGCGCCTCGCAGTCGCTGGCTGCAGTGCGTTCGGTGGCCGCCGACGTCGCCAGCCGAACCACCTTGGCCCATGCCCGGCTCCTCTTCCGCCACTGGGGAAACCCTGACGTCCCGTTCCTCCCCATGCGCGCCGACCTGGACGCCATGCTTCGGAAAGCCGATGCCGCAATCCTCATCGGAGACCCCGCGCTGCTGGCCCTCGAAGAGCAGTCCAACCGCTTCGAGCGCGGCGAAGAAGAGCTCATCTACCACGATCTCGCTGCCGAGTGGTTCGCTCTTTCCGGCTTGCCCTTTGTCTCCGCCGTCTGGGCGGTCGCGGAAAGCAACTTGCCCCTTGGGCAGACTGTTGAGCGGATTGCCGCCGATTTTCTCCGCTCCCGCGATCATGGACTCCAGAACCGAGAGACCCTGGCTGCGGAATGGGCGCCCAGAATCGCGCTCCCCGAATCGACCATCCGCGCCTACCTCACCGGCAACATCCATTACGTTCTTGACGACGAATGTCTCGCCGGCATGAACGCCTTCTTCCGCCTCGCTGCCGAAGCCGGAATCCTGCCCCACTACACCCCGCCCATCGAAGCCGCTTTGCGCGCGTAAACTCGCGAGCGAAAGGCAGTCCGCCCTTCGCGCAAAGCGAGTTTTACTCGTACAAACAGAAAGGCCGGCTCCCGAAAGAACCGGCCCATCGATTTCAATAACGATAATCGCCAATAACGACAATCGGCGACAACCCCCGCCAACTTGCCAACTTGCTAACCCGCTAACTCGCGAAATCCGCTCAACAGACGGTTCTTGCCAACTTAGCACGATTATTGGGTGCCCCATGTCCGGGGCCCCCACGGACAGGTCTTCGTCCGTGGGGTGGAGATCCCTTCCATTGAGGGACATGGGAACGCACAAATCTACCCGGTAACGGTTCCAGCTAACTCCGCGAACACGGGCACAGCCCGGCTAACACCGCTAACTCCGCTGTCCTTCTAAATCTCCCACCTTAGCAGCGCCGCGCCCACTGTGAACCCCGCGCCCACCGCCGCAAGCAGAACAAGGTCGCCCTTCTTCATCTTGCCTTCTTCAATCGCGGTTTCCATGGCCAGGGGGATCGTGCCCGCCGATGTGTTGCCATACTTCTCGATATTGATGATGACTCGATCCGGGTCCATGCCCAGACGGTCGGCGGTCGCTGTGATGATCCGCTTGTTGGCCTGATGCGGAATGAAGCATCCTAGATCCGCCCCGGTCACGCCGTTGCGCTCCAAAACCTTCGCCGTCGCCTCCGACATCTTCCGGACGGCAAATTTATACACCGCTGGGCCGTCCTGATAGATGTAGTGCATCTTCTTGTCCACCGTCTCGTGGCTTGAAGGATTCAGGCTGCCGCCGCCCTTCAGGTTCAGGCTCACGCCGCCCGATCCATCCACCTCGTGCACAAAGTCGATGAACCCGATCTCGCAGTCTTCCGCCGGCTCAATCAGCACCGCGCCCGCTCCGTCGCCAAAAAGAACGCACGTGGTCCGGTCCGTGTAATCGGTCATCCGGGTATTGGCGTCGGCGCCGATGACCATGACCTTCTTGTGCGCGCCGCTCTCGACCAGCTTCACTCCAACTTGCAGCGCAAACACGAACCCAGAGCACCCCGCCGAAACGTCGAAGCCCCAAGCGCCCACCGCGCCAATCTTGTGCTGCACCAGGCAGGCCGTCGCCGGAAACATCATGTCCGGCGTAACCGTACCCACCACAATGACTTCCACCTCGGTGGCTGGAATCCCGCGCGCCGCCAGGCACTTCTTGGCTGCCTCCGCGCACATGTCGCTGGTGCCCTTGCCGGCCGCAAGCTTGTGCCGTTCGCGGATGCCCGTCCGCTCCATGATCCACTGGTCGTTCGTATCCACCAGCTTTTCCAGGTCCTTATTGGTGATGATTTCGGGGGGAACGTAGGTTCCGAGCGCGGTAATCTTGGCGCGGCAGCCCACGATGGGGCGAACGGTAAGGGTCAAAGCACTTCTCCTTGATTGCGAACTCATAAAGCGAGCTTGAACGTCGATCTCAGCTGTTGAACATGAGGTTCGAGCCTGCAGCCTCGAATCGGACAGCTCGACCTCCGAGCCGACCACTCTAATCTTATAAGCCCCGCCTCCGGGCTGTATTGTCCCCACGAAAAATCTGCCGCGCGAAGGCTCCCAGCTCTCATGACTCCGCCAACCGGACGCAGCCCCGTAAACTCTTCGAGATGGAAGGAAGCCTGAATTGTCACTGTGGAAGGAGAATCAGAAAGGGATTTCGATTACCAAAAAAATACCGGGTGACCTACTGCGCCCGCACTAGCCCGTTACCGTTGCTCCCTTCCGGGCCTGGCGGGGGATTAGGTCGCGTAGCACCCGGCAAACTGTTCTTAACACTCAACTGGCCATGCGAACCGCGTCAACAGGCAATCCCGATACGCGCGAGATCTCCGCAAAATGATCGAGCCAGTCGCTTTGTTCCGGTGTCTCTGGAATCGGGATTCCGCGCACCACGCTGAGTGATCCGATGGCCCTCTCGACGGGGATTCCATTGGCGATGAGCAGGCAGGAAGCAATCATCCCCGCCCGTCCGACTCCCTGACGGCAATGAATTACAACATTTTTCCCGTTGCTTAACTTCCGATTCAAATCTTCAACGGTTGTGATCGCCGCCGCTTCCGAAGGCGGAGTCTCGCGGTCCGGAATGGGCAGCGACACAAACTCCATCCCCAGAGCACACGTCAGACCGCTTTCCCGCTGCAATTCAAGATCTCGCTCTTCTTCCGGAGTCAGCATGGAGGCGACCACATCGATCCCGGCGCGTTTCCAGGCCGCCAGTTCATCTTCGAGCCAGTCACCGCCCCGCGGTCGCGCGGCCAACGCAAGACGTCCCGGCCAGGGGCCGTCCGCCCAATGCAGTGGGGTACCCATTGCTACAAACTCCTTTTCACCTCAACTTCGCGCGGCAACGCGTCCACATCGACACCGCGCCCCCGGAGAATGAAAATCCGATGATGCCCGTCCAGTATGGTTCCGTCTGGCCGAACTTTCAAGCTGTCCTTCTGACCAGGAAGCAGAGAGGCTTTCAGTTTTTCCGTGGAAAGGGAATTCAACTGTTCAAGCTTTGCCGAACTGAGTGAGTTATCCGAGTGGAGGGGCTTCAAACGTGCGGCTTCGTCCATCGACGCATTTTAGGCGCCAACCCGAGCCAAAGCAATGAATTCTAAAGGGATTGTTGGGAGGAAGGATATTTATACCGGGTGACCTACTGCGCCCGTACTAGCCCGTTACCGTTGCTCCCTTCCGGGCCTGGCGGGGTTGGCGGGATTACGTCGCGTAGGACCCGGCAAACTGATTTTAACACTACCCGCCGGGTGCAGGCCAACCCTCTCAACCCGCCCCCGTCCCGGCATGAGCCAGCGCGAACTGAGCAAACATCCCGCGTCTCCCTTTGCGATGAATTTCTTCTCCTCGCCGCATACTACGAAGAGTAGGGAAGCGCTCGCATCCTCACACTCGGCCCTGCCAACCCAGCAAGCTGCTTGCCGCGAAATGCCACTTAAGAGCCCCTGTTGGGCGCTTAAATGCCCCGTTTCTCGGTAATATGTCCATTCATTTCAATTAGTTACGGTCGAAAAACATGCCCCCCGTCTTTTCGTGCTTTGCACTGTTTGTTGGGCGTATTGTTCGGTCAACTGCAAGAAACTAAACAAGATGACAGATCTTTATGTTTACCCGAAAGTAAACAAAATGCCCGTTTTCTGCACCATTCAGGTTGCAAAAACCTCTCGTCTTTGTCCCAGACAAAAGAGGCTCCTGCCATCGGCAGGAGCCTCTTCTGTTCATCGAAATCGCAACTCCGCTTACTGTGCGGAGCAGCTTGCGGAACCGTTCAGCGCTGAGTTTAGGTGCTGAAAGAAGATCCGCAGCCGCAAGTGCTCTTTACCTGCGGGTTGTCGAACTTGAAGCCGGCGGCCTCCAGCGTTTCCACGTAGTCGACCGTACAGCCGTTCATGTACATCAGCGAGGTGGCGTCCACAAAGACCTTCAGGTCTTCGAAGCTGAAAACCTTGTCCATCATGCCGCTCTGGTTCTCGAAGGCCATGGAGTACTGGAAGCCTGAGCAACCGCCTCCAACGACGCCGATGCGCAGCCCGGCCGGCAGCGGGTCCTGGGTCGCCATGATCTCGCGCACCTTGGCGATCGCCTGGGGGGTCAGCGTAAGGGGCGCTTTCTTGACGGTTTCCTGGGTGGGTGTAGCGGATGCAGTGGCCATGGTTTCTCCCGGTTGTTGAGATTCTTGCCGTGACAGCATTTTCGATTCTGCTCTTTACAGAAACCTCAAGGTCGAGTGGTCTTTTCCTCAAGAAAAAGCCACCTTGCGGGAACTGAAAAGGGCGACATGTGAATCGAAGATGCTCTACCCGTAACTCTACTGCGCTACGGGTGGGGATTCAAGCCCCAGCGGCAATGCTGTCTCATTGGATGCGGCGAATTCGGGAAAGTCGCAGCTTCCTGTCCCACGGGCATGGCGGTCGTGGTTCCTCGCCGGGCCAGGGGTTCATCCGGAATTTTGCAATTCATTTCGCAAGCGAACTGTGCGCTCTTTTAATTCAAATAGCCTGTGATAATTGTCACGACACGGGCATTGGATCCGGGCTATGATGTTCAACCGTACGGCCCCTCTACTCACGAGACCGCGTTTCCTTCACGGACCCGCCGGTATCTGGGACCCATAATCCTTCTGGAGGTGGAGCATGATTGTTCCCGTTATGTGGTCAGTTTGGGCAGTCCTGGTAGTGGCGCTCGTCGCACTGTACATTTATCGCTCTCGGCTGACCCGGGATGAAGACGACCAGATCTATCTGGACGACGCCTTCAACCACGAGAAGCAGGCCCAGGCCGAGATTGTGGCAAAGGTCAACAAAGTCGAGCCCATGGTGAAGGTCACCACTTGGCTCGCCGCAGCCTCGACAGCCTTCGTGATCTGCTTCTATGTGTTGGACTTCGCGAAGAAGTTGGGCGTCCTTTAAGCTTGAGCTGCTCTTCGGTCAGGTTTGCGTTTGTCAGCCTTGACTTGCTCTTCATCCCTGGACATTCAGGGCACAATCCTGCGTAGAATTCGTCCCGGCGGGCGGCGGCTTCAGGCTGCCGCCCGTCTGGTATTGGAGAACCCTGGTGATTCTCCGTTTCCCGTCAAACGACCTCTATTCAACCTCTTGCTTGGCCTTGTAGCCTTCGCGGGCGATGATGTCGTATTTGAGCGGCTTATGCTTCTCGTCCTGGATGCGTAGCGGCTGGCCCTCGTCGTCCACCAGTTCCACGCGCAGCTTGCGGTAGGTGCCGTCCTGCTTGGTGTTGATCGGACGGTACACCAGCTGATACTTGGAGCGGATGTTCGCGTTGATGCTTTGGAAGATGTCCGGCATCTCGCCCACAAAGCGCGGAAAGAACGACATCCCTCCCGTCATCTTCGCAAACGTCTTCATCTCGTTGTCCGCCTGCAGGTAGGTGATGTCGCGCATCTGCCCGCCGAATCCGCCCCGGCCTTCCGACATCACGCGCGCCGCACCCCCTGTGGAGACCGTGAAGATGGTCACGTCCGGCGTGGATTTCACTTTTTGCAGGATCTTGTCGTAGGTGATTCGCGAGAAGCTGTCCAACCCGGATGCAATGATTACGATGTATTTTCGTCCTTCGATACGCGCCAGCCTGTCTTCGGCCTCGTAGATGGCATCGAACAGGTTGCGCTCGCTGAAGCCGGGTATGCGTAGCGTATTGATCGCCTCAAACACCTGGCGCTTGTCCTGGGTGAAGTCGGTAACGATCTGCGGACGCATGTCGAACGTCATCAGGGCCACGTAGTCCTGCGGCCGAAGCTGCTGCGCAAACTCGTAGGCGGCATTCCGCATGTCGTAGATGAAGTTGTAGTTGGTGTTGGCAAATTCGCAAAGAAGCAACGCCGTGATGGGCGCCTCTACACGCTTGAAGCCGCTCACCTTCTGCATTACGCCGTCTTCATAAATGCGAAAATTGCCAGGCTTCAGATTGGGCACAAATTGCCCGGTCTTTTCCAGCAGCACACCCACATCCACCGTGACCTCGGGAACATCCACCCGCAGCGTATAGTTGCCGGCGCCTTCTGGATTCTTGAACTTGGGCGCGGCGGGAGCCGGCGGCGGCGCTTCCTCCGTTGCTTCCTTCTTTTTCGGGATCGCAATCACACCGGAGTCCGCCCCTGGCCCACCGGAGTCGGGCGTGGCTTGGTCTGGCGTGGCTTGCCCGGGCTGTTGCGGCTGGTTCTGAGCACGCCCAGGAAGCGCAAGCGTGAGCATTGCAAGCAGCAGGGCAGGCAGCAGCGGGCACCCGCAGCGAATCGAATACCTGAAACGACGCAATCTGAACATGACGACCTCTGTGATCAACAGCATACGGGATGAACGCAGTGATCAACCCGCCCGCCCGAGTGCTTTCCACTCAGCCTGCTTTCTCGGGGTGATTCCTTCGGTGAGCGCAGTCAACCCGGGGGCGGTCCCGCACCTCTGATTTAGACGCGAAAGTTCGACGGAAGGAACCAGCGGCCAGCCGTGTCTCAAGAAATGGGACGCTGGTTCACAAGGAAAAAGACTGGAACTCCTGTAGACCTGTTGAGTATGAAATGTCCCGCATGGATTCCGTCGCCTGAAATCTGCGCATAGAATCGGGAGGCGGGGTAGACTAGATCCTGTATAGGATGTTTCTGATAACGTGAGGCCGGTATCGCGAATGCATTCGTGGGCCCCCGCGAAACCAGAGTTGGCGTATACCGGAAGCACTGCACCAGAATCTGGGATAGAAGTCGACGCGCCTGTCAGGGAACGGCGACCGTGCAAGAAACTGACCGGCAAACAGGGACTCTGGTTTCGCTCAAATATGCCAATCTTGATGAGGGACTCGGACCGATCATGAGCCAAATACAAGGATTAGCAGCGCATGCGGCGGGAGCCGAACTCCTGCCATTTCGTTATGACCCGGGAAAGTTGACCTCCCAAGAGGTCGAGATTTCCATCTCGCATTGCGGCGTCTGTCATAGCGACCTTCATCTGATTGCAAATGATTGGGGAATCAGCCAATATCCCTTCATTCCAGGCCACGAAGTCGTGGGCGCGATCACCATGGTCGGCTCCGACGTGAAGTCGCTCAGTGTGGGACAAAGGGTTGGCTTGGGCTGGCAATCGAACTCCTGCGGCGTGTGTGAATGGTGTACCCAGGGGATGGAAAATTTATGCCCTGCCGCGGAAGGCACTTGTGTTCACCGCCATGGCGGCTACGCGGATAAAGTCCGTGCCAACGCGCGCTTCGTGATTCCGATCCCCGACGCTTTGGACAGCGAACATGCGGCCCCGCTGCTGTGCGCCGGCATCACGGTCTATAACCCGATGCGTACCCACGGCGTCAATCCCTCTTCGCGGGTGGGCATTGTGGGAATTGGCGGGCTGGGTCACTTGGCAATCCAGTTTGCGCGAGTATTTGGCGCAGAGGTTACGGCCTTTTCGACCTCGACGGCCAAAGAGAAGGAGGCACGCCAGCTGGGCGCGCACAACTTCATCAATACCCGTGAGTCCAAGGCCATGAAGGAAGTGTTTGGGACCATGGACTTCATCCTGAGCACCATCAATGCCGATCAGGATTGGGGAATCTACATTCAGACGCTACGCCCGACCGGGACACTATGCTTTGTGGGCGTTCCCCCCTCGCCGGTCTCCGTCCATGCTTTTCCGCTGATTTCAGGATTGCGCACCATCACCGGCAACCCCACGGGAAGTCCTTATCGGCTCCGCGAGATGATGGACGTGGCGGCTCGGCACGGTGTGAAGGCTCAAACGGAGCGCTTTCCTATGGCCAAGGCCAACGAGGCTATCGAGAAGGTCAAAAAGAACAAGGTTCGCTACAGGGCTGTTCTGGCCAACTAAATGGGTTCCGGTCTCCTATTGTTTCCGTCCGTATAAAGACGCCCCGCGTTGGGTTCTCCAGCACGGGGCGACGTTGTTTTTGCGCGCTCCAGTCGAATGCTGATCTCATGGTTGAACGAGCAAATCAAAACGACCAGGGAATGCACCCTCGAATGATGCTGCCGGAGTTCCCCTTAAGGGACTCGGGAAAACTCGGATGGCCCACCGCTCACAAGACCCTCGCAAAAAAGGACCGCACGCCGAAGCATGCGGTCCTTGTCCAAGGTAAGGGGAGCCAATGATTACCGGTGTCCACCGCCGCCGTGTCCGCCGCCACCCATGTGGCCGCCACCGGCAAAGCTGGCGTGTCCGCCGCCACCTACATGCGCCCCTCCGCTAAAGCCGCCAGCTCGGGGTGCTCCAGCGTATCCGCTGCGAGCTCCGCCGTAGCCTGGCCGTCCAGCGCCGTAAGCCGCGCGGCCGCCATACCCGTATCCGCCGCGGCCATAACCGTAGCCGACATGCCCGTAGCCGCCGTAACCCCAACCGCGATGGCCCCAGCCCCAGTGATACCAGGGGCCTACGCCGATGAACAATCCGCCCGCAAACCAACTCGGGCCGTAGTAGCCGTAAGGCGCGCATGCATAGGGGTAATAAGCGTAATAGCCCCATTCGCAATCCGGGGGACCATAGACAGCAGGTGCGGCCACTACTGCAGGGCCAATACCCACACCAACTGCAACCTGGGCCTTTGCCATCGTTGCAAACGGCAAAGTCAGAAGAGCTGCCATCAAAACCAAGCGCATGTTCCGCATAAAACCCTCCCTGTGCTGCCCTGGCCCGATCGACCTCGGCCGGGATACCGGAGTCGCCCTCCGTCCTCAGCACCTGCCAGCCGGTTTCCTTCAGGCTGGCTTCTGCTCATTCAGACAGCATTCCCGCATTTTAGTTGCGGTGGAGTTGAAAACTTTCCGTCCCCCCCGAATTGCCAGGGACCGCAGGCAAAAAATGCCCGCTGCTTCCGGACCATGGGCTCGACAGGAAGCAGCGGGCTTGGGGAAAGCGTTTAGAACTCGAAGCGCATGCCCAGCTGAATCCGTCGTGGGGGAGCAACCGAGGTGGGCTGCCCGAACGAGGCGGAACTCTGAATCGTGTCGATTCCTCCGTCGTTTACATGGTTCAGCACATTGAACGCGCCGGCCGAGAGGCCCAGGTGCGGCGATTCCTCTTCCTTGTTCGAGGTCAACGCAAAATCGTGTCCCCAGCGCAGGTCCATGTTCACGTAGCTGGGATTGGTCTGTGTGTTGCGGGCCAGGCCCGTCGGTCGCGCATTGAACAGGCCATCGCCATACGGGTCCGCGCCGGTTAGCACCGTCCATGGAGTTCCTGTGTTTGCCCAGAAACCTGCCGCAAGATTCAACAGACCTTTCGGATTGAACATCGCGTACATTCCGCCGCGGTGGCGCCGGTCAAAGCTCGCGTTCGCCCACTCGTCGTTGGGGGCAAACTGGTTCTGCGGATACCAGCCAATTCCATTGCTGTTCGACTCGTAGTGCGACCAGGTATAACGGCCGAAGCCGGTGAAGTACTTGTTCACCCGCCCGCGGAACGAGAAATCCAGTCCGCTGCCTTCCCAGAACCCGGCCGACTGCATCTGCCGGATGCGCCCGAAGTCGGGATTGGGCCGCGTCGTATAACCCGATTCCGCTGTCGGAGCATTGATGTCCACCGAGCGGAAGCTGTCGATACCGCGCGCCGAGTAGGTGCTCAGAATCGCCGTTGCCTTCTCGCCGATTTGCCGCTCGATGGAGAGCCCGTACTGAATTTGGTAGGGGATCGCCGCGTGGGGCGCAAGCACCGTCAGGGAAGGCGGCTGGGCCGCCAGCGTTGTACAGCTGGTGATCGGGACGCAGCCCGTCGCCGGCATCTGCGCCGGATCGAGCGACAGCACCACCGCCCGGCGGCGCGCATTCTCATACCGCACCAGGTCCAGTAGCGGGCCGGAGCCGAAGCGGTCGTAATAAACGCCTCCGCCGCCTCGGACCACCGTCTTCGATTCTTCATTCAGAATCCACGCGAACGAAACGCGCGGCGAAAAGCCAAGCCGCCGGTTGGCCAGAAAATTCTGCCAGTCGTAACGTATTCCCGGTGTGATCGCGAACCGGCTGTTCAGCTTCCATTGGTCCTGAACGAACGCGCCCATCTCCTGCTGGTGATAGATGAAGTGCGTGTCGCCCATGTTGATGGAGTAGCCGGAGGGTAAATTCGCCGCATAGTTTTGCAGCGACGTTTGAAGCGTGTTTCCGTTCGCGTCCAGCGTCGGGCCAAAGGTGTAACTACCCAGTGCGTTGGTCTCGTCGTCGTACGCCCGGCGGTCGATGTGCGGAGTGCCGAATCCCATCTTGACCAGGTTGCGCCCGTGAGTCCAGGTGGCCATGTCATAAATGCGGAAGTTGTATTCGGTGCCGAACGAGTCGCCCTGCGCCGAACCGCCGCTGAAGTAGCCGGAGACATTCACGCGCGGCGCTTCCACGATATTGCTGTGGCGAGACCAGTCGCGCTCTCCGACGATGGAGATCTGGTTCAGAAGCGTCGCCGAAAGCGTCGAATCCAAATGCACGACCGTATCGTCTTCGCGATACTCGTTATTGGTGCCGCTGGCAGCCAGAGACTGCCCTCCCACGCCCTGATTCTGTCCCGTCCAGTCCTCGTAACTATATTGAGCGTAGCCGGAATGGCGATCGCCGAATTGATGGGCCGCCCGGGTGCTGAATTCCGTATCTCGGGTTGGCGCGGCAACGTTGGCCTCAAAAGCGCCCGTCGGATCTGCCGCCGTCGGCAGAACGGTTGCGCTGACGACGGAATCCAGATCCTCCTCGGCGCGGTTGAAGGTGGCCAGAAAGCTGCTCTTCGGCGCATGGGGAATCGGCCCAGTGACATGCCCTTCGTACACCCGGCGCTGCTCGAACGGCTTCGACGGCGCCATCGCGTTCTGGGCGTTCATCGCCGAGTCGCGGAAAAGAAAATTGAACTCGCCGTGATAATGGTCAGCCGTCGATTTGGTGATGATTTCCATCTGACCCCGCCCCGGCCAGTAATATTGTGCCGAGTAGGGATCCTGGTTGATGCGGATCTCCTGCACCGCCGAAGCGGAAACGGTGGCCCGGTTGGCCTCGACCCCGTCCACGATTAGCCCGCTTCCGCCGGTTCCCGCGGCGCTGTCGTCCATGAACGCGCTCATCGCGGTGGCGTAGTCGTTGTCGAAGATGGGCAGGGATTTCAGATCCTGCGAAGTCATCACCGAAGAGTCGCGGTTCTCCCCGGAGTCGGTCAGATCCACGCTGGTCTCCGCGTTCACATGGACACTTGTGGCGACCGAGGCAATGGGAAGCACCACTTGGAGCGTGGCGGACATTGAAGCATTCAGTTGAGCTCCGGATCCCGTCGCGGGTGAAGCCGGCGCCTCGAACAGAACTGTTCTGCGCACAGTCTCAAACCCGGACTCGGAGACCACCAGCGTAAAGCTCCCCACATGCGGGGCGACAATACGGAAGCTGCCGTCGCCGCTTGAATGAACGATGCAGGCCACTGTCCCGTTAGTATCCAGGAGATCGATTTCAGCGCCGGGAACAATGGCCCCGGTAGCATCTGCAACCACGCCACGCACCGCGGGTGCGGCAGAAGAGGGCGCCGCGGCAGGTTCGGACGCAAATGCAGCAGCTGGCGCAAGCAGGAGGACTGCAAGAGCAAAAGAGCGCATGATGTATTACTCCAAGGCAAAAAAAGTACCGCAAAGTAGCAAGAGATTTCTAAAACGGTTTTTCAGAATCAATTCTCGCAGAAGAACCTTAAGGAACCATGAGGGCTCTGCGATTGTGGCTCTCGATGCATCCTGATGATCAAACCTGAGAGGCGCTCTTTCCCGGAACCAGCACTTCTGACCACTCCGATGCCGAGTCCACAAGGACATCCGGGGGAGTTTCCATCAGGTTTTGCGGCCCGAAGCCAAAGGCGCATCCGACGCTCCACACGCCGGCGTTGCGCGCCACCTGCACGTCCACCTTGCTGTCTCCCACCATGACCGTCTCTTCCGGTCGTGCCCCCACCTCGTTCATCAGGGAAATCAATCCCTCCGGGTTGGGTTTTTTGGTTGAAAAGCTGTCCCCTCCATAAATATGGAGAAAGAAATCTGCCAATCCCAGTCCATCGCAGATTCCTTGCGCCGGCCGCACTGGCTTGTTGGTCAGCACCGCCATGGTGCGCCGAATGCCGCCTTGCAGATCGTGCAAGGCATTGAGCGCAGCAAGAGCTTCCAGCACCCCCCCGTAAGCGTAGGTGAAGTCGAGCTTGTGTTCTCGGTAATAGTCAAGGAAGAATCCGTAGGTGCGCGCCTGCAGGTCGTCCGCAACGCCTTCCGGATCCCCGCCCGTGCTGCTGGCCAATGCGCGGCGCACCAGCAAAGGGGCGCCATTGCCGACAAAACTGGCAATCAACGAATCCGGGAGCGCATGGAGGCTGACATGGTCCAGTGCTGCGTTGACGCTGTTGCATAGATCCTGGGCAGAGTCGATCAGAGTGCCGTCCAGATCGAATACCAGCAATTTTAACGACTCAACAGGAATGGGGTGGAATACCTGAATCATTCTTCTAGTGTAAAGGCGCCGAAATACTGTCCGGACCGCCATCCGAAATGACCTGTATCTGGAAGCCTCGAGCGGTGCCTCCGCCACGGCTTGCATTTTTCCGGAGCAGCCAAAACGCTCCCCAGAAAAGTTCGAATTTGTCCTGAAGCCATCGGCCTCTATGACTCTTCGCCGCACCTTGGTAGCTCGCTTTGGAGCGTCTCCGTTGACCTCATCCATTCTCTATCTCATCTTCATGAATTCGACATCGATTCGACTAGCTCCCGGCAGTAGGGAGCTAGTCGTGATTTCGGGGATCCAGAAGCAGCAATGTGAAGGAAAATGTTTCATTTCCGGCAAACTCTCTCATTTTTTGTTTGTAAAAGAGTTTACAGTTGGGTATCGTTCATAATTAGGACCAGTGGCTGATCGGAGAGCTGCCAGCCAATTAACCGCGCCGGGCCAGTAACCACTTATGGATGTAACAGGAGGAAATGTGGGAGTTTCGGAGATTCTGATCCAGATCGATCGCGAGATCGCGCAATTGCAACAGGCGCGTGCTCTGTTGGGCGGTGCCGCTGTGACGTCCAAGAAAGAAAAGGGAGCGGCGTCATCTGTTGCTAAGAAGACTGTCAAGAAGAAGAGGAATCTGACTCCTGAAGGCCGCAAGCGCATCGCTGAAGCCGTGAAGCGGCGTTGGGCTGAGCAAAAGAAGTCGGCTTCCTCGAAGTAGTTGAAATCTTCAAACGCAAAAGGACTGGCCATCCGGCCAGCCCTTTTTGTTGATCGGGGTACTGCTCGCTGAATGGGATCACCGAAATTGCGGCGTACCGAATAAACCGGCGCACGGCGCATTTATCCGAAGAAGAACTCTTTCTCTCGCAATTCCTTGATTGAGTCACGCAGTTTGGCTGCGCGCTCAAATTCGAATTTCTTTGCCGCATCGCGCATCTCAGTCTCCATCTTTGCAATGAACTCGTCCAGATGTGTTTGCGACGTGAACTCCGGCAGGCCAGCCGTGTCCTCCTCGGCAAACTCACCGTATTCGGCTTTCAGAATCGCTGCCAGGCCCATGTCCACTCGGCTGATGATCGACTGAGGCGTGATATCGTGCTCTTCGTTGTACGCCTGCTGAATTGCCCGTCTCCTGTCAGTCTCGCCGATCGCTCGCTTCATGGAGTCTGTCATACGATCCGCATACAGGATCGATTTGCCCTCCAGGTGGCGAGCCGCCCTTCCCATTGTCTGGATCAAAGAGCCCGCCGAGCGAAGGAATCCTTCCTTGTCGGCGTCGAGAATGGCCACCAAAGAGACCTCGGGAAGATCCAATCCTTCCCGCAGCAAGTTAATACCTACTAGTACATCGAACTCACCCTTGCGTAGCCCGGCCAGCAGTTTCACGCGCTCCAATGTCTCGATCTCCGAGTGCATATACCTGCAACGTACGCCCACTTCCGTGTAGTAGCCGGATAGATCCTCAGCCATGCGCTTGGTGAGCGTGGTTACCAGCACCCGCTCGTTACGTTGGGCGCGGTCGCGGATTTCGGCCAGAAGGTCGTCGATCTGGCCTTTTACTGGCCGGATCTCCACAACCGGATCCACCAGTCCTGTAGGCCGGATCACTTGTTCCACCACCACTCCCGCAGAACGTGTCAATTCATAAGGGCCCGGTGTCGCGGATACATAGATTGTTTGGTGCACCCGGTTTTCAAACTCTTCGAATTTCAAGGGGCGGTTGTCCATGGCCGACGGCAGGCGAAATCCATAATCCACAAGATTCTGCTTGCGGCTGCGATCCCCGAACCACATCCCATGCACCTGTGGAATGGTCGCGTGGCTTTCATCCACAAATACCAGGAAATCTCGGGGGAAGTAATCGAGCAGCGTGGGCGGAGCCTCGCCCGGAAGCCGGCCGCTGAAGTGGCGCGAGTAATTCTCGATTCCGTGGCAATAACCCATCGATTTAATCATTTCCAAATCGAAGCGAGTGCGTTGATGAATTCTTTGCGCCTCCACCATGCGCCCCTGAGCCTCCAATTCAGCTACCCAATTGTTCAGTTCGGTTACGATCGAGTCGATCGCATCGGCTTTGCGCTCGGGTTGCACCACATAATGACTCTTCGGGTAGATCGGCAACCGCGCGTACTTTTGCTTGACCGTGCCAAAAAGCGGATCGATCTGCGAAAGCGATTCAATTTCGTCTCCGAACAACTCAATGCGGTACGCCAGTTCGTCATAGGTTGGAAAGACTTCGATCACATCGCCGCGCACCCGGAACGTGCCGCGCCGAAAGTCGACGTCATTCCGTTCATAGAGGATTTCCACCAGCCGCCGGGTAATGTCTTTGCGGGAGATGCGCTGGCCTTTTTCCAGCAGCATTAACATGCCGTAATACGCCTCCGGAGATCCCAGTCCGTAGATGCAGCTGACAGAGCTGACGATGATCGCGTCGCGCCTTTCAAACAGCGAACGCGTCGCCGCCAGGCGCAGCTTGTCCAACTCCTCGTTGACCGTAGCTTCCTTCTCTATATAGAGGTCCCCGGCAGGGATATACGCTTCCGGCTGATAGTAGTCGTAGTAGCTCACAAAATACTCAACCGCGTTCTGGGGGAAGAACTGCTTGAACTCGTGATACAGCTGTGCGGCGAGGGTCTTGTTGTGTGCCAGAATCAGCGCCGGCCGATTCGATTGCTCGATCACCTTGGCCATGGTGAAGGTCTTTCCCGACCCTGTAACGCCAAGTAGGACCTGGTGCTTTTCGCCGGCCTGCAGTCCGTCCATCAACTCGGCGATGGCGCGAGGCTGGTCTCCACGGGGCTGGTAGCTTGAAACCAACTGAAAATCCATGGGAGTGATTATACGCGATAAGCGAACAACAGGCGAAAATATGCGCGATCCGCAAACGCGGGGCCGTACAGGCTGAACGGGAGCATCTTCGGCCTCGCCTCCATGATGCGAGTTGAAGAGGCAATCTTCGGCAATCGAAGGGGATTCTTCTCCAGCGAAGAGAGTTTTCGCCGACAATAGGGAAGTGACTTCTCGTATCGTTTTCCTTCTTTTCGCATTTGTGATCTCGCCGATTGTGGGCCATGCGCAATCGGAATTTCAGTCGCTTTCCCAGGCGCTCACGGTTCATGGCCCCTTTGCGCGGCAGAGCTACAAGCCCCTCACCGGGGTTGAGCGCTGGCGTCGCTGGGTCGATGAAGACGGCGAAGGCGCCGCCATTCACGTTCAATCTCTGGGTGCGGCAGCCTACCTGCAGTTGATTCCGGCGCCGCCGGAGTGGAATCGGAGCTGGGGCGGATTTGCCCGTCGCGCGGGGAGCAGTTACGGCGGCAACCTGATCCAGAATTCGGTCCATGAGGGCATGGCGGACCTCGAAGGCACCGATCCGCGCTATTTTGCATGCGCCTGCAAGGGGTTTGTGCGGCGTACCGCCCATGTCGTCGAGATGAGTATCCTGACTTATAACCGGAGTGGTCACAAGACGCTCGACATTCCCCAAATTGTAGGCATTTACGGGAGCACGATGACCCAGGAACTCTGGATGCCAAAGCACTACAGTCCGCTGGTGCAGGGGGTGCAGGAGGGCCATATCGTTGCGAGCTTCACGGGTGCGGAGCATTTCATTCAAGAGTTTTCACCCGAACTGAAGCGGATCGTGCATTGGCGCACTGCGAACGTAACCGGCAAACCGTAATTCCGGCTACAATTCCATCCATATACTTCAAGGAGGCTCCATGCGCAGAATTCTCTTCGCTGTTCTCATCGCAGTCTTTGCCGCTTCCGTTGCTGTTCCGCTGCGTGCCCAAGGCGCGCCGACGCAAGGGAGCGCCGACAAGCCCTACACCGTGGAGTACTACTACAAGCTGCAATGGGGCCATCAGCAAGAGTTCCTTGGTTTGTTTCTGAAGAACCATTACCCGTTGCTGAAGAAGATCGAGTCTACCGGGCGCATTGTTTCCGTGAAGATCGAGTCGCCGGCCTTGCACACCACGGAGGATGGGCGGTGGGACTATCGCGTGACCATCACCTACAAGAACTCCACTGTGGCTACGACCGCGTTTCCCGAGGAGGCGGCAATCATCAAAGAACTGTGGCCCGACCAGGAAACGTACAAGAAGGAAGAGCAGCGCCGGTTCGAGATTCTGCTTGGACATTGGGATCTGCCGGTTACGGATATCACGCCGGCCGCCAACTAGGCTGTATATCTCATAGACGGCGCGAAACATGCGGGATCCGGCGCATTCTCCCACCGGGTACAACGGGATGCTGCCGGTCAATGCGCCGTCATCCGTTTCTGCCGCTTCCAGCATCATGGCCAGACACGCCGGGCTTTTCAGTCGCGGCAGGGATCCTGCCTTTGCGGATCATTCAAGCCTTCTGGCGCACAATTGCTTCGGGAGTCGGAAATGGCCTTCGGCAAAGCAAAACACGCGAAGCTGCGCTTGAATGCCACCGCGCCCCGCTTAAACGCCGTGAGGCGCCCCCATTTTTCCACGTATCTATATGAAAGTAATATAGATAGAACGCAGATCTCATCCCCCCCCCCTTGATGTTTCACTGCGGGAATCCCTTGCGCATCATTCCAGGGGGCTGTGAAACAGGCCTTTTTCCCCGCCAAATCCGCGGATTTCAGCCAGTCCTGTCAAATTCTTCATGGGTTTTTATCCCCTACTTTTGCACCATCCATGGTGAAAAGTACGTAGAAATCTCACCATGCGAGACGCTTTGATTCTTTTTATCTTTTTTGCCGCCAAGAGGCCCGGGCCATTCAAGCCGCCCTCGGTGGGGTAGTCCTCAATCGTGAAGCATGGTCCGGCCCGAAAAGGGGGCCGGACCATGCACCTACTTGTAGATCTCCGGAATGAAGTTCTGCTCGTGCATCGGCGGCCGCACGTACTTCGACTTCTCCAGCGCCGGAAGCTTCAGCGGCTCCGGCGTCAGGTCTTTGTACGGAATCAACGACAGCAGGTGTCGGATCACGTTCAGCCGCGCGCACTTCTTGTCTTCCGCGTTCACCACGTACCACGGCGCCTGTTTCAGGTCGGTCACCGCGAACATCTCGTCCTTGGCCCGCGAGTATTCCGCCCAGTGCTTGCGCGACTCCAAATCCATCGGGCTTAGTTTCCAGCGTTTGGTCGGCTTGTCCATGCGGTCCTGGAAGCGCTTTTCCTGCTCCCCATCGCTCACCGAGAACCAGTACTTGATCAGAATGATCCCGCTCCGCACCAGCATCCGCTCGAACTCCGGGCAGCTCTGCATGAACTCCTGCACCTGCTGCTCCGTGCAAAAGCCCATCACCCGCTCCACGCCCGCGCGGTTATACCAGCTCCGGTCGAAAAGCACCATCTCTCCCGCCGCAGGCAGATGCGGCACATACCGCTGGAAATACCACTGCGTCTTCTCCCGCTCGGTCGGAGTACCCAGCGCCACAACACGGCAAACGCGCGGGTTCAGCGACTCCGTAATCCGCTTGATCGCCCCGCCCTTGCCCGCCGCGTCGCGCCCTTCAAACAGCACCACCACCCGCAGGTTCTCGTGCTTCACCCACTCCTGCATCTTCACCAGCTCCACCTGCAGGCGGCTCAGCTCCTTTTCGTAATCCAGATCCTTGCCCAGGCGCACTTGGGATGGCGCACATGGTGCATGCGCACCCGGCGTTTCCTGTTGAGGCTCTTCTTTTGCTTTTTCCGGTTCCGCTTTCTCCAGCTTGTGCTTCTTCTTTCCGCCCATCCCATTCCTCCTGGTACCGTTCGCAGCGCTCTTGCCGCTGATCGCGGACTGTCCACCATACTATCCACACAGAGCCGCGTGCGAGGAATCAAATTCATCAAATCGCAACAAGTGCTCCAAAGATAGGAAGAATGGCCGGGGCAAAAAGTCATCGGGGCAGACCGATGCCCCGCAGAGCCTCGGCTGCCCCGATTCCAATGCCTGCTACCCCTTGATTCACATCCTTCAGAAGACCATCCGCAGTCCCATCTGGCTGCCACTCGGAATCTGCATCGACGCCACTTTTTGATAGGTGGCAAAAACACTGGATGCGCCGGGGCCCATCTCCGCCACCGATCTCGCATAAGCAGCGCTCGTCCGTTGCAGCATGTTGAACGTCTCGGCCATCGCTTCCAGGCGGAAGTTCCTTCCCCATGCCAGAGTCTTGGTGAGACGCGCGTCGATGTTGATGAAGCTCAAACCGGCAAACTCGCTCTTTGTCGTGTAGTCCACGGTCTCGCTCAGCGCAAACCCGTTGGAGAACTGCTGCCAGAAATCCGAAGCCGGACCCGCCGAAGAATGAAGGCTGCCGGTGAAAGAAGCGCGCCGCATCGAGTCCGCTATCTGCGATGTGTTCTCGGCATTTCCTTCTCCAGACGCCTGTGAATAGGTGTAGGAGGCCTTGTAACTGCCCCACCGAACCGGCTGCTGGGCCAACGCAATCGATAACCCCGTATACGAGGAGACAGCGCCCGATCCCATCTCCTGCCCGGCAAATGTATTGCCGGAATTGCACGCGCCGGCCGAAGCGCACAAGTTCGCGGATTTCAGCACCGGCAGCGCCAGTTGCACTCCTCGCACATATTCGGTCTGCGCGGACAAAACACTCTTCGCTCCCAGTTGCTGGTCCACCTGCACATTGGCCTGCTCGGCATAGGAGTTCTGTATCGACGGAACCAGCGTGACAAAGTTCGCCAGATCTCCGGCAGGGTGGCCATTCCGGCTCACAAACCGTGCCGAATCCTCTATGTTGGCGCTCGCCTCCGGGCTGCTCGATCCGGCGAGAGCGGGCAGGGGAATCTGGTCGTAATAAACGCCCACCCCTCCGCGGATCACCGTCTTCGCCGTCACCGCCCACGCCAATCCAGCCTGCGGTGCAAGGTTATTGGCATCTCGCTTGAACCCCTGCAAAGCCTGAAGATCGTAACGAATTCCGGTAGTGGCCTCCAGGTTCGGGCGCAGCCTGTGCTCGCTCACCACGTAAAGCCCGCTATAGCGATCCGACTGGCTCAGCGAGGGGTTCCCCGCTTTCGCGCGGCCCTCGCCCGATTCCAGGAACGCAATGTTCATCTGATTGGCCATGAAATCGGCCCCCACCCGCAGGCTCTGTCCTCCGGTCTGCCGGTACACATTGGTGGCCGCCTCAAACACCCGATTGCGCCGCTCCGTGGGCATTTCAGACTGTACTCCCAGCGCGGCCGCGCCTCCGGGCAACCGTCCTTCGTTTACCACCAATTGCGCGCTTGTCTCACTGACCGTCGAGGGGGAAAGCTCCACGGTGTTCGCCGCGCTCACCTCCTGGTTGGTCATCTTCAGCACCTGGCCGGAACTGCTCACCTTGTCCCCTTGATCCAGGCGCGTGCGCCGCACGCTCAGTTCGTCGCGCCGGAACCGCGCGTAAGCCGAATCGCGATCGCTGAATTGCCGGTCCGCGCGAAGAACAATAGCGTTCGCAGTGAGCGTATTCGCCGTATTCGGAAGCTGAGTATTGCCTGTCTTCAGTTCGTTGATCGCCAGTTTCGCCAGCATCCTTTGTGGATCGATCTCGAACCGCTCGAGACCGGCGAAATACGAGTTTTTTCCCGCTCCGCCACCCACTGAGGCATCCCGATAGGAAACCGGCAGCGGATACGAAAACATCGCATTCGGCTCAGCGTGCAACCGCAATCCCCAGGTCAGATCGGCCTGGCCATGCGCCACATTTCTCCGCGTGAAGACCGGGTCATCGATGTCCCGCAAAGAAACGGTGTCGGGATGCTCCATAAAACCCTCGATCGATTCCGCGCCGATCTCCGCTTTCTCCGCTGTAATCGGACTGTTCTCTCTGGTTATGGCGATCTCGATTGGCGGAACATCGTCCGTTCCCAGCGTTCCATAGCTGACTTGGTCCGTAAACGCCGGCTTGTGCGCATCGATCCGGTACTTCCCTGCGCCCAGACCGCAAACCTCAAACTGCCCGCTCGAATTGCTCACCGCCGGGCGTGCGCCGTCGCTCGCCACCAGCCGTACGGAGACAGTAACATCCGCGGCGCTTGCGCCTGTTTCATCTGAAATATGGCCGCGAAGACAAAACCCGCCGTCTCCCGGTTGAATGGCCAGGCAGATCGTGGGAGCACACAACAAACCTCCGGCAAACAATAATCTTCGCACCGCGCATTCTCCTTCATCAGTTGCAGTTCAAGGTTGGAAGGTATATAGACCGGAAAGCTCTGACAGACGAGAGAACTTATCGGTAAAACAGGAAAACGTAAACCCTCTGCTTGGACGGCAGTTCTCTCAGAATGTCTACCGGTGGAAAATGGGCTATTCCGCGGAAACCTCTTCCGAAAACGGCTCAACACGCACTTTGGCAATGCGCCGTGCTTCCATTTCAACAACCGTCATGCGTCGCCCATCGTGAACCACACTCTCGCCCGCCCTGGGAATATGGCCGAGCCGCGCCAGCATGAATCCCGCCAGGGTTTCCACACCACCATCGCGCGGCAGGCTCCATTGCATCTGGGTTTCCAGGTCGCGCAGGTTGGCGCTCCCATCCATCAGCAGAGCCCCACTGGCGGTGGTCAGCACGGGGCGCTCCGGTGAGTCGAATTCGTCTTCAAACTCGCCGGTCAACTGCTCGATCGCATCCTCGGCGGTGACCAGTCCGACCGTCGATCCATATTCATCCACCACGATCGCCATATGCCGGCGGCGCTGCTGGAAGTCCTGAATCAAATCCAGTGCCGATTTCGTCTCCGGAACCACCAAAATATCTCGCATCACCTGGGAGACTTTGAGGTCTACAAACGGAACCGGAAACCGGGCTCGCCTGGGCGGCCCCGTCGCTCCTGCAGTGCTCTCACTCGCCCCTTCGGAAGCAACGTCGGCCACCGCTGTTGGAATCACGGCGGGACGGAAAAACATCAGCCGCGCCAGATCTTTCGAATAGACAACGCCAATGATGTGCTCCGGGCCGCGAGCTTCGTCATAGATCGGCACTCGCGAGTGCATATGCTCGATCACCTGCGAACTCGCCTCTTCGATCGGCATTCCCGATGGCAGCGAAATGATCCTTTGCCGCGGCGTCATGATCTCCCGCACCGGGACGTCGTCAAGCTCGAGCGTGCGATGGATCAGCATCTCTTGAAAGGCGGGCAAAACACCCATCCGGCGCGCCGAGGTGGCAATCAGCTTGAGTTCCTCCGGGGAATGAATGGCGGCGCGCTCCGTCATCGGAATGTCGAACCCGCGCAGTACCACCGCCGCTGAAGACTTCAGAAAGCGTACCGCCGGCCGGGCAATCGCCATGAAGATCAGCATGGTCGGAGCGACCGCGACGGCAAGCGCCTCGGCGCGCCGCAAGGCCAGGGACTTCGGGACCAGCTCGCCCACCAGCACATGGAAATAGGTAATCAGCGAGAACCCCGCCGCAACCGCGAACACGTGGGCATAGATCGCCCCATGGGCAAGATTCAGATGCAGCACCTCGATCCACCCCAGCAGCACGCCCGCGGCCAACGGCTCGCCGATCCAGCCCAGCGCAAGGGAGCAGAGCGTAACCCCCAGCTGAACAGCGGGGAGAAAGTCGTCCAGGTCACTTTGCAGCCGCCGCACCGCGCGCGCCCCAGGCACATTTGCCGTGACCATCTGCTCAATGCGGGTGTCGCGGATACTCACCAGGGCGAACTCGGCAGCCACAAAAAAGGCATTGGCCAGAATCAGCATGGCCACGGCGACAAACTGCAGCAGGGTTAGCTCGTGCATCTGGTTGTGAGGATAGCACTTGTTTCGGCTCGCGATCGCTTTTCTGTCCCCGGTGCAACGGTCTTCGGAAGGCTGCGGGAAACTCGGGACTGTCAGGCCTTGTAACAGGGCATGACTTCAGTCGTGCCGATAACGCCAATAGAATGAGTCGTGGGCTTTAGCCCCTGCTGGAGCCATTTTCAGCGCCTCACTTCGATTCGCCCATTCTTCCTTTTCCAGGGCACAGCGCTGCTTCGGGCTTTCCAGTGCTCCAATTTCCCTTCGCCCATCCCAGGACCAGCATTGGGAACCATCCGCCGGGTGCCCCATGTCCCTCGCACTTGGGGACATGGGAAAGCACGATCCCCAATCCCGCGCTTGGTTTCGGCGCGGGCTAGCCAAAGGCGCCCGCCGCACCGCAGGTGCTTTGGAACCATCCGCCCGCTGCTTGCGTATGTAAGCAGTGCACCCGGTTGGGACGCGCAAGGGCCGCCTGCAACACCGCATCCGTGTCCGCCCATTTGTCTGATCGGATTTACCAAGGCATATGCAATAAAACGATTCCTGGAGGTAAAGCGAGTGGCTTCACGAAAGAGCAAAAAGTTCTGGATCTGGCTGGGCATCGGCGGGTTTGTAATCCTGTTGATTGCGGGATCGTGGTTGATGCACCTGGTCAAGGGCACTACGATTGACCCCAATAAGCTCGCCAAAGTGACCCGCGCCGACGTCGCGCGTTCGGTCGTCGCCACCGGAAAGATTCAGCCCATTACCAAGGTCGAAGTGAAGAGCAAGGCCTCCGGCATTGTGGAAAAGCTCTACGAGGACATCAATAATAAGGTCCGCAAGGGCCAACAACTCGCGCAACTCGACCAGGAAGAAATCCAGGCGCAGGTGTCGGCTCAGAGAGCCCAGTTGGCAGCCGCTGAAGCCAATGTGACCACCTACGAAGCCAATATCGAGCAAGACAGGGTGAACGCCGCGGCTCCGGACCTTCCCATGTACAAGGCAAGTCTGGAGCGCAACATCGCGATGCAGAAAGAGGGCGTGGTCAGCCGCCAGGCGCTCGACGACTCCAACCGGGATTACCTGGCCGCGCTCACTCGGCGGGACTCGGCAAAAGCCCAGATCGGCGTGGACAACGCGAAGCTGAAGCAAGCACGGGCGCAGGTTCAGCAGGCCCAGGCCAGCCTCAAGCAATTGGAAGAACAACTGAGCTATACGACCATCGTTGCCCCCATGGACGGAGTCATCCTCTCTCGCGACGTCGAGATCGGCGATGCGGTCAGTTCGATTCTCGTATTGGGTTCAACGGCCACGCTGGTCATGACCGAAGGAGACACCACCCAGGTCTATGTGCAGGGCAAGGTCGACGAAGCCGACATCGCGCACGTCTATATGGGCCAGCCGGCCCGCATCAAGGTCGAGAGCTTCCGCGACCGGGTCTTCAATGGCAAGGTGACCAAGATTGCGCCGCTCGGAGTCGAAAAGGACAACGTCACCACCTTCGAAGTCCGCGTTTCCATCGACAACCCTGGCGGCGAATTGAAAGCCAACATGACCGCCAACGCCGAAATCCTGCTCGACGAACACAAGGGTGTATTGACGGTTCCGGAGAACGCGGTGATCTACGACAACCAGAAGAACGCGTCGGTGGAAGTTCCCGACAAGAAGCAAAAGGAAGGCAAGCGCAAAGTCTCAGTGAAGGTCGGACTATCGAACGGCTCAATCACCGAGTTGCTCAGCGGGCTGAAGGAAGGCGACCAGGTCGTCCTGCAACAATAGGCGGCGTCTCATAACTCGGTTTTGAAACGCTGCTCGGATTTGAAGCGACAAACTCAGGATAGGGTGCCCCAGGTCCCTCGCATTTGAGGACCTGGGAAAGCACGAATCAACCCTGCAATGGTCCTGTAACAGGACGAACGATGGGTGCCCCAGGTCCCTCGCTTTTGAGGACCTGGGATGGCACGAACACCAAGGGCGATTTCATCCGGCCTCAGTTTTGAAAGGGCACGGCTTTACAGGCTGCGGAAAAACGCAAATCCGGATGGCTTTGTAACAGGGCACGACTTTAGTCGTGCCGATAAAGCCAGCAAAATGAACGGGGCTTTAGCCCCTGCTAAGGTCGGTTCCAACGTTTCACTCAATTTCGGGAGCATTTTCGCAGCCTGTTTAGCCGTGCCACAAAATGTCGAATAAAACTCGGAGGGCTTTAGCCCCTGAGGACCCAAAACAAATGCAGTTCGCGAAAGGAATTGTGATGAAGCAGATTTGGATAGTGTCAGTAGCGGCATTGGCGTTGGCGGCGGTTCCGGCGCTGGCCTCAGAGGCAACCTTCGACAAGACCTTGAATGTGAGCGGAAAAGTGGAACTTTCCATCTCCACGGGGTCCGGCAATATTCATCTGACCCGCGGTTCGGACAGCCGGGTGCATATCTTCGGAAAGGTGAAATCCGGATGGGGTGGCAGCGATGAAAAGGTTCGTGAGATTGCCGCCAATCCGCCGATCGAGCAGACCGGGAATATCATCCGCATCGGCGGCCATCACGAAAACCTGCACAACATCAGCATCGACTACGAAATCGAAGCGCCGCCCGCTTCATTCCTCGACGCAGGCTCTGGTTCAGGCAACGTAACCGATGACGGAGTCGGCGAAAATGCCAAGCTCTCCACCGGATCCGGCCACATTCACGCGACAGGACTGCACGGCAGCTTCGCCGTGAATACGGGCTCGGGAGATATCTACGCCGACCAGGCCGGCGAGGGCGATGTGAAAGCGCAAACAGGTTCGGGGAATGTGGAACTGCGCAACCTGAAGGGCGGATTGCGCGGCGGCACAGGATCGGGCGATATCAAGGTTGCCGGGACTCCCACCAGCCCCTGGCATCTGGGAACTGGCTCCGGAAACGTGGAATTCTGGGCGGGCAACGCGCCGTTGACCCTCGATGCTTCCACCGGTTCGGGAAGCATCCACAGCGACAAGGAAATGCTGACGCAGGGCAGCACGGACAAGCACCACATTACGGGCAAAATCAATGGCGGGGGACCCACCGTGCGCATCGAAACCGGCTCCGGCGACATTCGCATCCACTAAGGCGATTGGTATACAGCGCTGGCCTCCCGGCCGGCTGTCCTGAGGGCCTCGTGGCCCTCAGGAACTTCGTCAGCCGTGAATCCTCGTGTTTTGATGGTTAAACTGCGATGCTGCCACCCCGCATTGCTTCCTGAGTAGCAATTTCCGCCAGGTGGAGACTGAGCTCGATAATGACTTGGGTGATCCGAGTGGTCCGGAGCGACAAAGTCGTCTTCTTTGCAGCGTTGACAGCTTGTGCCGCGTCGATCATGCCTGCGCAGCAGAGTACGAGCGGAACCGAACAGCATTCGATTGCCCCTCCATCCCCCATGGCGGCGGACGCGCATCCATCCTTCGAGGTCGCCACGATCAAGCCCGCCCGTCCCGGAAACTTGAAAGGGGGATTCACCGTCGGCGGGCATCTCATCTATATAGAAAACCAGAGCGTGGAAGACCTGCTCTGGTTTGCATACGGGGTTCACGCAAAACAGATTGTTGACGGACCGGCGTGGTTAGAGACGCAGAGTTTCGACATTGTCGGGCAAGCGGACTTGGACGGCATTCCGAATCTCCAGCAAACACAGGAGATGGTGCAAAAGTTGTTGGAGAGCAGATTAAGTCTGAAGTTACATCGAGAAAAGCGCGACCTTTCCATTTACGCGATCGAAGTGGCCAAAGGGGGGCCGAAACTCGTCAGGAGCGCGGAGCGCCCTGATGCTTTGCCGACCCAATCCGGCGGCGGAAGCGGCGGTGAGAGGGCGAGGAAATTCACAAACAACTCGATGTCGGATTTTGCCCTCGGCATGCAGTCATTTCTGGATAGACCGGTTGTCGATGAAACAGGGCTTACCGGCAAGTACGATTTCGTATTGAAGTGGACGCCTGATGAAACAGAGAGTACCGACCCGCATGCGGCGCCAGGCATCTTCACTGCGGTTCAGGAGCAGCTCGGCTTAAAGTTGGAACCAACCCGGGGTCCGACAGATGTTCTGGTGATCGATCACGTGGAAAGGCCTTCGGAAAACTAGGACGACCCCAGCTCGCTAAAATGGCTGAGAAGTTACTGTTGACTAATTCACGGGAAGAGATATATCCGATGGCGCTGGATTGGGTTCCGAGCGAAGAACTGGCTGTCCAGAAATCGCCCTTGAGTGAACAGTTCCGCCGTAAATTACTTAGCTAGTAACTTCTGGCTTGTAGAAAATGCGGAATCAACAGTGCTTGTGACTGTGCTTACCTCCAAAGGTCTTGGAAGCAATTATAATCCGTGCGTACTTGCAAAGATTGCGAGAGTCCAAAATGAAGCTTCCTTGGATCGGCACGATAGCATCGTTTTTATTTGCTGCCGCGGTCTTGACCGCACACGCTGTGGAACGGGTAACAGTGGAGCAGTTGGAGCAGAAGCTGGCTGGCCAGCAGCCGCCCAACGTCAACAAGGCGCTGCAGGCATTGCAGGATGACCACCTTGCCACATTGGTTGGGAACCTTGCACTTACAGAGCGATTGAGCGACGCGCGTCTGGAGCGTATGAGCCAGAAGCTGAAACCCGGCCGGCAGTGCAGACAGGCTTTGCAACTGCTGGCTTACCGGTCCGCATTTCTCGATCCTCCGGCCGATGAATTGCCCTCATTGCCACCTCCCGACGCGGAAGCCCAGAAGCGGATGGTCACCGCTGCGGGTGGCAAAGTGCTCCGCAACTTGAAACAGCTACCCAACTTCTTTGCCACGCGCACCACCACGCATTATTCCGGCGTTCCCTCTGACATGAACACAAACTCATTGCTGATGCGTTTGGGTGTCTTCCGCGTGGGAGTATCCTCTCGCGAAATCACCTTCCGTGATGGCGAAGAAGTGATTGACCCCATGAAGGCCAAACCAGACGAACCGGAGATGGAGTCAGGCCTGGAGAGCAGGGGCGAGTTTGGATCTGAGCCGGTAATGGTCCTGATGGACGCCCTCCAGGGCACCATCGACTTCCTCCACTGGGAGAAGATGCCAACCGGTTTGGTTGCGGTCTTTCACTACTCCGTGCCCAGGTTCGGCTCGCACTACGATGTCCACTATAAATGCCCGACCAATGAGGCCTTCCACGACACACCTCCCTATCACGGCTCGTTTTCCATCGATCCCGCTACAGGCGCGCTGATGCGCATCACGCTCGAGACGGAAAGCCAGCCCGACGACCCCATTACCCACATCGCCTCGATCATTGAGTACAGCCCGATGGAGATCGGCGAACGCAACTACATTTGTCCCGTGCGAAGCCTGGCGACAATGGTGGAAGAAGCCAGCGCCTGCGCGGCTGAGCACCACAATCCGAAATTGGCCCAGCCCATCCTGATGATCAACCAGACCAACTTCACCGACTACCACCGTCTGGGCGCCAAGAGTCGGCTCCTCAACGACAGCGGCGACGCACCTGCGCCGTCCGAGAAGAACGAAAGATGATCCCAATTCAAGCAGCAAGCGATACCGTTGTTAGTTATGGTTCGAACGCCGGAAGCCAATTGAGCACCGGCCGGGTTATCCTCTGCCTGCTTCTGGCGCTTTATGTGAGCATTTCGGCGCAAGGCGGAGAGATTCACAAGGCTGTCACCAAGGGCAATCAAAACAAAGTGGCGGCGTTGTTGAATGACCATCCCGAGCTACTGGAGAGCAAGGACAATCTGGGGCGGACGCCGCTCTATCTTGCGGTGGCGCACAACCAGTTGGAGATTGCAGAACTGTTGCTTGCCAATGGCGCCGATGTCAACACACGCGACCCACAAGAGCATACGCCTCTGATTCAGGCCATATGGGTTTACAACCACGACAAGATGGTGCGTCTGCTGCTGGCCAAGGGGGCCGATGTGAATCTGCCGGATAAATGGGGCATGACCGCTCTAGCCTATGCCGCGAAGCAGGGCCAAGTCGAAGATGCGAAGATCCTGATTGCGAATGACGCGAATATCAACTTCGTTTCGGGCATGACGCCCCTGTATTTTGCGGTGATGGGAACTCACACGGAGATGGTGAAACTACTTCTGGCCAGTGGCGCTGAGGTCAACCACAAAGTTGGAGGCTATACGGTCCTGCATTACGCGAGGCAGGATAACTACGTGACGAACCAAATCTCCGATCCCAAGATCGAGGCGCTGATCAAAGAATACGGCGGGCACGAATAGGAAGTGCAACAAATGCGTGAAGAAGGCGCAGAAGCAGTTGTGTTACGGGAAAGATGACGAAATCGCACAAAATGAATTGCTCGTTCCACGCCCTCAAAACGCGCTTCTGTTCGCCTCAATCAGCCTCTGCAACGCACGCATAGTCCTTGCATCGCAGCCATCGTTGTAGGATTCTCGCACTGTGGGGTCCGAAGAGAATTTCGCTTCCGCGCAGTCCCTCTCCACTTGAATGTAAATCGGCTCGCGCGGTGATCCTTCATTTGAGTAAAAGAAGGACCCGATGCCGCGCGCTCGAAAGACGGTTGGCATATCGCTGCAATTGCGTATGTGAGGGTTCCCCCTCTTTTGGCTGATCGGCTTGCGGCTCATGGCAATCGCGTGAACTGAATATCGAAGACAGATTCCGTGTGTTACTGCGCCCCCACGGAACTGCCTGACTGTTTTTGACCGCTTTCCCCGCGCTGAAGCGCGAGTCTCGCCAACATTGCGCCTCTGGCGCGATGGAAAACAGGATCAGTTCGGCGATGGGGCTTAGTACTACAGTTTTGCTTGCCCCGGAAGGCCTTCATCCGGGCCTGAAGGTCGAGTGTTTTGGGTATGTATTCAGGGGGTAAAACCCACAGCTCCGGAATTTCCAAACTACAACGGTAGGGTTAGATTCATGCGGTTGGCGAGCTTGTGACCGGTTTCCGTATTTTCGGTTTTCCAGGCGGGGGAGCGGGTTGATTTATCTTTGAAGCTAGTTATGAGACAACTGCTTACGCGCGTCGCGCTTACGGTTCCGGTGGTTTGGCTGGTGGTGTCGCTGGTGTTTCTGCTCATCCACCTGGTGCCAGGCGATCCGATTCTGCAGATGCTGGGCGAGGGGGCGACGCCGGCGGACATCGGCGCGCTGCGCCATCAATATTTCCTGGATCTGCCGCTGCCGGAGCAGTACCTGCGCTACTGGACAGGCGTTCTGCATGGGGATCTGGGCAGCTCGATCCGGCTGCACGATACCGTTCTCAACCTCATTGCGATGCGCTATCCGTATACCATGGCCCTGACGCTGACGGCGCTGGGGGTGGGACTGCTGCTGGCGCTTCCGGCGGGGATTGTGGCGGCGGTGCGGAGAGGGCGCTGGCTGGACCAGGCGCTGGGGATGGTGAGCCTGCTGGGACTGTCGATTCCGGGGCTGGCGCTGGGGCCGGTGCTGATCCTGGTGTTCTCGATTCGGCTGGGCTGGCTGCCGGTGAGTGGCGCGAACAGCGGGGGCGGGACGGAGATCGACTGGAGGTACCTGGTGCTTCCGGCGCTGGCGATGGGGGCGTCGCTGGCGGCGATTCTGACGCGCATGGTGCGCACGGCGATGCTGGAGGAGCTGGGGCAGGACTATATCCGCACCGCACGGGCCAAGGGGCTGAGCGAGATGGCGGTGGTTTGCCGGCACGCGCTGCCCAATGCGCTGGTTCCGATTGTGACCGTGGTGGGATTGCAGTTTGGTGCGTTGCTGGCGGGGGCGATTGTGACTGAGACGATATTTAGCTGGCCGGGGCTGGGGCGGCTGGTGGTGAGCGCCATTGCCAATCGCGACTACGCGCTGGTGCAGGGGTGTTTGCTGTCGATCGGGCTAACGTATGTGCTTGTGAATTTGCTGACGGATGTGGTGTATCGGTGGGTAAATCCACGAATGCGTTAGAGACAGGGATCAGGGATCAGGGCGGGGGCTGTGCCTGCGGGCGGGTCAGGCTAGCGGGCGGGGAGGGTGGCGGCGGCTTTGATGGCTGCGGTGTCGGCGTGAATCAGCAGCAACGTCAAATTGGGATAGATATTGGGCAGGACGTGGACGGCCGGCGGCAGCGTTCCAATGGCCGAGTGGGGCGGGTGAGTGCACATTTTGGGATCAATGCCCCCATGCGCCGACGGGCTAGATTGAGCTAGCTTGGGAGGAAGCTGATGCCCAAGCTGCGGGGCCATCGGGGTCTGGCTGAAAGGCGGGGCGGAGAGATTCGGACTGAAGCGGAATTGGCCGTTTGGCGGCGGAGCGCCGGGAACCGATTGACCGGCGGCGAACGAACAACCAGAAGAAATAAGAACAAAAGTAGAAACGAGGATCGAAAGCCGCATAGCAGGCCTCCCCGCGTGAATAGACGAGTGGGGAAGAGCAAGGTTAGCGGGGCGGGACTTCGAGAGCGCCGGTCAGGCTGGAGACCTTCTCGACATTGTGGCTCTTACACCAGGAGATGAGGCCGGAGGCGAGGCGTTCGGTGGCGCGGGGATCGGCGAAGCTGGCGGTTCCGACCTCGACCGCGGTGGCTCCGGCAAGCAGGAACTCCACCGCGTCCTCGGGAGTGACAATGCCGCCCATGCCGATGATGGGGATCTTGACGGCGCGGGCTGTCTCATAGACCATACGCAGCGCAATGGGCTTGATGGCCGGTCCAGAGAGTCCGCCGGTTACGTTGCTGAGGCGTGGACGGCGGGTCTGCGCGTCGATGGACATGGCGAGAAAGGTGTTGGTGAGGCTGACCGCGTCGGCGCCGGCCTCGGCGCTGATTTGCGCCATGTGGGAAATGGACGTGACGTTGGGCGAGAGCTTGACGAAGAGCGGGCGGCTGGATGCCGTACGGGCGCGGGATACAAGGTATTCGAGCGAACCGGGGTCGGAGCCAAAAGCCATTCCGCCGGCATGCACGTTGGGGCAGGAGACGTTTAGCTCATAAGCGGCGATGCCTTCGGCCTGGTTGAGCTTTTCGATGACGCCGATGTACTCGCCGACGGTGTAGCCGAAGACGTTGACGATGACTTTGCATTTGGGATAACGGGCCAGGGCTGGCAGCTTATGCGCGATGAACTCGTCGACGCCGATGTTCTGGAGTCCTATCGCGTTGAGCATGCCGGCGGCTGTTTGGATGATGCGCGGCGAGACGTGACCGGCCATGGGTTCCAGCGAAATGCCCTTGGTGACAAATCCGCCGATCCGCTCCAATGCGACAACTTCTTCGAATTCGATGCCGTAGCCAAAGGTGCCGCTGGCGGCGATGACCGGGCTGACCAATTCGAGGCCTGCCAGGTTCACTTTCATCTCGGGTTTCACGAGGCGCTTATTTCCTTTTCCGCTGATGAGGTGGCTGCAGTCGATGCTGCTGCAGAGTTGACGCTATTTGTTCATGATACGCGCGGGATTGGGGCGCGTGCGGGTGGGAGACGCCGCCAGGAAGGGAAACAGCTACCATGGAGGCTGGAGGGTTAGAAATGAGCAAATCGATTCTGGAGATTCCGGTACGCAAGATTACCGGTGAAGAGACGACGCTGGGCGAGTTCAAAGGCAAGGTCCTGCTGGTGGTGAATGTGGCCTCAAAATGCGGTCTGACCAAGCAGTACGACGGGCTTGAGAAGATCTACAAGCAGTACGAGGGGCAAGGGCTGGTGGTGGCTGGCTTTCCGGCCAACGATTTCAAGGAGCAGGAACCGGGCACGAACGAGGAGATTCTTACCTTCTGCAGGGGGAATTTCGGCGTGGAGTTTCCGCTGTTCGACAAGATCACGGTGGTAGGCGAGGGCAAGCATCCGCTGTATGCGGCGCTGATTGCCGCCCAGCCGAAGGCGGTGAGCGTTTCCGAGACGCCTTTTGCGGAGAAGCTGAAAGGGTACGGAATCCAGCCGAATGCGGAGCCGGAAGTGCTGTGGAATTTTGAGAAGTTCCTGGTGAATCGATCCGGGGAAGTGGTGGATCGGTTTGCGCCGGATACGGACCCGGAGGCGCCGGTGCTGACAGCGGCGATCGAGGCGGAACTGGCGAAGAAGGGGTAGCACCTGTGGCGCGCTAGCCGCCTTCGGCTAGCCCGCGCCAAAAAGAAAGTGCGGGATTGGGACCAGTGTGGTTGCGAGGTGGTCTGACGAGGATTCGCGCTTTCCCAGGTATCGAGCAGCTGGGGACCTGGGCCCCCATCCAGCTTGCCCGCACTGAAACCGTAAAAGCTAGAGCTTGAACTGCAGGACGACTTCGGTGAGGTGTTTGGCGGAGGCCAGGATGATTTTGCCGGTCTTGGCGGCTTCGTCGGAGGCGTTGAGGGAGTCTGCGGCCAGGTGGGCAAACTGGGCGGCGTTGCTGGCGATGTCCTGACTGGCGCTTGACTGCTCACCTGCGGCAGTCGCAGTGCGTTCAGCCAAACCTTCTGTCTCGGTGGCGTGCTGAATGATGAGAGTGAGCATCTCGTGGGCTTGGTGGGTGCGCTTCTGGCCGTCTTCGATGCTGGCGCGGCTGGATTCGATTGCCTGGGTTGTGCCGGCGGTTTCCTGCTGAATGCTCTCGACCATGGAGGCGATCTCTTCGGTAGCCGAGCGGGTGTGTTCGGCGAGGCGGCGCACTTCACCGGCGACGACGGCAAATCCGCGGCCATGCTCGCCGGCCCGCGCGGCTTCGATGGCTGCATTGAGGGCGAGCAGGTTGGTATTCTCGGAGATTTCGCGGATGGTGGTGACCACCTTGCTGATGTCCTGGGAGCGGCCGTCGAGCTGGCTCATCAATTCGCGAATGCGGGAGGATGCGCCGGCGACCTCGCCCATGGTTTGCGCGGCCTGGGCCATAACTTCGCTGCCGTTCTCGGCAGTCTGGGCCGAGTTACGGCTGGCTTCAGCAGTTTGATGGGAATTGCGGGCGATGTCTCCGCCGGTTTCAACCATCAGCCGGGTAGAAGTGAGTACGCGCTGCGCCAACTCGGCCTGTTGGTTGCAGTTGGTGGAGGTGCAGGAGGTTTGCTCGGCAAGCTGTCCGGCCACGTCTTCCAGCGAGCGTGCGGAGTCGCGCAGCCCGAGCAGAATCCCATGGAGATGTTCGATGGTCTCGTTGAGCGCGGCACTCATTTGGCCGACTTCGTCTTTGGAGTCGACTGTGGCTAAGACGGTAAGATCTCGATTGGAAAGGCTATGGAGGACGTGACAGGCCTGAATGATGGGATCGGCGATGATGTGCGCCAGCCTCCAAGCCATGACCACGTCGACGAGGACGATCAAAACCAGCAGGGTGACGATGACGGTCTGGAACTCCTTGGCGAGACGCTCAGTGTCTTTTTGCCCAACAGTTGCCTGGGTCGGCGCGTCGCTGACGGTGCTCTGGACAGCGATCTGCTGGTCGGTTGCCTGGCGGATACGTTGGATGCCGCCCAGGCTGACCGCACCCAGAACGACAGTAAAGAGGCACATCCACCCAAAAGAGATATAAAGCTTGGTCTTCAGCGGAAGGTCGCCGAACCAGCTCAAACATGCGCTCCACAATCGGAACATCGAAACCTCTCCATAGGCCGCCGTGGATTCCGACCCCCAACAGCACATCGGCAAAGATTGAAAAAGAATTAATGAAGGAGTCATTCAATGCCAACAAAGAATCAGGTTGGCAGATAGAGGAATCCGGTCGGCTTTTACGTTTGAGCAGAAGGTTTTGAGGCACTTGCATGCGCAAAATCGCGGAATCGAGGATGAATTAACTTGAGAAGGTCCAGAGTTAAGTTGCCCAGCTGATTTGGTTGCAGGTGTGCATTTCTCAGAGTCGCGTCGACCAGCCCCTGCGGCTTCGGGATACTGATACTCTGGTTTCGCTATAGAATTCGGCAATGGCGAAATACGGTAAGTGACCTCGCCATAAACGATTAGCCAGACAAGTGATTGAACGACCAGACGAGGATAGGAACGTGGAAGAGACAGAAATACTTCGCATGGGAATGGTGGGCGGGGGCCCGGGGGCATTTATTGGGCCGGTGCATCGAATGGCCGCCGAACTCGACGGCCGAGTCAGACTGGTTGCCGGGGCATTTTCACAGTCGGCGGAGCGATCGCGAGCGGCGGGGGCGAGCTACGGCATCGATCCTGCGCGGGCCTATGCGGGATATGCGGAGATGCTGGAGGCGGAACGGAAGCGGCCGGACGGAATCGACTTTGTGGCGATTGTGACGCCGAACCACCTGCATTTGCCGGTTGCGTTGGCGGCGTTGAAGGCAGGGTTCGCGGTGATGAGCGACAAGCCGGCCACGGCTACGTATAGCGAGGTCCTGGAATTGCAGGTGGCGGTGGGCCAAGCGGGCCTGCCGTATGCTTTGACGCACACCTACGCAGGCTATGGGATGGTTCGGGAAGCGAGAGCGCTGTGCGCGAGCGGCAAGCTGGGCAGGATTCGCATGGTCGCGGTGGAGTACCTGCAGGGATGGTTGAGCCATCCGATCGAAGCTTCGGGACAGAAACAGGCGGCTTGGCGATCGGATCCGGCCTTGAACGGGCCGGGCGGATGCGTAGGCGACATCGGCGTGCATGCGTTTCATCTGCTGGAATATGTGACCCATCTAAAGGTGACGAGCCTGAATGCGGAACTCCGGGCCGTGGTTGCCGGGCGTCGGGTGGACGACGACTGCAGCGCCTTTGTGCGCATGGAGAACGGGGCGAGCGGCGTACTGATGGCTTCGCAGGTGGCGGCTGGAGAGGGCAACGGGTTGCGGCTGCGGGTTTATGGCGAAGAGGGCTCGCTGGACTGGCGGCAGGAAGATCCGAATCGGCTGCGCGTCAAATGGATGGACCGGCCGGAACAGATCTATCACGCGGGGAACAATTATCTGAGCGGGGGTGCGCTGGCGGTGAAGCGGCTTCCGGCCGGACACCCGGAAGGCTACGTCGAGGCATTTGCTGTGCTGTACCGTGAGTTTGCCGAGGGATTGGCCGGATGGAAGAAGGGACTTGCGCACCCCATGCCGGAAACGCTGCCGGGGATCGAGGCGGGGGTGCGAGGGATGAGGTTTATCGAGCGGGCCATCGCAAGCAGTCAGGCTGAGAGCTGGGTGGAGTTTTAGGGCCATCCCTCTGACGTTCGTTGAATAAAAAGGAAAAGCAACCGCAGGTCCTTCGACTGCGTTGGGCGCCAAACCACCCCAGCGACGAAGACCTGTCGCTGGGAACCCAGGTAACGTGCCCAACTCCGCTCAGAATGACATAGGTTTTTGAGTGGTTCATCAATGGGCATTCACCGTTTCGAATATGCAAGGGAGAAGATGATGAAGACGATTAAAGGGCCGGGGCTGTTTTTGGCACAGTTCGCATCGGATGAGGCACCCTTCAATTCGCTGGCGGGGCTTGCGAAGTGGGCGGCGAGTCTGGGGTTCCGCGGGGTACAGATTCCCAGCTGGGATGCGCGCCTGCTGGACTTGAAACTGGCTGCGGAAAGCAAGACGTACTGTGATGAATTGCGGGGCGTGCTGGATTGGTCGGGTTTGGTGGTGACCGAATTGGCGACGCACCTGCAAGGTCAGCTGGTGGCGAGCCACTCGGCCTTCGACGTGCTGCTGGAGGGCTTTGCCCCGGCGGCACTTGCCGGGGATGTGAAAGCCCGCGAGGCGTGGGCGGTGGAGCAGTTGATTTGGGCGGCGAAAGCCAGCCAGAATTTTGGTCTGACGGCGCACGCGACGTTTTCCGGAGCGCTGGCGTGGCCGTATTTCTATCCCTGGCCGCAGCGCCCGGCGGGCTTGATTGACGAGGCCTTCCGCGAACTGGGCAAACGCTGGCGGCCGATTCTGGAGGCCTTCGACGAGGCGGGCGTGGATGTTTGTTTTGAGCTGCACCCGGGCGAAGATCTGCACGACGGCGTGACCTTCGAGCGGTTTCTGGCGGTGGTGGACAATCATCCGCGGGCCAATATTCTGTATGACCCAAGCCACATGGTTTTGCAGCAGATGGATTACCTGGGCTTCCTGGATGTGTATCACGAGCGGGTGCGGGCGTTCCATGTGAAGGATGCCGAGTTCCGGCCGAGCGCGCGGAGCGGGGTTTACGGAGGCTACCAGGACTGGGTGGACAGGCCGGGACGGTTCCGCTCATTGGGCGACGGGCAAGTGGACTTCAAGGCAGTGTTTTCGAAGATGGCGCAGTACGACTATCGCGGCTGGGCGGTTCTGGAGTGGGAGTGCTGCCTGAAGCATCCGGAAGTGGGGGCGGCGGAAGGCTCGGCGTTTATCCAGAGACATCTGATCCGGGTGACGGACCGCGCTTTTGACGACTTCGCGGGAACAGCCCCGGACATGGAGCGCAACCGGAGAATTCTGGGACTGGGCAAATGAGCGGGAAGCGGGAAGCGAAGCCTGCGGGCCGCGGCTTTGACAAGGAACTGGCAGAACTCGAAGAGCTTTCGGTGAGGTTCCACGCCGGGGCTGCTTTTACCGTGGAAGCACAGGAGCAGGTGCGGAAGGCTCTGGGCAGCCGGCACAACTTTTTGGTAGCCAAGGCAGCCAGGCTCGTTGAAGAGGGGGAGCTGGCTTCGCTGCTGCCGGAGGTGCTGGCGGCGTACGACCGGTTTTTTACGGACGCGGTGAAGAGCGATCCTCAGTGCTGGGCAAAGAACGCGCTGGTGAAGGCGATGGTGAAACTGGAGCACCGCGCCAAGGATGCATATATTCGGGGGTTGCGCCATCACCAGATGGAGCCGGTGTGGGGCGGCTCGTCGGATACGGCGGGAGTGCTGCGCTGCGCTTGTGCGCATGCCCTGGTGGACTGCCCCGGCGTGTCGGACGCCGAATTGCTGACGATTTTCTTGGACCCGCTTCTGGATAGCGACAAGACAGTTCGGATGGAAGCAGCGCGAGCCATTGGCAATGTGGGCGGAGTAGGCGCAGTGCTGGTTTTGCGCTTGCGCGCGATGATGGGCGCGAAGATCGATCAAGACGAGCCGGAGGTGTTGGGCGCCTGCTATTCGGCTTTGCTTGCGCTGGAGGGCGGCGAGGCAATTCCGCTGGTTGCCGCTGCCATGAAGGAGGGCGACGAAATGGCAGGGGAGGCTGCTTTTGCTCTTGCCGGTTTGCACACAGGCGAGGCGCTGGCCGCCCTGCAAGCGCGATTTGAAGAGGGGGCGGACGATTGGTTCCGCAACATCCTGCTGAGCGCCATCGCTCTGACGCGGCAACCCAAGGCCATTGAGTTTCTGTTGGGGCTGATTGAGAGGGAAACGCGGGAGGCCGTGACGGCCATCGAGCCATCGGACGAAGCGGCCCACCTGCCGAGTTGCGCAGCCGCCTGGAAGAGGCGGTACGACAGACCGGCAGCCCCCGGCTGCTGAAGGCATTTCAGGAACACTTGGTGTGAGCACCTGCGGTGCGGATGCGGGGTGGCTGATGGGTTCGTGCTCTCCCACCCTTTTCGCAAAAGGTGCGAAAAGGATGGGGCACGGGATTTGCGAGCTTGCTCGATCGAGGAATCGGTCTACCTGCGAGGGGCTTTCAGAGGGGAGTGATTTGCCTGCAACTCCGTGATCCGGTTTGGTTCGGGGGGTACCGTCTTGTGTGGCACAAACGATTGACTTTGGAGTTCCGGGATGTTTTCATGGTGTGCGGCGGAAGCGTGGCTGAATTTCAAGACGAAGGGTAAAAAGGGTCTTATGCGAGCAGGTTCGAATATGTTGGCAGTGGTGATGTTGTCAGGCACAATGATGTGTGGATGCGGGGGCGGCGGCGGGGCCTCGACGACCACGACTACAACCACCACGCCTCCTCCTGTAACGGCGGCCACGCCGACTATTACGACGACTGCCGCGCTGGGCGGAGCGGTTGTGGCGACCATCGCCGACGCAACCTCCGGCTCGACCATCTACTACACGCTGGACGGCTCGACCCCGACGACGTCTTCGCAGGTTTATCAGGCGCCGTTCCTGGTGGCGTCGAACCTCACGGTAAACGCGATCGCGGCTGCCTCGGGCGACACAACGAGCGCTGTTGCGACCAAGGCGTTTGCACCGGGCATCGCATCCGGGACGCTGGTGTGGTCGGATGAGTTCAGCAACTCGGGTACGGCGAATGCACAACCCAACCCTCTGGTATGGACGTATGAAACCGGAAACAACAGCGGATGGGGCAATAGCGAATTGGAGAATTACTGCGCTTGGGGTTCGAACACCTCGCCTTGCAATAGCGCGAATCCGAATTCCTTCGTTGCGCCGGGCGGCGGCCTGAATATCGTGGCCGAGCAGCCTTCGACGGGAGTTTACACTTCGGCCCGCATGAAGACGCAGGGCTTGTTCAGCTTCATGTACGGACGCATCGAGGCGAAGATCTGGGTCCCCGAATCGCAGGGCATGTGGCCGGCATTCTGGGCTTTGGGCAGCAACATCACGGCCGATCCATGGCCTGCCTGCGGCGAACTGGACATCATGGAGCATATTGATGGCGCCAATCCAGAGAGCCTGGGTTACGACTGGACCCAGAGCTCGGTCCATGGCACCGGTTTGAACGGCGGAACGCCGTACCATCCTTCGGGCTTTACGGCGGCGGCCTGGCATACATACGGGATGATCTGGACCAAAGGACAGGTCCAGTTCTATGTGGACGACCCGACCAATCCCTACGAGACCTTCACTCCCGCGACCCAAGGCGGAACCTGGCCGTTCGACCAGGGACCTCAGTTCATCCTGCTGAACCTGGCGGTTGGCGGCAGTTGGCCGGGGAATCCCGATTCGACAACGGTCTTCCCAGGGACAATGAAAGTGGACTACGTGCGGATTTATTCGAATTAGATCGGCGGCGAGCTTCTTGAACTAAGGGGAGATTTCTTGGGAAGGATCCCCTTTGTTACATTCAGGTAAGAGAGTGAACAAAGTATTTGCAGGGTATTCGCAGAGGCTTGACTGTCCTTTGACAATGCCCGTCGGATACTACACTCGTGATTACGCATGTTCGTCCACGCGTTCCTTTGAAGTTAGCCGCCGGTTCCTCGGGTTTGGTCGATCTCGCGATTCCGAGCTATGCTTCGCTGCTGCCGGCGATGCCGGCCAAGCCGGGAATCCACGCCGAAGTGGGGCGCTACAGGGTACGCTTGGCAGAGACGGACGCGGACCGGGAAGCAGCCTGCCGCCTTCGTTTCAGAGTCTTCAACATTGAATTGGGCGAAGGGCTTGAGAGTTCCTATCAGACGGGGTTGGATACGGACCAATTCGACCTGACTTGCGAGCATCTGCTGGTTGAGGACAAACTTGAAGAGAACCCATTCAAGCGGGTAGTCGGCACTTACAGGATGCAGTCAGGGATCACCGCAAGAGATCACTTCGGGTATTACTCGGAGCAGGAATTCAGTTTTGGAGTTTATGAGCCGCTTCGGCCCGGGATTCTGGAACTTGGTCGCGCCTCGATTGATCGAAATCATCGTTCTCCGGAAGTTTTAACGCTGTTGTGGAGAGGGATTGCGCAGTATGCTAATGACATGGGGCTGCGCTACCTGATTGGTTGCTCGTCGCTGACTTCGAAAGACCCGGCGGAAGGCTGGGAGCTGTATCGCCTTCTGGAGCATTACCGGGTTTCGCCGGAGTTTGAGACAGAGCCGACGCTGGAGTATGCGTGTCCCATCGAGCCAGAGGGCGCACACGCACAGCCGTCGCCCTGCACGGGAGAATCGAATTCCATGGACGCATCCGGAAATTCGGAAATGCCGGTTCAAGCGCCAACTCCGGTAAAGGTACCGAAGCTGCTGAAGACCTACTTGGCGATTGGAGCGCGCATCGGCGCACCGCCTGCTTGGGATCGCGCTTTCGGAACCATCGATTTCCTTACGCTGCTCGATCTGAAGATGATTTCGCCCTCGGCACGCCATCGGTTTCTGGCCCCGCTCACCCAGTGAGAATACGCGCTGCCCGGCGCGCTGTGGCGCTGGGATTTACCTTGATGCTCTGCATGATCCGGCTGGGGATGGCGCGGCTGCACGGCCCGCTGACGCTGGAGCGGCGCGCCCTGTGGGTGCAGCAGTCGTGTCGCAGGCTTCTTGACCGCCTGGGCATTCGCTGGAGCGTCGAGGGTCAGCCACCAACCGAAGGGGTGGTGGTAGCGAACCACCTAAGTTATCTGGACATTCTGATTCTGAGCGCGGCGATGCCGTGTTTCTTTGTGGCCAAGGCGGAGATCAGCAAGTGGCCCTTCTTTGGAATGGCGACGACTGCCGGGGGTACTCTGTTTATCAACCGGGCAAGTCTGGCCAGCGCGGAGAAGGTGTCTGCGATGATCGCCGAACGTCTGAGCCTGCGGATTCCCATCCTGTTTTTCCCGGAAGGCACCAGCACCGACGGGAGCTCGCTGCTGCGTTTTCACTCGCGGCTGTTTGAGCCGGCGATTCGCGCCGAAGCTCCGATTACAGCGGCGTCGGTTCGCTACGTGATCGAGGACGGAACACCGGAAAGCGAGCTTTGCTGGTTTGGGGACGACGAGTTCCTGCCCCATCTGTGGAAGGCGCTGGGCGTTGCCGGGTTTTCTGCCGAAGTGCGGTTTGGCGATCCGCAGGTGTATGACCACCGGCGGGCCGCAGCCGACCTGACACACGCCGAAATCACCGCCATGCGTGCAGGCGGCGAACTGGTGGCGCAGTAGGCGAACGGCGTGACACACTCTTTCCCGAGTCGAGAACCTCGTTGAATCGATCAAGGGACGAGTGCAGGCCTCTTCGGCTTCAATTGGGGGCATGCTTCCGACTCCGCTGCCATAGCATTTTCGGAAATGGTGTGTACCGAAAGCACACGATCAAGTAGCTTTTTCCGATCCGGGGCCCCCGCGCATAGGTCTTCGTCCGTGGGGTGGAAGTGAAGACCACCCTTCCCAGCTATCGAGACGGCTTGCGTGCATTCCGAGAATTCTCTAATCAACGCGCGGCGGCCGCCCGCTCCGTAGCGCGCCCGCAGTGCGAAAACCGTGGCAGGCTTCCTCCTCTGTTGTTGTGGTTTAAATGATTTGTTACCCTGTCAAAACAAAGTGGAGTCTGCAGAAGATTTAACCTGGAATTCGACGTTTGCGTCATTCTTTTGTTTGAACAACTCACTTTGACCCTTTAAAGTTGTATTTCACTGATTACCAATTGTTTGCTGCACCCTGCACGGCTTATTTCTAGAGGTGTGCCCATGGTCTGCCCGAAGTGCCAGTCTGGTTCCGTTTCGATCATTCCGGCTGAGATCCGTCTTTATCGCAATAGTCACCGTACGCTTAGCCATCCGCCCATGAATCCGTCTCCCGACATCCATGTGTGTCTGGATTGCGGCTGGAGCGAGTTCTGCATTCCCAGTTCCTGGCTCTCCGCCGGATGGCTGCGCTCGGCGCGTCCTCAACCGGTCAACGCCACTGTTTCCATCAAGTCCGTCGGGCCCTCGAACGCCGCTGTCCTCATGTCCTGAGGGCCCTTGTGGCGCCTGAAGCCTCTCGCGGTCGGCGTAGGATGCCGACTGCAGGGTATTGCGCAGTTCCTCCGTCTGAGTCACTTTGAGGTAGCAGCAGAGGGCGAAATCCGCGGGACAATTGAAGGAAAGCGAACAGGCCTCCAGGCTCAGGCTGGCGGCCTTTTTTGCGCCCGTTGCAGACCAGAACTGCACTATGACACCCTTATCCGGTTTGTCCGAATGGAGAATCATGGGAGCGAAACGCAAGACCGTCGTCTTCTTAGGAACTCTGGGCCTTCTAGTCTCGTTTACTACCCCCTCGGAGTTGCCTGCGCAAGAGGCAGCCGCCCCGGTTGTAGCCGAAAGCGCCCAGGCGCATCAGAATCCACTGGCGGAATTGAGCTCGGAGAATCGCGCTCTGTTCAAGACTCTTCGTGAAGCCGCGCAGCAAGGGAATGATGCCGAAGTGGTCGCAAATGGCAAGAAGCTTCTGCCCGAGCTGAAACCAGAAACCCCGTTGGCCGATTTTGTAGCCCTGCTGACGGGCACATCCGCACTTGAGATCGGAGAATGGCGTTATGCGCTGGCTCTCCTCAAGCCGCTCGCAGACGCGCACCCGAAGGACTGGCGTGCGGCGGCAGCTCTTGCGCGTATATACGCCGAGAGCAACGAAAGGGCTCTGCGCGATCAGCAGATCGCCCGCATGTTCGCCCTGCATCACGAGACAGCCGATGCGGCATTCGCCAAGCTGCACACCTTTCCCATTCAGAAGGTCAAGCTTCACTCCGGATATGCGGTTTTTCTTTACCCGTTCGAACCGTTGAAGCCCGACGACGCTTATCTGGTTGCTCTGGTGTACACGAATGAGGGGAAGGCGGATTACCGTATTGAAATCGATAGCGATGACGTAGACCAGGCATTTTTCAAGCCAAAGCATGCAGGCGAGCGGAGGTTCTCCATCGACACCTACCGGCAGAACGAGACCAATCCCAACTGGCCCGAATCGCAGGCCCTGCATGGTTTCTTCGATGGCGTTTTCGACTACGACACGATGCGGGATCTTATGGTGAAGACCGCCAATGGTACGGACTCGACGCGCAATTAGCGCAGTTCTATTGAGGGTGCAAAGTGAGCGTGGACCGGGAGGTCCACGCGACAGCCGGCCGCGAGGCCGGCGCTACGAAGCTTCGCAGCAGGTGAGCGATATGGACTAAATTGTCTTCATCGTCAGAATTTGTAAACACATCCCGCTGTCATACACAAAAGGCCCCCAGCCGAAGCTGGAGGCCTTTCTGTTGTTGCTGTTGCGCGAAGCGCGATTCGCTGGACGCGCAGTCCTAGTACATGCCGTCCATGCCGCCGCCGTGGCCGCCGCCGGCCGGAGCCGCCTTGGGCTCGGGAATCTCGACGATCAGGGCTTCGGTGGTGAGCAGGAGTCCGGCGATGGAAGCCGCGTTCTGCAGTGCGGTGCGGGTAACCTTGGTCGGGTCGATGACGCCGGCCTTGACCAGATCCTCGTACTCGCTCGTTGCGGCGTTGTAGCCGAAGTGCGTGTTGGTGTTTTCCAGCACCTTGGCGATGACCACCGCGCCCTCGCCGCCGGCATTGGCAACGATCTGGCGCAGCGGCTCTTCGAGCGAGCGGCGTACGATCTGGGCGCCGATCTTCTCGTCGCCTTCCAGTGTGGCGATCAAGGCCTCAACCGCGGGAACGGTGCGAACCAGAGCTACGCCGCCGCCCGGGACGATGCCTTCTTCCACGGCAGCGCGGGTTGCGTGCAGAGCGTCCTCAACGCGAGCCTTCTTTTCCTTCAGCTCGGTCTCGGTCGCCGCGCCCACCTTGATGATGGCAACGCCGCCAACAAGCTTGGCCAAACGCTCCTGGAGCTTTTCGCGGTCGTAGTCGGAGGTGGATTTCTCAATTTGAGAACGGAGTTCCTTGACGCGGCCATCAATTTCGCTGGACTTGCCTGCGCCGTCGACGATGGTGGTGTTGTCCTTGTCGATGGTGATGCGCTTGGCCTTGCCCAGATCCTCGAGCTTGACGCCTTCCAGCTTGATGCCCAGATCTTCGGTGATTGCCTTGCCGCCGGTGAGAACCGCGATGTCGCCCAGGATAGCCTTGCGGCGATCGCCGAAGCCCGGAGCCTTAACGGCAGCCACATTCAGAGTGCCGCGCAGCTTGTTGACCACGAGGGTCGCGAGCGCTTCGCCTTCGACATCCTCAGCAATGATCAGGAGCGGCTTGCCGCCACGGGCAACCTGCTCCAGAAGGGGCAGAAGGTCCTTCATGGCGCTGATCTTCTTCTCGTAGATCAGGACGTAGGGCTCCTCGAGAACCACTTCCAGGCGCTCGGCGTCGGTGACGAAGTAGGGGCTCAGGTAGCCGCGGTCGAACTGCATGCCATCCACAGTCTCCAGACCGGTGTGCATGGTCTTCGACTCCTCGATGGTGATGACGCCGTCCTTGCCAACAACCTTGACGGCATGAGCAATGATGTCGCCGATTTCCTGGTCGCCATTGGCCGAGATCGCGCCCACCTGGGCAATCGAATCCTCGTCCACAGCCTTCGATAGCTCGCCCAGGGCGCCCGTGGTGACCCACTTGCCGTCCTTGTCGCGGGTGCCGATGATGGTGGCCACGGCCTTGTCGATGCCGCGCTTCAGAGCCATCGGGTTCGCACCGGCGGCTACTGTCTTCACGCCTTCGCGGAAGATGGACTGGGCCAGGACCGTCGCTGTCGTGGTGCCGTCACCGGCAACGTCGGAGGTCTTGGAGGCGACTTCCTTGACGAGCTGGGCGCCGACGTTTTCCATCGGATCCTTGAGTTCGATTTCCTTGGCGACGGTTACGCCGTCCTTGGTGATGGTGGGGGAGCCGAACTTCTTCTCGATGACAACATTGCGGCCCTTGGGGCCAAGAGTCGCCTTGACGGCGTCCGCGAGCGTGTTGACGCCGCGCAGGATCGCCTGACGGGAATCTTCACCGTGCAAAATCTGCTTTGCCATGTCTTGAATTCTCCGAATTCAGCTTTCAGCTGCTAGCTTCTAGCTGTCAGCTCAAAGCCTTAGTTTTGTGATTCCAATGTCTTTACCAGCACGCCATGAGCTAGTAGCTAAAAGCTAGACCCTAGCAGCTACTTGGTGACGATGCCCAGGACTTCTTCTTCGCGCATGATCAGAAACTCAACGCCGTCGAGCTTGATCTCGGTGCCCGAGTATTTGCCGAAGAGGACCTTGTCGCCCGCCTTCACATCCAGCGGGAAAACCTTACCTTCATCGTTGGACTTGCCCTTGCCCACGGCGATCACTTCGCCTTCCTGGGGCTTTTCCTTGGCGCTGTCAGGGATGATGATTCCACCACGGATGGTTTCGCCCTCTTCCAGGCGGCGGACCAGGATGCGGTCGTGGAGCGGTGTAAACGAAGTTGCTGCCATTGTTTTGCTTCTCCTTCGCGCACAACAGGGGTTGAGCCCCGGCTGTGGGATTTGAATGGGGTTAAATAGTCCCGGATTTGGCGAGCTGCGATGTCCCGTTTGCTCTCGGGAGGCCTGGGAAGCAGTCCCACCGGCAGGGTGCTGGCACTCTCGCCTTCCAATTGCTAAGATAGCCACCGGGTTGCGGGTTGTCAAGTGATTTGGATTAAATCTGAGTGACTTGCGCTCAATGATGTTTGACCTCGCGGGCAACTTTTTTCTGGGGCCGATTCGGGGTGGGGGGATGGATGGAGATCGGTGCCGATGAAAGGACAATTTCCGAGTAGCCGGCGACACGGGCGGAACAGTCAGGATCCGGGGCGACCGGGTTGGGGTTCGAGATCTCCCCGGTCCCCAACTGCGAGGGACCGTGGGCACCCTTATCGTTCTTTGAATAGAACCGCGAGACCGGGGCCACCCGCCAACAGAACTTTTGACATTTACGGGAGTCGCTCCCGGTTGGTGACTTTGCAGACGGCTCACAAAGACGTCGCAGTGCGGGGAGTTTGTGCACCGTCCCTACGGGACTCCGGCTCATTTTAGGGCCAGTTTCCCAGCGCTGAAGCGCTGGGCTAACAAACATTGCGCCTCCGGCGCGGGCGTGGGCGGTGCCGTCACGGTGCGCTTCCATACAAGCCCCTCCGGCCAAACCCCTCCGACCAGGCCTCTCCGCAGGGTCACTCACGATAACACCTCCGGCTCTGCCGCATAAGCGCTAACTTGTTTATTGCAACGGCGACCAAACTTTGATACCGTTGGGTGCATGACGACCGCCAACGCCGCTAATGAGGATTGGAACCTCCTGCTTTCGTTTTTCCCGCCGAACTGGA
>Ga0181516_10000287_pt1 | contig 49479 bp, 34 predicted proteins | sample PEATcosm2014_Bin_25_FD_121104 | JGI IMG/M metagenome (GOLD analysis project Ga0181516, IMG submission 121104) | Peatland microbial communities from MTU Mesocosm Facility, Houghton, MI, USA - PEATcosm2014_Bin01_10_metaG | ecosystem: Environmental > Terrestrial > Soil > Wetlands > Peat | place...
GTCGATGGTGGGTGGGCGATTTGGTAAGGTCTGTCGGGATCATTGGAATAAGCGAAGGGAACGGACATCCGTTCTCTTACAGTTCGATCATCAATGGCTACTCCCCTGAGGGCCTGGCCGCTTCAGGGTGGCCAGGGATCTACGAATATGTTCGCCGCCGTCATCGTTCTGAATTTGGAATCTGCGGCTGGAACGTAACGCACGCATGGACCCAGGATTTGGCGACAACGCAGAGATTGTGTGCTGCATGCAGGATTGCAAACCCTGTTGAAGATTACCAGGAGTTCCTAGGCAAAGTTGATGCAGTGGTCATAGCGCGCGATGACTATGAAATGCACTTTGCGATGTCGAAGGCGTTTCTTGAAGCCGGCTTACCTGTCTTTATTGACAAACCTTTGAGTTTGGAGGCGGCAGAGCTTCGATTCTTCAGGAAATACCTCGAGAGTGGGCAATTGATGTCTTGTTCAGGAATGCGATATGCACGTGAGTTGGATGTGCCTCGGGCGACCCTTGCGGAATTTGGGCGTATCAAGCTGATTCGAGGCGCAATTGTCTTGAGTTGGGAGAAATATGGTGTGCATTTGATAGATGCGATCTTTGGAATGACGCCCGCGCACGCAGTCTCGGTGCAGATGGTTCGTTCTGACCACGAATCTGCAATTGTACGCTTAGATGATGGCGCTTTCATTCAGCTCGACGCAATGGGAGACTGCCCACCCATGTTTCAGATCCAAATTATAGGCTCACAACGAACTGGGCTATATGACCTTACTGACAACTTTTCAATGTTTCGCAGAATGCTATGGGAATTCTTCGAGTCCATTCAATCAAAGAGGCCAGCCATTCCCGCGGAGAGGACGCTTGAGGTTATGAAAGTGCTGATGGCAGGCCGCATGTCGCTTAAAGAGCGGAGGGAGGTCTCACTTGACGAGCTCTCACTTTAGATCGCTCTTTGACTTGAACGGAAAGGTCGCCATCGTCACCGGAGCTGTGGGTATCCTCGGCCAGAGGTTTTGCCGAGGCCTCGCCGAATATGGCGCCAAAGTGGCAGTTGTCGACCTCGATGAAAATCGTTGTGTCGAGCTTGCAGAGGGGCTCAAGCGTGACTGCGGTGTGGAATGCATAGGGGTCTCATGTGATGTGTCTCAGCCTGATTCGGTCAAGGGCATGGTACGGTCCGTCGTCGATCGCTTTGGGGCGATCAACATACTACACAACAATGCTGCGTCCAAATCAGACGACCTCAACGCATTTTTCGCCACCACTGAAGCCTATTCTCTTAAGGAATGGCGAAAGATTATGTCGGTGAATATCGATGGCGTCTTTCTCGTGGCGCAGGCAGTGGGTATCCAGATGCAAAAACAAGGCATAGGAGGCAGCATCATTCAGACCTCATCGATTTATGGCCTGGTCTCATCAGACAAACGAATATATGAGGGGTCATTCTATCTTGATCGGCAGATCAGTAACCCGGCGGTCTACTCAACGTCGAAGGCAGCCGTCGTCGGTTTGACGCGTTATCTCGCAGCAAATTGGGGCGACGCTGGGATCCGGGTAAACGCACTGGTGCCGGCCGGAGTCGAGAGCGGACAAAACGATACTTTCAAGACGCGTTACTCTGCGCGCGTCCCGCTTAATCGGATGGCCAATGGCGATGAGATGGTTGGTGCCCTGATCTATCTCGCTTCGGATGCTTCCAGCTATGTTACGGGGCATTGCCTAGTGGTAGACGGCGGATTAAGTGCCTGGTAGGAAATCGCTGGCATGCCACCGACGACAGATTCCGCCAACAGTAAGACTTATCTGAATGTGACTATAGGGTACTTTTTGTAGAAGTCAAAGTGTTGGGCAAGGTAATGACTGGAAGAATACACTGTGCTGCCTCATTAAAGAAAAGCTTAAGCGACTTTGATACGAAGGATCGAGTGAAGACTCTAAGAAGCCTGAGTTCTCCATCGGATGGAGACAATCAGAGTCGCCTGCATGAACTGGATGGGTGGCGCGCACTAAGTGTGCTGCTTGTCGTTCAGCAACACGCCGTTACGCATCAACATGATCGCATACTGTCGCTCCATCCCTATTTGGCATTCGTCGAACGTTACGTAGGCGTTTTGGGAGTGAAGATCTTTTTTGTTATTAGTGGCTTTGTCATATGTCGCTTGTTACTCCTGGAGGAGCGAAAGTATGGAGCCGCTTCGCTCAAGGGGTTTTACTTGCGAAGGATCTTTCGAATTATTCCGCCTTTTGCCTTCTATCTTGGAACGGTGTCGCTTCTGCTTTACTTCGGACTTATTATTGAACCGTGGAAAGCGATCCTCGGCGCTGCATTGTTCATGTCCGATATCCACGTGTGGCCTTGGGGAAGATTCGTCGGCCATATTTGGAGTTTGGCAGTGGAAGAGCAGTTTTACCTCACGTTTCCTCCCATCTTTGTTTTTGCGCCGAGGCGCTGGAGGAATTATCTTGTCTTCGGCTGTCTTGCCACATTTGTGCTATGGAGCCTGTCTATGACCTTTACGGGATGGGACTCACTCGTATCAGGTGACGTGCGGACAGGATTCGTGTGTATCTGTTGCGGTGTACTGATGGCTCTTCATAGGGATCGCGTGCATCGACTAGTCAGTCGCGTTCCCGCATTTGTCGTCGTCCTGATTGGGATCACCCTAGTCTTGCATCCGGTGGTTTCGGACAGTTTGCAAGGCGCCCTCTATGAGAGCTTGTTGGTGCCGCCCTCAATCGGGATTCTCTTGGTGTTTACTCTTGAACGTCAGTCTTGGCTACGAAGTGTTCTTTGCAGTAGGCCTGCCCAGGCTATCGGCATCACTTCTTACGGTATCTATTTATGGCAACAATTGTTCACCGTGCCCGCATGGACCTTCCCAGCCGCGAGTCACACCATTCCGATGCTTTTGCCGCTTTTGGTTATTATTGTCCCCTTGTCCTACTTCTTGGTTGAGAAACCGTCGATGCGTTATGGCAAGGCGTTGTCGCGCCGGGCGATAGAAAGCTCAACGAGTGCGAAGGCGGTCGCGTCGATTTTACAGGCAGAGCATGAATAATATGCTAGAGAGTCCTTCTGTGTTGGCCCGATCTTCACGCCCAGAACTCAGAGTTTCTACAGTAATGCTTCTCGTATTGATGCCTTGGATAGCGGTGGTATTGTTCACCGCGGGGGGATGGGCAGCGCTTAGCTTCGTTGGCTACGCGACCGTGGTCTTTGCTGTTGGCTGCGGTATCGTAAGTGTCACGGTTCCGGCACAGGCACCGGTAGAGATCATCTTTCTTGTTCCTTCGCTTGGCATTCTGACGATTTCGAGTCTGACCGCATTATGGCTCAGACTGGGCCTGCCACTCACTTGGGTTCCTTTCATCTGGATCGGTTTGGCGGCGGCCGGAGTGGTTGGGCTTTGGCATGATCGCGCACAATGGGCCAAGAGCACAGTTTCGTATGGCATGACGCTGGCGGTCTTCTCCGCGCTGATATGCGCGGTGTTTTTTGTTCCTGGAGCTCGAAACGACGCGGTCCAGCGAGTCGATGGAAGTTTCAATTGGATCTATGTCGATAACGAAGTTCACTATGCGATTGCCGCCGGGATCAAGGACGGCGACATCCCGCCAAGAGTGCCCGGAGCGGCAACTCAAGAACTCCTTTACCACTTTGGCGCCTATGCCCCGTCCGCAGTTGTCTCGCGCTTTACCGGGCTCGATCTTGGGGATGCATTTGCTCGAGTGACGCGCGGCGCACAAATATGGGCGCTGGTGCTATCGTGTTTCGGCCTCGGCACACTCTTATCTCTCGAGGCAACCAACTCAAAATTCGGGGGGATAGCCTCAGTAGCTGGATTTTTCTTTTACGGCTCGCTGTTGTCCCTCTTTACTGATGAGTTCAACAGTTCCAGCCACGTATCCGGAGCCATTCTTTTTAAGATTCCGGAAATCGCGGTACTACATGATGGCGGTCCTTTCAGCCATTTGATCATTGGGCACTCCGTGCTAAACGGTTTTGGCCCGATTACAGCGGTCATGGGTCTCTGTCTGGTTCAAATGGAGCGAAACGTCGTTCTCACCTGGCGGGTGCTCCTCTTTTCATTCCTGCCTGCGCTCATAGTTCCAGTTAACTCGGTGGCAGGCCTATACGCCATTGGGATAGTGGCAATTCTCCTGTTTTGGGGACGGCTTCGTGCGGCTCAATCGTGGCTCGCAATCATTCTGCTTCTCGTTTTCTTCTTTGCCGCCTGGCACACGATGGGCTTTGATCACTCGGCTGATGCGTTGCCTGACCACGGTGTTGATCCAGTCACATTGCACATGACCTCGCAATGGTGGCGGGTCGTCATCGCATTCTTCTTCGGCCTGGGATTGCGAATTATAGCCTTTCGATGGGCTTCTCGCCCCTTGAGTAATCCGATTTCTGCATTGTTTCTGGCCACTGTTGTGGGCCTACTATCATTCGCGCTTCTGGCACGGCTCGACGATGGCAATGAAACCTACGGTTTTTACTTTCTGCAGCCCTTGCTCAGCATCTTTGCGTTCTCACTTTTGACGCCTGGCATCTGGCGCGGTGTCGAGCTCTCTCAATTGATAACGGGATGGCTACGTTTGGCGCTGACGGGCATGATTATCCTTTGTGCCTCAGGAGTTTTGATTGGAATTGTGGTTTATTTGACCCGTAGCCACTCGGGAGTAACTTCGTTCGGCCTGAAGCTGGCGGTATCCTTTGCGATCCTCGGATTGTTGGCAGCGTTATCAATAATGATGAAGCACAACAACTGGTTTTCGGTTGTTGGCTCCAGAGCAGTTGCGGGGGTGTTACTCATCGGATTCTTAGCGTGGATTACGCCATGGATGAATTTTGGTTTAGACCGAATGAAGATGGACGTAACTTTGACGCCCGGCGAGGTTGTGGGATTGAAGCGCTTGAGCAAAATCGCAGCGCCTGGCGAAATGTTTGCGACAAACAAACATGCGATTGATACATTGGCGCTCCGCCGCCTACGCTCTTATGGCTATACGGGATTGGCCGAGCGCCCTGTCCTTCTCGAGGGCTACGACTATCGAGGAGTGACAACGCTTCCGTGGTTCAAAGACATGCTCCGGGACAACGACCTGATGTTTACTACCAAAAACCCTGAGGAACTTCGCAACTTGGCAAACACCTGGCACGTTCGATGGCTGGTTGCGCGTCCAGGCACTGATATAGAACTGCCCCGTCCGTTGCCCGTGTGGCTTCTCCAACAGCAGAACTGCGGCGCTCTCAAAATTTATCGGATCGTATCTTCAAATTGACTAACCAACGCCCAAAAGGCATGATTCGAATGCACTATACGAGGAGTTTATTATGATCAAGTATTCCATCGTCGTTCCTTTTCACAACGAAGAAGATAACGTTACAGTTCTATATTCGCGTCTAAAGCAGGTACTTGAGCAGGTGGGCGATAGCTTTGAACTCGTGCTGGTAGACGATGGGTCTGGAGATCGCACGTACAAGCTGCTCGAACAGATTTCGGCCGTCGATAGTCGAGTGCTCGTTGTGAAGTTGCGCCGCAATTTCGGGCAGACGTCGGCCCTTGCGGCCGGGTTTGATAATGCGTCGGGTGAATTCATCCTGGCGATGGATGGTGATTTGCAGCACGATCCGAATGACATACCTCGGTTCTTTGAGAAGCTGGAAGAAGGCTACGACGTGGTATCGGGCTGGCGCAAGGAGCGCATCGACAACTTCGTCATGCGCCGGATTCCATCGCGCTGCGCAAATTGGCTAATGGCAAGGCTTTCGGATGTCGATATTCACGACTTCGGCACGACATTCAAGGCCTATCGGCACGAAGTGATCCAGAACATTCCGCTGTATGGCGAGATGCACCGTTTTATTCCAGCACTTGCGAGCTGGTATGGAGCTTCGATTTGCGAAATTCCGATCAAGAACGTGAACCGCGAACATGGCAAGAGCCACTATGGTATCGGGCGGACATTCCGCGTGTTTTTCGACCTCCTCACGATTCGCTTTCTGTTGAAATACATGAGCAGGCCATTGCATTTCTTCGGCAGCTTTGGCGCGCTGGGAATCTTCGTAGGCAGCATAATTTCGTTGCTCATCTTGGCGGCGAAGATCGTGAATCCGCACATGAACATCATGGATCAGCACGGGCCGATATTTGTTGTAGGTGCAGTGCTAATTGTGGCTGGTGTGCAAATGCTAGCTATCGGCCTACTTGGGGAGTTGCAGGTAAGGCACTTTTACAATAGTCGGAATCCGGCACCTTACACTGTTGATCGGTTGTTAAGGCAAGGTTATCCCGAAAGAAAAGTGTCGCAGGCATAGTTATGCTCCCAGTGAAGTTGAACTAATCGTAAACATCTCTGAGCCTCTGAATTGACTAACCTGATGAGAAAATCTGTAACGATTGTGATGTACCATTATGTTCGAGATCTAAAACATTCGCGCTATCCCGCGATAAAGGGCCTTTCCGTTGATCGGTTTTGTCGTCAATTGGATCACATACAGGCGAATTACACGCCGATTTCGGTCGAGCAACTCTTATCCGCCCAAGAGTCAGATGAGATTATGTTGCCGCGGAACCCGATTCTGCTGACCTTTGATGACGGCTACAGCGATCATTTCTTGAACGCGTTTCCGCTTCTGGACTCTCGCGGAATACAGGGGTGCTTATTCCCACCCGCGCAAGCGATCGTGGAGCACAGAGTATTGGATGTAAACAAGATTCAGTTTGTCCTCGCGACGATTTCCGATCCGGATGCGCTTCTCGATCGGTGTTTCTCGATTATGGAGGAGTTCCGCGCCAACTATGAACTAAAAACGAGAGAAGAGTATCTCCTTATGGTATCGGACCAGCACCGCTATGACCCGCACGTGGTGCACTCCTTCAAACGCTTGCTTCAACATTTGTTGCCCGAACCGGTTCGAGCGGAGATTGTGCGTCGACTATTCGTCGAATATGTTACGGAGGACGAAGCGGACTTCGCATATGAGCTGTACATGTCGATCGAGCAGATCTCGTGCATGCGTCATCACGGAATGCACATTGGCAGCCACGGCTATGCTCACGAGTGGCTGAATCACATTTCGCCGGATGCACAGGCGACGGAGATAGACCGGTCTCTCGAGTTTCTGCAGAGCTTTGGTGTGCAAAAAGACAATTGGACAATGTGCTATCCATATGGGGGATTCAATGACTCGCTGCTTCAAATCCTTCGAGAGCGAAATTGCCGACTGGGTTTTACCGTGGAAGCACGCGCCGCGGATCTTAAATCCGATGATCGGTTGTTACTGCCGCGTATAGATACTAACGATCTTCCAAGCTAGTCCGGCGTATCTGCAAGAATATCGAGATGGTCAACAACGTGTTGCACTCGTTTAATTTATGAAAACAATGATGCAAATATTACGGGAGCTCACGCCTCTGAATCGAGCGGTCTGTTCCCGCGGCTATGATGAAGCCGTTGAGTATTTGTGCGAAGTGCTTCCATTTCAGGTGATCTCCGTGCCGAGCTCATTCGAGCACAATGGCTGGGTCATCCCTCCTTCGTGGGATGTCGAAGAAGCCAAGATCATGAAGAATGGTCGCGTAATTTATGACGGAACTGCTCACCCACTGGGCGTCATTGCGCTTTCGGCTAGTTTTTCAGGAATGGTGAGCCTGGAGGAGCTACAACCTCATCTGCATTTTGATCACCGAAATGACGATTGGATTCCTTTCCACTATCGCCAGCAATTCAGAAGTTGGAATCGTGATTGGGGATTTTGCCTGCCGAAGCGAATCTTTGACCGACTTGCTCCCGGCGACTACGAGGTCGAATTGCGGACCATCGAGGCTCCCGGCTTTCTAAAGATCCTGCAGTACAAACATCAAGGATCGCTTCCTCTTGTAATTGCCCTGGGCGCCAATCTTGATCATGCGGGAGTGGCCAATGATGGCTTGTCTGGTTGCGTAGTGGGACTGGAAGTGATGCGTCGAATGCGGGGCAGGAAGACCAAATTCAGTTATTCACTCGTCCTTTCGCCGGGGATCATGGGTTCGGAGCTTTTTCTGGCCGGTCTGAGCCAGTCAGAGCGCGCGGTGATTCTAGAGGGAATTTTTCTCGAAATGCTTGGAACTGATACGCCGCTGGCCGTTCAGGAACCCCGAAGGACCATGGTGAATAGTCTCTTCGCACTAAAGTCAAGCCTGGAGAGATTGCGTCTACCTTACAGAACCGGACCATTCGAGAGCATCATCATTAATGACGAGTACGTGTGGGAGAATTATGGCATTCCGATGCTTTCATTTTCGCGTTTTCCATATCCCGAATATCACTCAAGCAGCGACAGCGCCAACATCATTCTCGAGAGCTCGCTTGAAGAAGCTGTGGATGCCCTGATCGGGACAGTAGATTGGCTGGAAGCTTCGCCTCTGGTCCATAAGAAATTCGAGGGAAATATCTGTCTTTCGAATCCCCAATACGATCTCTATGTTGACTATGGGCAGGTTGCAATGGGAGACGCATCCACAGAGGAACGGCGGAGAAGAAGATGTTTGATGGACTTTATACCAGCATTAGACAGACCGGTCTGTGTGAGGGCAGTCGCCGAGCACGTGGGCCTGCCAGAACAAGATGCTCTCGAATACCTTCAGCGCTGGAGGGCAAAGGGATTAATTGATTTAGTTTAGATCTGCGTTGCCACGAGTATTGGGTGCCCGCAAGCTGGTGTTCTGGATGGAATACTTTGGCTCTAAAGGAGGTGGAATAGTTGTGACGGATTGGCAGCTATTCCTCTGCCTTATAGATTTGAAGCGGGATCTAGACCAACTGGTCTTACATGGCTCCATTGACTAAGTGCTGTATTGAAGAGGCATCTGTAGTGGATCTGAATTCGTGCTTACCGCCGGTCAGTGAGATTAAACTGCGGCCCTGGAAGCAATCGTACGGCGCCGACTACTACGGTGCGCTTCGAGTCGCTTCAGACTACTGCGGACTTGCCGACATACCTCACCACTTTCCGGGAATGTGGCAGCACGGCGCATGGCCTCCATGGATGCTGTTGCGTCCCGAGATAGCCGTGTATGACGCCCCTAAATCCACCCGGTGTTTCGTTGAGCGACAAGACGAAGTCGAATTCCTGAAAACCGGTGGCTACAGTAAGGTGGAAGCCATCGGGCTTCCGATTGTTTACACCCAGCCTTCTGGTCTGCAACGAATTCCGAATAGCTTGCTTATAATGCCGACCCATTCATTGGATTCGGATGCAATATCTCCTTCGACCGAACGATATGTCAGCGAAATCTCATCAATCGTGAACAGGTTCAGCCTGGTGGCAGCAGGTGTCTCTGCGTACTGTCTTGACAAGGGATTATGGGCGCCCGAATTCGAGAAACATGGCATTCAAGTCGTGCGGGGCGCTGCAATCGGCGATGGCAACGCACTAAAACGAATGCGCTCTCTTTTTGATATCTTCGAATACATGACGACCGATCGATACGGGAGTCACGTGTTTTACGCTCTCTATTTCGGGGTCAAAGTCTCAATTTGGGGCACAGCTACTCCGTTGTTCCGTCAAAATGTCCTCACAGACGGAGGGTGGACAGCTTATCCCGATGCAGTTGATGAGCTTCTCTCAGAACAGACCGAGCGCAAAGCAGAGCGCTATTTGGGTCCGTTGAGAGTAGATCCCTGGAATGGCAAGCAAGACATCGCATTGGGACAATCTATGCTTGGCCATGAGAGCAAACTCCGCCCGGAAGAAATGCGCCGTTGCTTTGGATGGACTCCAGCGGGGATTATGGCAGACAAAGTATTGGAGGCCTCGCGGCGGTCGATATTCTGGCGAGGAGGGGCCGCGATGAAACGGCGTCTTTTGAAGACGTCCAAATCATAATCTTCTCATGCTTACAGCACTTTGTTTCCTGATGGACTAGACGCTCCCAGAGAGTTGTATTTTATTCAAACGCTCGTTGCGCTAAAATGACCGAATCCTTCAGACGTTGTGAAGCTTGAAATTGAAGACAGGCACAAGCTTCTATACATAAGCCCAGTACGACTCGTTTTGCAAAAAGGAGAATGAGGCTAGATAAAGCTTATGAACATATTAGTTACAGGTGGCGCGGGCTATATCGGTTCGACATTGGTTTCGCTTCTGCTTGCGGATGCACATCGGGTAAGGGTGCTTGATTCGCTCTTACATGGCGGCGATTCAATCCTGGGTGTCTGGTCTCACCCTGAGTTCGAGTTTATTCGCGGCGACATACGCGATGCTGCTCTGAGAAAAACGGCCTTGGACAAAGTGGATGCCGTGGTCCATTTGGCAGCCATAGTGGGTGACCCTGCCTGTGCGCGCCGACCCGACGAGGCTCGTGCCGTAAATCTGGACGCTTCACTGGCGCTCATCGAGGAATGCCAGAATGCCGGAGTGAGCCGATTCATTTTCGCTTCGACCTGCAGCAACTACGGGAGAATGAAAGACCCCGACGTGTACGTCAATGAGAACGCCGAATTGGCTCCGGTGTCGCTGTATGCCGAGACAAAGGTCGCAATCGAGAAGGCATTACTTCAAAGTGGCCGCAACGACAAATGGTGTCCGACTCCACTGCGCTTCGCGACCGTCTTCGGCGTCGGGGCCCGGATGCGTTTCGATCTGACGGTTAACGAGTTTACGATGGAAATGCTTACCAAGAAGCGACTTCAGGTATTTGGTGAGCAATTCTGGAGGCCTTACGTGCACGTGCGGGACGCCGCGCGTGGGATTCAACTTGTGCTCGGCTCGAAAATGGAGGACCTCGTAAGTGGCGTCTTCAATGTGGGAGCTACAGATCAGAATTTTCAGAAACAGCAGCTCGTTGAAATGATCCGTCCCTATGCGACGGATGCCGTTGTCGAATTCGTACATAAGACCGAAGATCCTCGAGACTACCGCGTATCTTTCAGCCGCATACACGATCAACTCGGATTCAGGATCACACGAACGGTTGCACAAGGCATTGATGAAGTAGCCCACCTCGTGCGTAGTAACGTTATTGCCAACCTGGCAGATGGGAAATACCGCAATTGAATCGAACAGAGAAACTCGCACCTGGCGCACCGGCCGCAGACGGCTTCATTCCATTGATCGTTCCTGAGATTCGTGGGAATGAGTGGAAATTTGTCAAGGAATGTCTTGATACTAACTGGGTATCGTCAGTTGGGAGCTATGTTGAACGATTCGAAATGATGGTGGCGGAAGAAGCCGGTGCGAAATATGCCGTCGCCACCGTGAACGGAACAGCTGCCCTGCATATTGCACTGCTCCTTGCCGATGTCCAAGCAGATGATGAAGTTCTGGTTTCCTCCCTTACATTTATTGCCCCAGTAAATGCGATCCGGTATGTGGGAGCCTGGCCAGTTTTCATCGACGCCGAGCCACTATACTGGCAGGTCGATCCGCAGAGAGTTGTGGACTTTCTCGAAAGAGACTGCCTCTGGAATGGCGAAACATTGCGCAATCGTCGAACTGGCCGGCGCGTCAAGGCGATCCTGCCAGTGCATATCCTCGGCCATCCCTGCGACTTAGATCCGATCCTGGCGATTGCGGCCAAATACTCATTGCCGGTGATTGAGGACGCTACCGAAGGATTGGGCGCAAGGTATCGCGGCAAGAGTCTAGGGAGTTTGGGAAGCGCGGGATGCTTTAGCTTCAACGGAAACAAGATCATAACCACCGGCGGCGGTGGAATGCTTGTGACAAATGATGACAAGTGGGCCGCACGCGCTCGCTATTTAACAACACAGGCAAAGGACGACCCAATCGAATACGTGCACAATGAAGTGGGATACAACTACCGGTTGACAAATGTACTGGCGGCAATGGGATGTGCGCAGATGGAGCAACTCGACCACTTTGTGAGGGCGAAACGAATGATTGCTGAGAATTATCGGGTGTCGCTGAGTTCTCAGCCAGGGATTCGGGTTCCGGAAGAAGCAGCGTGGGCAACCAGCACTTCTTGGATGTATACAGTGTTGGTCGATGAAAAGGAGTCAGGTATCAATTCACGAACCCTAATTCGGGAACTCGCGGCAAAGAAGATTCAAAGCCGCCCGCTTTGGCAGCCAATTCATTGCTCTCCGGCTCATCGTACATCGGCCGAGATTTCCTGTCCGGTTTCCGAGGCGCTGCATCGAGAGGCGATTAGTTTGCCTTGTTCAGTTGGACTGACGACCGTTGACCAGCACCGGGTAATTGAGACAATTGTGAATCTCGTCGGAAAACGAGTGGGAAGCCTCAACTGATCACAGACGGATCGTCCGGCTTTGCTGCTCACATTAGTCGCGCTACCTCAGCACCGGGCAAAACCGACTTCTCGTATTTTAATGCTTAAAGCTAAGGTTCCCTTGCGTGAGCAAAAACGTTCAATGAGATTTGCATTCATTACCACCATGCTCGGTGCTCCTTGGGGAGGAAGCGAAGAGCTTTGGAGCCAAAGTGCGATTCTACTCAAGCGCTCCGGTCACGAAGTCTGTGCGCTGGTACCCCATCGGCCGCGACTCTCTGAGAAAGTTCAGAGACTAGCGCAACAAGGCATCAAGGTCCGAACTTACCCCGCTCCGTCGTTTCTTGCGGGGCCAGTCCGGTACTACTACGACAAGTTGTCTCTCTCCACAAGACGGACATATTCGTGGCTGAAACAGTTTTCACCCGACTTGGTGATGATCTCCCAGGGAGAGATCGTGGGCGGCCTCGATTGGGCGAGGGCCTGCCGGGTGGCATCCATACCTTATGCGATTATCCTACATTGGAACAGCGAGTCATCATGGTTTGATAGGAATGAAATCGATGACGCAGTAGCGAGTTATACTGCAGCTCGAAACGTCTTTTGCGTCTCTCGCAGCAACCTCAGTCTTCTGCGACTTCAATTGGGTGAGTCACTCGCTAATGCTGAACTCGTGTGGAATCCATATAATGTCTCGACCGAGGTTGTTCCAGTCTGGCCTGATGATAATGATCCGTGGCGAATTGCCTGTGTCGGACGTCTTGATCCCTCAGCGAAAGGACAGGACATTCTGCTCCAAGCGATGGCCCTTACACATTGGCGCAAACGTCCAATTGAAGTGAGTTTCTTTGGAGAGGGTCCATACGAACCTGCTTTGCGACGGATGGCAAGTATGCTGCAGTTGAAAAATATTCAATTCCGAGGCCATGTGAACGATGTCATGGCGATCTGGTCGCAACATCATTTATTGGCGTTGCCTTCACGCTCCGAGGGGCTTCCGCTTGTTCTGGTTGAGTCAATGTGGTGCGGACGCCCGGCGGTCGTAACAGATGTTGCAGGGAATGCGGAGCTGTGTGAAGATGGTGAGACGGGTTTCGTTGCGCAGTCTGCTACGCTTTCATCGTTCGCAGAGGCACTGGAGAGAGCGTGGGCCGCTCGGACAAAATGGAAGAAGATGGGCGAGGCAGCCCGCGCTCGAGCCGAAACCTTGATTCCGGTGGATCCAATCGGAATATTCTGCGAGCGCTTGCGAGCCTGTGCGTCCGGAAAATCTGATCCGGTATCGACCGCGCCCGGAAAAGGCTGTTGACGCCGAAAAAGTCTTTCTCTGATTATTCACCTAATTATAATTCGATAAAGCATTGCTCGGTCTCTTGAATTTGGACACAAAAGTCGGATACGAATGAAACTCCTGGATAAAGGATGAAAGCTCTCATCTCATTAACTTTCGACGATGGATTGCGATGCCACTTTGAAAAGGCGCTTCCCATCCTCGACTCATATGCTCTGCCCGCGACTTTCTTTCTGGTTGCGAACAAAGATTCGGCCCTCAAAGATGGATTTCGACATCCACGTTGGAAGAAGACTGACTGGAGCAAGAAGGATATTCGACTCTTCGCTAATTTGATCCAGCATGGCCACGAGATCGGTGCACACAGCGTGCACCATAGGCACCCGTTCTTAGATAGCGATCCCGTGTTCGAAGCTGTATCGTCAAAAAAATGGATTGAGGATCGCCTCGAAGTTGAGATCCCATCCTACAGCTATCCGTTTTGTCACTATACTGAGCCGATTAAGAGCGCGGTAACCGAAGCTGGCTATAAGCAGGCACGTTGGGGAGCAAATGAGGTCTATTATCCGCTGGGGAGCGTGATAGATAGATTCAAGATTGATTGTCGTCTGATCAGCAAGTTTGGTTATGAGCGAATCGGTAACGACTTCATTGGTCATTATGGCGCTGAGGATGTCGGCGGATGGTCGAGACCCGGCTGCTGGCACGTGCTGATGTTTCACGGAATCGGAGGACCCAAAGACGGATGGTGGCCGATTCCAGTTACGGAATTTGAAAGACAGATGACTGAATTGGCAGCACTTCGAGATTCTGGTTCGGCAGATGTAGTCACTTTCAAAGACGGTGCACAGCGGTTTAGCTATGAAGATCAATCGTGACGGGCAATGGTTGATCTTAGAGGCTGCTTCATGAAGATATCGGTAGTCGTCTGCACTTATAACCGCTCGCAAGTCTTGTTGAAGGCTCTCGAGAGCATTGCGGTACAAAATATTCCCCAGTCCGTTCAATGGGATGTTCTTGTTGTGGACAACAATTCATCCGATCAAACGCGCGAAGTTATGGAGCGCTACTGTAATCAGAGCCCCGATCGGTTCAACTATATTCTTGAATCAAAACAGGGACTGTCGCATGCCCGCAACGCGGGAATCGAAAAGTCTCGTGGTGATGTCGTGGCTTTCACCGATGACGACGCGATCGTTGAGCCTGACTGGCTCTGGAATCTGACTTCATCGCTTGGCAGAGGAGAATGGGCTGGCGCCGGAGGCCGCATTATCCCGGTATGGTCAGGTGCACTTCCAAAGTGGCTTTCGAACGACGAATTGAACAGCATCGGTACATATGGGGGATTCTACCTGGGGCCGGAGGCTGGCCCACTGACTCGACCGTTCTACGGTGGCAACATGGCCATCCGCCGCGAGGCACTTGAGAGGTACGGAGGTTTTCGAGTCGACTTAGGGCGTTCGAGTAATAACTTGCAGGGTCGTGAGGACGTGGAATTGGCGAACCGACTCTTTGCTGCGGGCGAGCAGCTGCGTTACGAGCCGAACGCAGTAATCCGGCACCCCGTCGCAGAGTCTCGCATGACAAAGAGCTATGTCTTGAGGTGGCACTATTGGGATGGCCGGTCTGAGATCGCCGATACGGGTCAGTTTGAAAAGGGGCCGAGTATCATGGGCGTCCCGTTCGTTCAGATTCGCAGGCTCTTAAGATGGACGCTTCAAGCGATGGTTAGCATCAGTCCGCAAAAAAGGTTTTTCTGTCAACGCAATGTCTGGATATTGGCTGGATATATCGTGTCGTCATACCATTCGTTCCGGCATCGAGATACCAGAACTCAAGCGTCCACCCGGGTGCCATCCGAATAGTTACCGCTGAGATCATTCGCTGTGCCCATATTGTTTATTGCGCCAACCATCAAGTATGGCTATCTCTACTATGCCGATTGAGGGCCGTCCAAGCATCCTCTTTGTAACTTCCCATTGGCCGTTGGCGCCCGCTTACGGCGCCCAGCAGCGTGTGTTCCACGAACTTAGACTACTAAGCCGTTTGGGAGATTTGTCGCTGGTCATTGTCCCTTCAGAGCGGGAAGATGCCGAAACTGCGCGCAGAACTAGCGTGAACTTTAACATTCGCAGGGTGATTCGACCCGTCGAGTCGAAACCAGCAGCTGGGCTGTTTCAATCCATCTCCGCGAGAATTCGGCAGGAATTGGATCCTGCGTTCATGGCTACGGACCTTTATGAAGTAGGCCAGGCGGATCGTACGGCGTTGTTGGAATTAATTGAACAGCATGATTTAGTCTGGGTCCACACGATTCGGGTCGCAAACTGGTTTCGGCTTTACCGCTGGCCTCATTCAGTGCTGGATGTGGACGATTTACCCAGTTCCGGATTTTTATCCGAGGTCAAATCAGGCCGCAATTCGATCAAGCGTCTTCTCGATTGGCGAAGATACTTGGCTTGGCGAAGGCGCGAAGGTGTCTTCGCAGAGAGGTTCGACGTTTTGACCGTGTGTAGTGAATCGGACGCGAAATGTCTGCACAAACACAAGCGAGTCTATGTTCTTCCCAATGGTGCCACGGCTTTGCCCGAGCGGCCACGCTTGGATTCGAGTGAGCCAAGGATAGGGTTTATAGGGAACTGCACCTTCAAGCCGAATGAGGATGGTGTGGGGTGGTTTATTCGCGAAGTATGGCCTATGGTTAAGCGCGAGATTCCTTACGCGCAGTTGCGGCTGGTGGGCCGCGGAAGCGATGGCGAATTGTCCAGGATTGGCATGGACACAGCAGGATTGGGCTGGCTTGAGGATCCGGGAGATGAAATCGCCTCGTGGTCGGCGATGATCGTTCCCATCCGGTTTGGATCGGGCACGAGGGTGAAGATGGCAGAGGGGTTTGCAAGGAAATGCCCGATAGTTGCGACAACGATCGGAGCGTTTGGATATGCAGTTGAAAGCGGAACCGACTTTCTTTTGGGCGATAGCGCTGCAGATTTTGCATCGGCGTGTGTTCAGCTTTTAAAAGATCCGGAACTTGGGCGTACGCTTGCGGAGAGAGCGCATAAAGGCTTTTTGAGCCAGTTGACGTGGGATTCTTTTGAAGGTGCGGTTCGGTCAGCAGCGCGAGAAGCTTTAAAAAGTAACGGTCGATTCACGACATAATTGCGCGGGGGATGGCTTCCTCTGAGACTCGCCCAAACTCCAGCATTTCATTCACCTCTCTTTTGCGCGATGTTCTTCTTTAATAGCTGCGCTACAGGCGAAATTGGAAAGGTCGGTGACGGTATCCGCAGCTCGGTAACTCAATACTATGGATGCCGGGAAGAAGACATCCCCCTAGGTCGATGCGACACAGGCGCGACTACGCATGGCTATTTTCGGTTTGGTCGATCCGTCTGCTATGGGAGCTGCACGGGCCGTACGGCTCAGCTCGAACCGGGCGGCGCGCTCTTCGATTCCGCCGAAGAAGTAATGATCCAGGGTGGAAAGGTCTATTTGCCATTCGATCCAGATGAGATCGTGGAGAACCTTCGCCATGAGGCCCATGCGGAAGACTGGCGCCAGGGTTCGTCGTCGACGCTCGCGAGCCTGTACTATTTTTTCAGGCCGATATTCCCGGTCGGCTTCCGAAGGCATTTGCAAAGGTTTCATTTTAGGGGTTGGGAGAAGTTGGCGTTCCCTCAGTGGCCCGTTGATTGCTCAATTGAGAGTCTGTTCGAACAAGTGATGCTGCAGTCTTTGCGGGCCACAGGAGCACAGTGCATTCCGTTCATTTGGTTCTGGCCAGGGAGTAGTTCGAGTTGTGCCATCATGACTCACGATATCGAGACGGGTGCGGGAAGAGATTTTTGTCCGCAACTGATGGATATTGATGATGCCTTTGGAATCAAGGCATCGTTTCAGGTTATTCCAGAAGAGCGCTACGAAGTAAAGCCGGAGTTTCTGGAGCTTCTTCGTCGGCGCGATTTTGAAGTGGTCATTCATGATTTGAATCATGACGGACATCTCTATCGGAATCGCGAGCAGTTTCTCGAACGCGCCAAGAAAATCAATGCTTACGGCAAGGAATATGGAGCCAAAGGCTTTCGCGCCGGAGTTCTGTACCGGAAGCAGATTTGGTTTGACGCGCTTGACTTCGAATATGAGATGTCAGTGCCTAATGTTGCGCACCTCGACCCGCAACCGGGCGGATGCTGCACAGTAATGCCCTATTTTGTTGGAGATGTGCTGGAGATTCCTGTGACGACGATTCAGGACTACACCCTCTTCAACATCCTCAGTGATTATTCGATTAATATTTGGAAGCGGCAGACTGAAATAATTTTGGAAAAGCACGGACTTATGAGCTTTATACTCCATCCGGATTACATGATGAAGCAGAGAGAACGCCGTGTCTGCAGCGAGCTGCTGGAACATTTGGCAACACTGAAGCGTGACAATCGAGTTTGGATTACGACCCCAGGCGAGGTTAATCGCTGGTGGCGACAAAGAGCCGAAATGAAGTTGGTTGAAGACGGCCCGGGTTGGGCGATTGAAGGTCCGGGAAGCGAGAGAGCCCGTGTCGCCTATGCAATTGAGGTCGACGGACAACTTGTGTTGACGCTTGACGAGCCTAATGAGCGATATTGCGTGACAATGCGCAGCGATTTGGCGCCGGCAAAGTCTCCTACGAATGGGCCTATTACCGACTGAGAATCCTGGCAGTACGCCATTCTTTAAACAGAGACAACTTTCTAAGGATTCGGCATCTCAGTTTCGCGCCGGACTAAGACTCGTCTCGAATGCAAAAAAGGGGAATGCACGAAATGACCCGCAACACAACCGACTGCGATGTGGCAATCATCGGCGCGGGCCCATATGGGCTTTCTTCGGCGGCATATCTCGGGGTATCCGGACTTGATGTGCGCGTATTTGGCGAACCAATGGAATTTTGGGCCAATGGAATGCCAGCGGAAATGCTTCTTAGGTCGCCCCGGGAAGCCTCGACGATTGCTGACCCGAAGGCCGCCCTAACGCTTGAGACATACGAATCGATAAATGGCACAGCGCCAGCCAAACGGATCGAGCGGGAAACGTTTGTAAATTATGGGCGGTGGTTTCACAGACAGTTGAGCACCGACTGCGATCCGCGCAATGTGACTGAACTGCGCCGCGAGGGATCGTCTTTCAGACTTACACTGTCGGATGGCTCCTCACTAATTAGTCGTCGCGTTGTCGTTGCGACGGGGATAGGGCCGTTTAAGAAAAGCCCCGAGGTGTTTTCAGAATTATCGGCGCGCGTGGCTTCTCATTGTTATGAGGGTCGCAAGTTTGCAGTCATGGGAAAGAGAGTGGCGGTGATTGGAGCAGGCCAAAGCGCTCTCGAGTCAGCAGCTATTCTTCACGAGTCCGGCGTCGAGGTCGAAGTCATCGCGAGAATCCCCGCACTTCGCTGGATCGGAATGCACAGGCGCTTACACCAGCTTGGCCCAATATCCAAAATGCTCTATTCGAAGCACGATGTAGGCCCTATTGGCATCAGCCGCCTGGTTGCTTATCCAAATCTTATGTACCGCGTTCCAATGAAAATCAAGGACCGCATTCGAACGCGCGCAGTTCGGTCGGCCGGTGCGCCGTGGCTTATTCCACGGCTGCGTGGGGTCAAGGTTACTACAGGCCACAGCGTCGTCTTTGCGAAGGAGATCGACTCGGAGGTCCAGCTTCGGCTAGATGATGGTGGCGAACGGCGTGTGGATCACGTCTTGATGGGCACCGGTTACCGTGTCGATATCGCTCAATATAAATTCCTCTCTCCCGATTTGGTAAAGAACATTCGCCAGCTCGACGGATTTCCAGACATTGCATCTGGTTTCAGAACCTCCGTCCCGGGTCTTCACTTTATCGGCGCGACGGCAGCCCGGAAATTCGGCCCGCTGCTCTGCTTTGTTACGGGTACAGAATTCGCTTCGAGAGAGTTAGCGTCATGGCTCCTGCACAACCCAAATTAAGCGAGAGCAAACATAAGGCATGACTCAGATGATCGAACACATCCGATCTCAAGAGGTCGACGCTCCCATTGAAGCGGCACCATCTGTTGGTGCTCTTGTCGTTGGCGGAGATCATCCGGGACTCGGAGTTGTCCGCAGTCTCGGTCGTCGAGGAGTTCCCGTCTATGTTCTGGACGATCAGAGATGCATTTCGTCGTGGTCAAGATATGCTACGCGTGCGATCCAAGTAGACAATATTCTGGATGAGCGTAAGACGGTCGACGCAGTCCTTGAAGTCGGGCGCCGTTTCAACCTTAAGGGTTGGATACTCATTGCGACACGGGATGAGACAGTGGCCGCCTTCTCGCGTTACCGTACTAAGCTTGCAGATATCTTCACGGTTACGACGGACGAGTGGGAGAGCATTCAATGGGCATGGGATAAGAACAAGACCTATGAGCTCGCCGCCAAGCTCGAAATCCCGTGTCCAAAAACATTTAATGCATTGACCGCCGACGACCTCAGGTCACTTTATTCTCATTTGCCTCTCGCGATTAAACCGGCCATTAGAGAAAACTTCTTCTATGCGACCGGGGCAAAAGCTTGGCGTGCTAATACCATCGAACAGCTCCATCTTCTTTATGAAAGGGCCGCTCGCCAAATCAAGCCGAATGAAATTCTGTTGCAGGAAATCATTCCAGGGGATGGTCGAGAGCAGTATTCCTACTGTGCATATGTGCGGAATGGGAGGCCACACAGCACGTTGACCGCGCGACGTCTTCGCCAACACCCGCGCGAATTTGGTCGTGCTGCAACCTATGTCGAAACCACAGAGTCCCCAATTGTTGAGGAACTATCTGAGCGATTCCTGCGGGCAATGAACTATAACGGCCTCGTCGAAATCGAATACAAACGGGACGCGCGCGACAACAAATTTAAGTTGCTTGACGTGAATGCCAGAGCGTGGGGATTTCACAGCCTCGGCTCTGCCTGTGGAGTTGACTTCACCTATCTTCTTTACGCCGACCAATTGGGACTGCCGATACAATCGGCTCGTGCTGGTGCGGGGGTCGGGTGGGTCCGCTTGCTGACAGATATACCCACGGCAATCTTGGATATTGCACACGGAAGTCTAAGTCTGGGTACTTATATTAAGTCACTTCGCTCCGCTCGGGTAGAGTCGGTGTTCAGTTGGAAAGATCCGCTCCCATCCATGGCTGAGGTGGTGCTGCTTCCCTATCTCGTCGCCAAGAAGTTCTCATCCCGCCGCCAAGATTAGGTGTTCTCTTAGCCAGTAACCATAAAGAGCATAAATACATCTCTTAGACGCGCGCATGGTGCAGGCCAAGGTTGAACCGCTCTAGAGCTTTAAATCTGTCACCGAACCGATACAGCCTCATGATTTGAGGTGCTCGGCAGATAAAGCGGACTACCATATGAGTATGAAGGTTGCTATTGTCGGCGGTGGAATCGTTGGATTGGCGACAGCGCGTCAGCTACTACAGAGGTTCCCCTCTCTCCACTTGATTCTCTTTGAAAAAGAAAGCGCTACCGGCCAGCACCAAACAGGCCACAATAGCGGAGTCTTGCATTGCGGGTTGTACTACAAACCTGGTTCTACAAAAGCTCGACTTGCGGTGCAGGGAATCCGGCGTATGGTTGAGTTCTGCGCGGAACATGACGTTCCTTACGACCTATGCGGTAAAACGGTCATAGCAACGGAGGCGGAAGAAATTCCACGCCTCCATGCCCTCTTGGATCGCGGAATTCAAAACGGACTCGAAGGGCTTGAGCTTCTAGGTCCGGAACAAATTCGAGAGTTCGAGCCGCATGCCGCCGGGCTTGCCGGAATTCACGTGCCACAGGAAGGAATCGTCGACTTTGGTGCAGTCACCGTCGCAATGACGAACGAGATTCGTATGCGAGGCGGCGAAGTTAAGTTGTCCTCCGAGGTGTTGCGGCTGAAAGAGGGAAATAAATGGGCCGTCGAGACCCGGGGCGGAGACTACGAAGCGGACTTTCTGATCAACTGCGCCGGATTACAGTGTGACAGAGTGAGTCGGATCGCTGGTAATCGCAACTCGGCGCAGATTGTGCCCTTTAGAGGAGAATACTTCAAAATAAAGCCGGAGCGTCAGCATCTGGTTCGAAACCTCATCTATCCTGTGCCCGATCCGAAGTTTCCGTTCCTCGGAGTGCATTTCACTCGCATGATTCACGGCGGCATTGAGGCCGGCCCCAATGCAGTGTTGGCCTTTGCGCGCGAGGGCTACCATAAAACAGACTTCTCTCTCCGCGACACACTGGATACCTTGACCTATCGCGGTTTTTGGAAGTTCTTTCTGCGCTATCCTGCGATGTGCTGGGAAGAGTTCAAGCGCTCTTACATAAAGGTCCTCTTTTGTCGTTCTCTGCAACGACTTGTACCTGAGATTCAGATTGAAGACCTTGCTCAGGGAGGGTCCGGGGTTCGCGCACAGGCCATATCAACGTCGGGAGAATTTCTGCAGGATTTTTGCTTTGTGCGGCAAACGCGCGCCCTACACGTATTGAATGCTCCGAGTCCGGCTGCAACCGCCTCCTTATCCATTGCCGACGAGATTATCGATCTCATGAAGGATGCATTCGCTTCTTAAAGGCAAGTTGACGGGTCTGAATCAGAGCGAATGAACCGTACGTCTTTACATTGGGCATCGCGAATCGTATTTTCAAATACAGGAGTGATTGTGCGAGAGATTCAAGGAATATTCGAGAATTCGATAGCAGAACATTTGAGAGTCATTAACGAACTAAGACAGCTTGAGCCAGTGCTTAAACGAGTTGCGATGCTAATGACTCGCGCAATTCTCGATGGCAAAAGGATACTGTGGTGCGGGAACGGCGGAAGCGCGGCCGATTCACAGCACCTTGCGGCGGAGCTTGTTGGGCGATTTCTCGTGGAAAGACGAGGACTGCCATCAATCGCCCTAACTACAAACACATCGATCCTGACGGCAATTGGGAACGATTACGGATACGAGCATGTTTTTCGCAGACAGGTTGAGGCGCTATGTCAATCAGGAGATGTCGTGGTGGGACTCTCAACTTCGGGAAACAGCGAGAATGTCTGCTCTGCTCTGGAAACCGCTCGCAACCTTGGCGCAATCACGGTGGCCTTTACTGGTCAGAATGGCAGCCTCATGTCGGGTATAGCGGATGAAACGCTTTTTATCCCTTCTACCGAAACGCCGCGCATCCAGGAAGGTCACATCCTGTGTGGCCACATGCTCTGCGATTATATCGAGCGAGCCGTTTGCCAGGCGTCCGCGATCGAGAAGTAATCATGAGGGTTCTTCTAACTGGTCATAAAGGCTATATAGGCGCCGTGGCAGGGCCTATGTTGAGCTCTGCAGGCCATGACATTGTAGGCCTTGATACCGATCTTTATGCTGATTGCGATTTCGTTGGCGCGACTGAGAAAAGTCCTGGGATCCGCAAGGATCTCAGGGAGATTACCATCGCCGACCTTGCTGGTTTTCAGGCGGTAGTGCATCTGGCGGCGCTTTCCAACGATCCGGTCGGCAATCTCGATCCGCGAATCACTTACAGCATCAATCATCTTGCCTCAGTCAAGCTCGCAGAGCTTGCGAAGCGGGCGGGTATCGAACGCTTTGTCTTCGCTTCCTCATGCAGCACTTACGGTGCGGCGGGGAGCGAGTTTCTCGATGAAGCCTCGGCTTTGAATCCGATGACGCCCTATGGGGAGTCTAAAGTTCTTGTTGAACGCGATGTCGCAAAACTGGCTAGTGACGACTTCTCACCCACTTTCATGCGCAATGCGACTGCCTACGGTGTGTCGCCTCGATTGCGGCTCGACATCGTTTTGAACGATCTTGTAGCGTCGGCGTTTACGAGCGGCCAGATTCTGATCAAGAGCGACGGTACTCCATGGCGTCCAATCGTTCACATCCGCGATATCGTAGGTGCAGTTATCGCTGTCCTGGGCGCACCTCGCGATCTGGTGCACAATCAGACATTCAATGTGGGACGCAGCGATGAAAATTTCCGCATTCGCGAGCTTGCGGATATCGTTGCCGCAGTGGTGCCTGGCTGTAGAGTGGCATACGCTCCCGGAGGCGGTCCCGATCTTCGCTGCTACCGAGTCAATTTCGACAAGATCAGTCGCCTGGTACCGGACTTCCGCGCTCAATGGTCGGCTCGCGAAGGAGCACAGGAGCTCTACGAGGCCTTCTGCAGCGCTCAACTCAGCGCGGCCGATGTCGAAACTGGCCGCTATGTCCGATTAAGGGAAGTTCGTCGTTTGCAGGAGTCAGGGAAGCTGGATAACGACTTGCGCTGGATTGGCAAGCAGGCAGAGAGAGCTGTCTAGGCCTTATTGTAAATCTCGGAGCATTTCAGGATTGCGCCGCGATAGAGATCTGCTTGGCATTCGCCATCGAGTAGTCCGCCGTCTCCCAGACGTTCTTTAGTTCGGACTAACCCCGATTTAATCCCAAACTACAATTGAGAATCTTTGCGGTGGATTCGTCCATTTTTCACTGCACACACTCTCGTGTGCGCATTTCTGCACTTTCTATTTTTTCACCGGAACTCAATCAGATTCTTCGTAACCTGCTAAGAAGCTCGGAGCCTCGTTTAGGGAACCGTCACCGCTGTCGTGTTCGAGGGAGCACTCTCAATTCCGGCACCATCCACGCTTGTCACATAGTATTCGTAGGTCGAGCCGCTTTGGACTGCGCTGTCAGTGAATGTGGTTTCAACATCGACACTCGGATTCAAGAGTTGGAAGGACGAAGCCCCGCTCGTTTCCCTGTATACGTTATAGCCGGCAACTGGATCGGAAGAGTCGGTGGGCGCATCCCAACTCAGGTCCACGGCCGCACTGACCCCGGTTCCGCTCAGAGCAATAACTATAGCGGGATTCGCGACCGATGTGCTGACGATGGTTACCAATCCATTTTCCGTCCCCTCTGCCGTCGGATCGAACTGCACGTTTAACGACGCTGTTTGCCCCGGATTCAACGTCGCAGGAAAATTCGCGCCTGAGATTGAGAATCCTGCCCCGCTCAGGGTCACGGAGGCGACAACTACTGGCAAAGAACCCGTCGATGTGAGCGTCACGGTTTGGGTAGCCGGAGAGTCCAAAATCACATTGCCGAAGGTGATGTTTGTCGCGTTGATGTCCAATGCTGTTGTCGAGGCATTCAACTGGATCGGAAAAGAAACAGACGCCCCATTCATCGATGCGGAGAGATTGGCCGTCTGAGCAGTGCTCACCGCCGCCACGGTGGCAGAGAAATTGACGCTGTTGGCATTGGCAGGCACCGTCACTGATGCCGGGACCGTCACCGAGGCATCGCTGCTGGAGAGATTCACAGTCGATCCGCCACTCGGAGCAGCCCCGCTCAGAGCCACTGTGCAGGCATCCGTCCCGGCCCCGGTCATCGATCCAGTTGCGCAGATCAGCGCGCTCAACGATACAGCCGGACTCGACGCCAGAATCGGACTCAGCTGCAAATTGAATGATTCTGATGAAGTGCCCAGGCTCGCAGTCAGTGTCGCTGTCTGAGGCGTCGTCACTGCCGCCGCTGTAGCCGTGAAGCTGACGCTGGAGGCATTGGCAGGCACCGTCACGGATGCCGGGACCCTCACCGACGCATCGCTGCTGGAGAGATTGACAGTCGATCCGCCGTTCGGAGCAGCTTCGCTCAGAGTCGCCGTACAGGCATCCGTCCCGGCTCCGGTTATCGATCCGGTCGTGCAGGTCAGCGCGCTCAGCGATACAGCCGGGCTCGATGCCACAACCGGACTCAGCTGCAATTTGAATGATTCGGACGAAGTGCCCAGGCTCGCAGTCAGTGTCGCTGTCTGAGACGTCGTCACTGTCGCCGCCGTCGCCGTGAAGACTGCGCTTGTTGAGCCATCCGGAATGGACACGGTCGCAGGTACCGTCACCGACGCATTACTGCTCGCGAGATTTACAGTCGATCCGCCGCTCGGAGCAGCTTCGCTCAAAGTCGCCGTGCAGGTGTCCGTCCCGGCCCCAGTGATGGCGGCGCTGATGCAAGACAGGCCGCTCAGAGGAGGGATGACCACGGCGCCGGTGCCACTAAGGCTTACCACCGTTGTGCTGCCTGACTGCGCATTGCTCATCACAGTTAGCTGACCTGCGGCTGCACCCGCAGCCGTTGGAGCGAACTGTACCGAGAACGCATATGTTCCGCCGGAGACGACAGTGATGGGAAAGTTGTCTTGACCAACCACCGAGAATGACTGCCCGCTCACGCTCAATTGAGAGATCTCGACGGAAGATAGAGTCTCATTCCGTAAGGTGATGTTCATTGTGGCTGCTTGACCCACGTTTACAGTGCCGAATGTGGCAGAGGCGGGGGTGACATCAAACACCACGGAGTTGGAGCCGGTCATGACAACACCGGCGCAGCCGGACATCGCAAGAACTGCGCCAAAGAATAACACTGCATGCGCAAGAACGGACAGCTTGGCTCTCAAACGTCGAAACTTCCGGTTCATCTTCAAAGAAAACACAATCGACTGCGAAGAACCGTCATCGACAATCGCGATCGGCATCATGGCCTCGCGATTCGACTCGGAATGACCTGGCATTCCACCCAATGCATCCACGTAAGTACACCTTTTCTCGGTCAGCTCTTACGTTATTCAGAAGTACGACAGCCCATACAAAACACTGAGAACTATCACGGTTTCGAAGAGTAATTTGCTGCAGTTGCTGCGAGTCCTCCCGGTCTCGCGACAAGCGCAGAACAGATTCAGGTTGCCCAAACGATTAAAGCGGACAATCGTAGTGAGCAGCGTGATCTGCATCACCTCTTGGCTGGTTCTGGAGTAATCGTGTGAGATTTGGTTCCGAAGTAAGCCTGAAGATAACGAAATAGCGCCCTCATAAAAGGGCGATCAATCGAAACTCCCCCAATTCCCCAATTCAACCGGCTGGTGCTGTGAAGTAGTTGCGCTCTGTGACATGGTTTTTCGCTGATAACCGTAGCACCGGGCATGCCAAATTGGTTGTTTCATTTCGATAGATTTTTATCTGCCAAGGATTGTTCGATCTACGTCTTCGAAACACATAATTCGTCCCACGATTTCCACAACGCCGGATAGCGTAATTTTTCCTGATGAGGGAATTTTTACCGATTCAGGTGTGTCTTATCTTCCCGCAGCAACTCACGGAATCGTAGCGACGGCGATATTTGACGGAACGCTTTCCACTCCCGACGCGTCAACGCTGGTTACGTAATACTGATAACTGTCGCCCGGCTGCACTGAATTGTCGGTGTAGGCTGTCTGGCTCTCGGTCACAGAAGTCAGCTCTGTATACGAAGAGCTGCCGCTCGGTGCGCGATAAACGTTGTAGCTGGCCACCGGATCGCTCGATGTGCTGGGCGCGTCCCAGCCCAGGTCGACGGAATACGTTACACCGGTGCCTGTAAGGGTTACTACAACGGAAGTGCCCGTCGATGAATTGCTGACAATTGTGATTTGCCCGCTTGCCGCCCCCGACACAGTGGGGTCAAACTGCACATTGAGCGTTGCGGTTTGACCAGGCGTGAGAGTAGCGGGGAAGGTAGCGCCCGATTGTGTGAAGCCGGTCCCGCTGGTTGTCGCGGAATTCACCGTGAGTGCGGCGGTGCCCGACGAGGTCAGAGTCACAGATTGCGTCGCAGGGGTATTCAAGGCCACTTCTCCGAAGCCGATGCTTGTGGCGTTTACGCTGAGAGTCGGGACCCCGACGTTCAATTGCAATGCGAATGTCATGGAAACGCTGCCTGCGGTTGCGGTCAGTGTGGCCGACTGCGCTGAACTAACTGCGGCAACAGTGGCAGGGAATCCAATGCTCGTGGCGTTGGCTGGTACCGTTACTGTAGCGGGCACTGTCACCGAGGTGTTGCTGCTCGAGAGGCTGACAACAAATCCGCCCGCACCAGCGGCGGCGCTAAGGGTCACGGTGCAGGCATCGGCTCCAGCTCCGGTCATTGATCCACTGGCGCACGTAAGCGCGCTCAATGCCACAGCCTGGCTAAGTTGCAACGAGAATGTTTGTGAGACGCTGCCCGCCGTAGCCGTCAGTGTCGCCGTTTGAGCGGAACTGACTGTGGCCACCGAGGCGGTGAAGCTGGCGGTCGTGGCGCTGGCGGCCACCGTCACTGACGCTGGAACCGTCACCGATGCGTCGTTGCTTGAGAGGCTCACATTAAAGCCTCCGCTGAGAGCCGCCGCGTTCAACGTCACGGTGCACGTGTCAGTGCCTGCTCCCGTCATTGATCCGCTGGCGCAGGTGAGCGCACTGAGCGTTACGACCGGGCTTAGTTGCAATGCAAAAGTGTCAGAAACACTGCCTGAGGTAGCCGTCAACGTGGCCGTCTTGGCCGTGCTGAAGGCTGAAACCGAGGCCGTGAAGCTGGCGGTCGTAGCATTCGCGGCGACCGATATTGAGGCCGGAACGGTCACCGTCGGATCATTGCTCGAGAGATTCACGGTGAACCCACCGCTTGGTGCAGCGCTGCTCAGCGTTACTGTGCATGCGTCGGTCCCCGCTCCCGTCATCGATCCGCTGACGCACTTGAATCCAGTCAACGTGGGAGCTGCCGCATTGCCCGTGCCGCTCAACGCCACAACTGTCTGCGGCCCGGTAGAAGAGTTGCTGGCGATTGTCACCTGGCCGGTCACCGAACCCGCGCTTATCGGGTCGAACTGCACCGTCAACGATGCGGTCTGGCCAGGATTCAGCGTGGCAGGAAAATTGGCGCCCAGAATCGAAAATCCGGCCCCGCTCAGCGTCACAGAGCTGACAGTAAGCGCCGCCGTGCCCGTGGATTTGAGTGTCACGGTTTGTGTTGCCGCGGTGTTCAGCGTGATGCTGCCGAATCCGATTGTGTTGGCACTCAAGGTCAAGGTTGGCGCGTCTGCGGTTAGCTGCAATGCGAATGTCTTTGAAACACCGGTCGCGCTCGCCGTCAAGGTTGCCGTCTGAGTTGAACTCACTGCGGCGATCGTCGCTGTGAACCCAGCGCTCGTAGCGGTGGCCGCCACCGTCACTGAAGCCGGCACAGTCACCGCCGCATTATTGCTCGCGAGGCTGACTGTAAATCCGCCGCTCGGAGCTACCGCGCTCAAGGTAACAGTGCAGGCAACCGTACCCGCCCCCGTTTCCGATCCGCTCGAGCACGAGAGTGCGCTCAGCGCAGCAGCCGGGCTCAGCTGCAAAGCGAACGTTTCAGAAATGCTGCCTGATTTAGCTGTCAAAGTCGCCGTCTGAGTCGAAGTCACCGCAGCAACGGTTGCCGTGAAACTGGCGCTGATTGCGTTCGCGGGGACTGCCACTGAAGCCGGCACCGTGACAGATGCGTCACTGCTGGATAGATTGACCGTCAGTCCGCCGCTGGGAGCAGCTGCGCTCAGGGTCACCGTGCAGGCATCTGTACCCGCGCCAGTGATTGCCCCGCTGGTGCAGGTCAATGCGCTCAGCGCAACAACTGGACTGAGCTGCACTGCGAACGACTCGGAGACGCTGCCTGCTGTCGCCGTCAATGTCGCCGTTTGTATTGAACTCACCACCGCTGCCGTTGCTGTGAAGTTGGCACTCGTCGCGTTTGCCCGCACCGTTACTGAAACTGGTACCGTCATCGACGCGTCACTGCTGGAAAGATTGACGATCATCCCGCCGCTCGGAGCTGCCGCGCTCAGGGTCACAGTGCAAGCATCTGTACCCGCGCCCGTGATTGCCCCGCTGGTGCAAGTCAACGCACTCAGCGCAACAACTGGACTGAGTTGAAGTGCAAACGTTTTGGAGATGCTGTTTGCGGTAGCCGTCAAAGTTGCCGTCTGAGCGGAACTGACAGCTGCCACCGTAGCAGTGAAGGTGGCATTCGTGGCAGTCGCCGCCACCGTTATTGAGACAGGCAGCGTCACCGACACATCATCGCTCGCGAGGGTGATGGCAAATCCACCGGTGGGAGCAGCCGCGCTCAGGGTCACCGTGCAGGAATCCGCTCCGGCGCCGGTGATTGCCCCATTGGAGCAGGTGAGCGCGCTCAGTGTCACAACCGGGGTGAGCTGCAATGCGAACGTCTCAGAGACGCTGCCCTCACTTGCTGTCAAAGTGGCCGTTTGCGCGGAATTTACTGCCGATGCCGTTGCGGTGAAACTGGCGCTGGTCGCGTTCGCTGCCACTGTCACCGATGCGGGCACCGTCACCGACGCGTCACTGCTTACAAGATTCACGACCAAGCCACCGCTTGGTGCAGCGCCACTCAGCGTCACCGTGCAGGCATCGGTCCCTGCACCCGTCATCGCTCCGTTAGCACAGGTGAATCCGCTCAAAGCCGCGGCGGGGCTCAGTTGCAAAGTAAATGTGTCAGAGAGGCTTCCGGCGGTCGCGGTTACAGTTGCCGTCTGAGTGGAGGTTACTGCCGAGATCGTCGCTGTGAAGCCGGCGCTTGTGGCGTTGGCAGCGACTGTGACCGTCGCTGGGAGTGTGACGAACGCATCATTGCTCGAGAGGTTGACTGTCAGGCCGTCGCTCGGTGCTGCTCCGCTCAACGTCACCGTGCAGGCATCGCTCCCCGCTCCTGACATGGCTCCGCTGGCGCATGTCAAGCCGGTCAATGTAGGGATGGGTGCGGTTCCCGTGCCGCTCAGCGCGACAACGGACGTTGGTCCAGTTGAAGAATTGCTGGCGATCGTCACCTGGCCGGTTGCCGATCCCGCGCCGGTTGGGTCAAATTGTACGGTGACGTATGCTGTCTGGCCGGGATTCAGCGTGGCCGGAAAGCTGCCGCCAAGAATCGAAAAACCGGCTCCGCTCGCTGCCACCGAGCTAACCGTCAGAGCGGCCGTCCCAGTGGAACTCAGGGTTACGGTCTGCGTTGTCGTGGCATTCAGCGTAATGCTGCCGAAATTAAGCGTGTTTGAACTCAGGGTCAAAGTTGGCGTGTTGGCAGTGAGCTGAAGCGCGACCGTCTTCGAAACACTTGCCGCGCTCGCCGTCAAGGTCGCGGTCTGCGTTGAGCTCACCGCCGCGATCGTCGCCGCGAAGCTGGCGCTTATGGCGTTGGCCGGCACCGTAACTGTGGCCGGCACCGCCGCCGCAGCGTCATTGCTCGCAAGCGCAACCGTGAACCCGCCGGTCGAGGCCACGGTGTTCAGCGTGACCGTGCAGGCATCCGTGCCCGCTCCGGTTTCTGATCCGCTCGAGCACGAGAAACTGCTGAGCGCGACAACCGGGCTCAGTTCTAATGGGAACGTGTCGGAGTAGGTCCCCGACGTGGCCGTCAGTGTCGCAGTCTGCGTTGAACTCACCGCCGCAATCGTGGCTGTGAAGCCTGCGCTGGCGGAGTTGGCTGGGACATTGACTGAAGTCGGCAGCGTGACCGAAGCATCACTGCTGAAAAGATTCACCGTAAGTCCGCCGGTCGGAGCTACAGCGCTTGCGCTCACTGTGCAGGCATCGGTTCCTGCGCCCGTCATGGATGCGTTGGTGCACGTGATGCCGCTCAGCACGGCAACGGGGCTAAGCTGCACCGCAAACGTCTCAGACGCGCTGCCCGCACTGGCCGTCAACGTCGCCGTCTGTGCTGTCGAGACTGCTGTCGCAGTGGCAGTGAACGTGGCGCTGGCGGAATTCGCCGGCACGGTCACTGAAGCTGGCACCGTCATTGATATATCGCCGCTGTTGAGTTCGACGTTGAAACCGCCGCTGGCAGCAGGGGCGTTCAACACCACAATGCATGCATCTGTCGCGGCGCCCGTGACGGCACCGTTTGCGCAGTAGAGCCCGCTCAGAGTGACAACCGGGTTCAACTGAATTGAGAATGTCTTTGAGACTCCGGCCGAACTTGCCGTCAAGATCGCCGGTTGTGTTGAATTGACCGCCGCGATTGTGGCTGTGAAGGAGGCGCTCGTCGAATTGGCTGGCACCGTCACCGAGGCAGGCACCGCTGCCGACGCGTCGTTGCTGGAGAGATTCACGTTCAATCCGCCGCTCGGGGCAGCCGCGCTCAAAGTGACCGTGCAGGCGTCTGTTCCCGCACCAGTGATTGATCCACTAGTGCAAACGAGCGCGCTCAGAGCCGCTGTCGGGTTCATTTGAATGACAAATGTTTCGGAGCCGCTGCCGTTGCTGGCCGTCACCGTCGCAGACTGAGGCGAGCTTACTGCCGCAACCGTCGCATAGAAACTCACACTGGTGGCGGCCGCTGGCACCGTCACCGCCGCCGGTACCGTCACCGCCGGATTGCTGCTGGAGAGATTGACAGTCAATCCGTTGCCCGGCGCGCCTCCGCTCAACGTCACCGTGCATTGGTCCGTGCCCGCGTCGATGAATGAAGCACTCGTGCAGTTGAGCGCGCTCAGTGCGATCACTGGGTTCAATTGCACTGCAACCGTGTCAGAGACACCACCGGCGCTGGCTGTCAGCGTCGCTGTCTGGGTCGAGTTCACCGCTGCCGCCGTTGCCGTGAATCCCGCACTTGCAGCGTTGGCTGGCACCGTAACCGACGCTGGCACCGTGAGCGACGCAAAGTTGCTGGAAAGACTGACAGCAAATCCTCCGCTTGGCGCAGCCCCGCTCAAATCCACCGTGCAAAGGTCCGCTCCCACTCCGTTGATAGCTCCGCTAGCGCAAGTCAATCCTGTCAACGTGGGAATTTGCGCGGTCCCTGTACCGCTTAGCGTGACGATCGATGTTGCTGCCCCATTCGAATTGCTTGAGATGGTCACCTGCCCGGTCGTCGCACCCGCAGCGGTTGGGTCAAATTGTACGGTTACAGACGCCGTCTGCCCCGGATTCAAGGTCGCCGGGAAGTTCGCGCCAAGCAGCGAAAAGCCCGCTCCGCTCAGCGTCACCGAGCTGACTGTCAGCGCCGCTGTGCCGGTAGACTCCAGGCTCACTGTCTGAATGGTCGGCGAATTGACCCGGACGTTGCCGAACGCCAAACTGCTCGTGCTCAGGGTCAAAGCCGGCACCACCGCATCCAACTGCAAGGAAAATGTTCCGGAAGAGCTGCCCTGGCTCGCAGTGAGAGTGGCCGTTTGCTGAGTCGTGACTGCCGCTACCATGGCCGAGAAGACTGCGCTCGTTGCGCCGGCGGGTACCGCGACGGATACCGGCACAGTGACGGATGCGTTGCTACTGCTCAGATCGATGCTCAGCCCGCCAGTGGGAGCCGCGCCGCTTAGTGAAACCGTGCAAACATCCGTCCCCGCCCCGGTGATTGCGGAGTTGCTGCACGTCAACCCGGTCACCGTCAACGGCACTGCCATGCCCGTTCCAGTGAGTGCAACCACCGTCGAGTTGCCATTCGTGGCGTCGCTGGTTACGGTCAGTTGCCCCGATGCCGTGCCTGTCGATTTCGGCACGAACTGGACCTGCAAGCCAAAATGGCCACCGGCAGGCACTGTCACCGGAAAGGTCGGTTGCCCAACCATTGAGAAGGACTCTCCGCTGATCGCTACATTTGAGATCTGGACCGCACCGGTCCCCTGATTTGCCAGCGACACGCTATAAGTCGCGGTCTTTCCCACTTCCACCGATCCGAACGCAACCGAGTCCTGCAACGCCACCAGCAATCCAGCGAGAGCCTTGCTTACGACTGCCCCGCAGCCCGAAATCCCAATCATGAAAGAAAGCGCAAGCAAAAGCGATAGTTGCCAGAAAAGCGAACGCGCGCTTGAATTGCCTGCACGGTTTGCATGAGTTTTATGTTTCTCAGAGGTGTTTTGTCTGATTTCTGGCATTTTCATTTCCTCAGCGACCCTTCAGTCATCGCCAGCCGTCGAAGGCAGTTACCTGCCAGACAGAGAGCGACGGACTGCCTTATGGCTATCAGCGAAAAAACGCAAGGCATGTGACGAGAGTCACCAAGTAGTGAGAATATGATTACCATTGAGCAGAAATAACAAAGCTATTTGTGTCTTTACTTTATCGGATATACCCGTACGCGACAACGCCCGATGTCGAGCTTGAATGAGTCAATGTAACCGACCTGTCGGGGCGGAATGCGAGAATAAGTAATCTAAAGTATTGATTGCTAAGGTGGTAGAAAAGGGATGCTCTTCTACCACTTGTGGGGTATTACTTTTGCGCTTATTTTTTGACACGCAGGCAGCCCATCGTCCGGCGCAGATGGGCCGCGTTCCGCCTCTCATTTGCTGCCGCTATCTACTTGTTGCGGAGATTTCCGCAGGATGCAAAGCCGTCTCCTAAGGAACAGTTGCATCAGCAGTATTCGAGGCCGCGCTCTCAACACCGGAGTCGTCCACAGTGGTTACGTAGTATTGGTAGCTCGCGCCGGCTTGGATTGCGCTGTCTGTGTAGCTGGTTTCAGCGTCGATTGCGGCGGTAAGAAGTTGATACGATGAGCTTCCGCTGGCGGCGCGGTACACACGATATCCGGCCACCGGATCGCCTGAGCCACTAGGAGGATCCCATGAAAGGTCAATGGCGTAGGCCATTCCGGTTCCATTCAGACTGACGACCATACTGCCGGCGGACGAGTTGCTGGCAATGACCAATTGCCCTGTCGCCGCTCCCGATACGGTCGGATCGAACTGCACATTGAGCGTGAACGTCTGTCCAGGGCTAAGCGTTGTTGGACAAGCAGACCCGGTCAACGTAAATCCCGTTCCCGTCGCTGTCACGGAACTGATCGTGACCGTGGCAGTCCCCGTTGAAACCAGAGTCACCGTCTGCGTCGCCGGCGTATTCAAGGCAACACTGCCAAAGGTGATGCCGGTGGCGTTGATGCTCAAGGTCGACAGTGCGGCATTGAGCTGGACTGCCACGGTCTTTGACACACTGCTTGCAGTCGCCGTCAACGTTGCTGTCTGAGCGGTACTGACGGCAGCGACCGTTGCCGTGAAGCTTGCGCTGGTCGTGCTGGCTGCCACCGTCACCGATGCTGGCACCGTCACCGAGGCGTCGTTGCTTGCCAGGTTTACTGCGAATCCGCCACTCGGCGCAGCCGCCGTTAGCGTTACCGTGCAGGCGTCCGTTCCGGTGCCCGTCATCGAGCCGCTTGCGCACTTGATCGCGCTCAGCGCAGCAGCAGGGCTCAATTGCACTGCCACGGTTTTTGAGATGCCGCTCGCAGTCGCCGTCAACGTCGCTGTTTGACTTGTACTCACCGCAGCCACCGTTGCCGTGAAGTTCGCGCTGGTCGCATTCGCTGCCACCGTCACCGAAGCTGGCACCGTCACCGAGGCGTTGTTGCTGGCCAGGCTTACCGCGAATCCGCCATTCGGCGCAGCCGCCGTTAGCGTTACCGTGCAGGCATTCGTTCCTGCGCCCGTCATCGATCCGCTGGAGCAAGAGATCGCGCTCAGGGATGGAGTTGGCTGCACAGCTACGAGGCTGATCGAATCACTTTCCGACTTTTCTCCCAGACTTGCTTTGACTGTGACCTGTTTGCCGACGCTCACGGTGCCAGTCGTCGCCGAAAACACTGCCGACTTCGATCCGGAGGCAACTTGAACCGACGCAGGCACCTTAAGCATCGAACTGGAACTCGTCAATTTGACCGAGTCGCCCCGGCTCGGAGCCGATTGGCTCAGCGTCACCGCGCAGGTGGCTGATGCATTCGATCCAAGACTCGTGGGTGTGCAGGACAAGGAAACGGAAGTCACGGCGGCCGCGAAGACTGGGCTAATCGACGAAAGCCCGGCGACCAATCCGAGACTGATCGAGCAGATCCGGTTCAAATTAAAGAAATGATTGGAATTGCGGATTTGCCTGAACAAAGAAAGCGTATACATACACGTGGCCCTTCCGATGCCCCGGTTGCTACGTTTGGCGGCACCGTTTGTCCTCGCAAAGAGGAATTTGCCAACCTCGCTAATTGCTGGTCAGTTGGCAGCATCGGCCATGGGAGACCTCCCGACAGTGACAGAAGTCACTAAAGTGTTATTCGTTGGTTACCTAAGTGTTAGATGACGCACTTCGAATTCGGGAATGAGTGACTGCGTCGGTCTGCGTATTGATCCCGAAAGTCGCGCCGGGAGCGGACAATGAATTTCTATATACTATTGATTGTAAATATCTTTAGATCCAATAGTGCGCATCAACTTACCTAATCTGGATAGATTCATGAGCGCCCCGACTCTTACCGGGCCAAATTTGCGCCCGTTCAACTGTCCGAGTTATTCGATTTCGTCGACCACTGTCGCAGACACTTTTCCTGGCGCGACAACGCCGTACTTCACGTCGAGAAACGCCTGTAAGTTCTCTGGCAGAACTGCAGCCAGCTCCTGCCATGTCAGCACCTTCAGACGCACGCGCAGTTCCGCCGATTTCACCGCCGCCATCACCTCGAACCACGCTTCTCTTAGATCTGGCCGCCGCGCATCGTGAATCACGCAGAAGCTTTCGTCCTGCGCATGCGCCGCCAGCACATTGCGAATGAGCTGATAGCTTGCGTAGCCCGAAGCACGCGGCTGCAGCTCATCCGCCCGCGCCACAATCTCTGCCTGGAACGCCCGCGCAGCTTCGCCATCGTCATCGGCCTTCGGCTCCCACTCCTGGGTGAATTCTTCGACCAGTTCCACGGCGTCCCGTCGCCGCACCATGCGAATCTCCACAGGCGGCAGCCGCTCGCGATCGAAAACCTCGGCAAAGTCCCGATAGGCCTCGACTACCTCAGATTTGCAGGTTTGAAAATCAGACTCGGTCAGCTTTGCTTCAACCAGCAGTCCGCCCCAGCGCATGTCAACTTCTGTCCGATCAAATCGCCCACTCTTCAGAGGAACCCGCGCCTTCCAGCCAAATTCCGGCGCTTGGCTCCCGTCGACTCCAAGCATCTTCCGCACCGCGAGAGCTTCCGCGACACCCGGCGTGCAGAAGACGTTCATCAGCAGCGCGTCTGAGCTCGTCGACGAGTCGAGTTCCTTCCAGCGCCGCGCCGGATCGTGGGTTGGTTTCGGTAGCGATCGAGCCGCCTGCGCGTGCACTTTGTCGAAGCGGCGCATCCACTCCGGCCGGGAGCAGATCGCCCGCCACGCAGGTTCGTGAAAATTTCCATGCAGCTCTCCGTCCGGCTCATAAACGATGACCTGCGGATTCCCGTAGCTCTCGACACTGAGCCGCCCCTGCGCATAACGCCGGTTGCGAGCGTTGAGTTCGAGCCGCAGTCGCGAAGCATAGAGGCTTGGTTCACCTGCCATATATTTCAGATTACGTCTGCCCGCACGCGGAGGACGATTTCATAATAATGAACCGCTCTGAGCGATAGTCAGTGGGCTCAGGGCCGGTGTCTTTTTGAACCCGGTCCCCGTAGTTTTCGGCGGCGAGCTCAGCGATCGCGGGTCGGCCAAAGGTCGGACTTCGCGGTCCATCTCTCATGCGAAAATGTCTTACGTGACTTCTCGTGTTCTGATACTTCTCTTTGCACTGATTTCTGCACCATCCCTGTTCGCTGCCAGCAAAGGCGCCGATGAGCTTGCGGGCGCTGTACTTTTTCGCGACAAGGGCTGCGCCCACTGTCATGGCGAGGGCGGCATTGGCACGAGGAAGGCGCCATCGTTGGTCGACATTCGCAAACGCAAAGAGTGGACGCCTGCCAGGATCACTGATCAGATCCTGAACGGAGGACAAAAGATGCCGCCCTTCTCAGACTCGTTGAGCGATCCTGAGGTCGCGCAGATCGTCGCTTATCTGCGCGCCAAGCACCCTCCTCTGCCGACGCCGTTGCCGCCGGGCGATTAGTGACTGCCCGCCCGCGACCTTGACACACTTGCCGCACGGTTCTTGCCTTGACTTGATCCCTCCATGCACGAGGTTGATGCGACGCCGCTCCTCCTGGCGAAAGTTAGGGCCAGGTGACGCCGGTCAACCTCTCAGAGACTTCCCAAAGGCGCTGGGCAAGCTCGGTATCCCGGGCTGCCTCGCTGAGGGTCGCCGGGCCGGGTGAGCCACCCAGTTCCAGAAAGCCCTTAGGCCCGTAGTATGCTCCGGGGCATGCATTCGTCGCCGCGGCCGCATACAGCACGGGCAGCGCGCCCGCCGCCGCTGAGTGACTTAGCAGCCTGCCGACGCTCTTGTGAAGGTGCGAGAGCAGGCTTCCTTTGGCTCGCCCGCTCCCCATCGGCGATGTCCTTGCATACCCTGGATGGGCTGCAAGACTCGGCACGCCCCAGCGGCCCAGATCGCTGCGCCGTTGCAGCTCAAATGCAAAGAGCAGGACTGCCAGCTTGGACTGGCTGTATGCTTTCACAGGCGTATATCGACGCTCATAATGCAGATCGTCCAAGTTGATGCTTGCGAAGCGATGCGAAAGGCTACCCACATGAACGACTCGCGGATCTCGCCCCCGGCGCAACAGGGGAAGCAACTGTGCGGTGAGAGCAAAATGACCAAGATAATTCGTCCCGAGCTGCATCTCGAAGCCATCCGTCGTCACTTGACGCCGGGCCGACGAAAACACGGCGGCGAGATTGACGAGCAGATCGACAGGACGCTCAATTCGCTCGATGCGCCGCACAAATGTTTTGACGATTTCGAGGTCGGCAAGGTCAAGCCGCTCGAAACGGACAAGGGACGACGGGGCCAGCCGACGAATCTTCTCGACCGCCCAACGACCCTGGGCCTCGTTCGAATCGGCTATAACGATATCAGAGCCGGCTCGCGCAAGGCCGAGCGCAACCTCAAAGCCCACTCCACTTATGGCGCCAGTGACTACTGCCAGTTTTCCAGCTTGAGAAGGAATGTCTGCTGCAGTCCATTTTGGTATAGGAAAAGCGTGTGATGCGTTTATTGCTGTGGCTCCTTCAGTCTTCTGTCCCAGTTCATCAACTAAACTTCCAGCGGTTATGAACAGATCGGTGTTGCTTTTTTTACTTTGTTTGTCCCGTCATTCCATTCCAGATCAGATCGAATCCCAATTCGCGGCTTAGCGCCTCTTCCTCGGGATGTGCAACGATATATTCGATCGTTGCCTCTCCATGGGCCCTCAACAACAAGACGAGCAATTCCAACGGTGCGTCATGAAATTCGCTGTTCGATGTTGCGTCCCTCATTGCATTCAAAGTCTCAATGACCATCCGTCCGGCTTTTTCGTTGTCCTTCATCAGCTTGCCCGAGGCACGTAGCTGCCGCATCACGGGAATCCGCTTGGGATTTGCAATTCCTATATCCAGGAACGTGTCCCAGACATGCCGCAACCGAACTCGTGCATCGGTCCCAAACGGGAATTCTCCTAGCTGACGATCGAAATCTTGCCTCATCTCCAGGTAGAGCTCGTTCAACAGCTCAGCCTTGGTCTTGAAGTATGTGAAAAGCGACCCCTCGGCGACTCCGGCGGCCTTTGAAATAGCCGAGGTGGGGGTGTTGGTTACACCCTGATCGGCGAAGACCCGCATCGCCGCATCGAGGATCGCTTTCCGCTTTGAGTCACTCTTCGGTCTGGACATATAGGGAAAGCCGAAACTTACTTGCGTGAGTGGTCACTCAACTAAATTTTATAAATAACTAAATCGATTCGCAAGCTCTTTTTCATCCTTGGGGATGCCGTTTTTCACACCAGCATCAGGTCATTACCGGAGTATTCGCAACCCCAGCCGTGCCAAACACTTGGCGGTAGTGTTCGACCTCATCGGGCGGACCCAGCGCCTTCGAATAGTTATCAGAGAGCTTCACCGCTGGCCGTCCATTCACTTCGCTAAGCTTGCACACCAGGCTCACCGGATCGAAGCTGTCATCGCCCTGCGGATTGCAGTTGCGGAAGTCGTTGGTCAGCAGAGTCCCCCAGCCGGCGCTAAATCGTATCCTCCGCTCGGGAACCCACTTTGTCTCGTCGAGAAAGTCCTGCGCGCGGCGAAAATCACCGGGGGCCGCACCATTGCGCAACGTGCCGCCAAAATAGGCATGGAGGGCGAGAATCACATCCACATCGAGCGAGTCCGATGCGATAAGCCGATGCTGGCGTGGATCGCAGTCGCGTCGTCGCAGCCAGTCGATGTATTCGTCGCCAGCCACGAATGGGTCTTTGCTGTCTATGCGCTGGCCCGTCCAGCGGCAGACCCAGTCGGGTGCGTCGCGAAAGAACTGCGTGGTGCCAAAGGTGTCGGGCAGCAAAATCAGCAATTCGCCCTGGTAGGTCTGCTGCCACAACTCAAGCAGACGATACTGGGCCGACTTCAGCTCTTCGTCGGTGTTGGCGAGAGCTGCCAGAGCCATGGGCAGCTCATGCGCATTGGTTCCGATGGCTTCGAGATCGTGCTTGTAGGCGAGGTAGGTATTCGAGCTGCCGGCAAAATTCGCGCTCAGCACATCGCTCATCGAAGTAACAACATATTCCTGCCAGAGAAAACTGTGCCGACGCCGCGTGCCAAAATCGCTGACGTTGAGATCGGGAACGCCTCGCAGCCGGTCCATCTTCTCCCAAAGCCGGGTCTTGGCGCGCGCATAAAGGATGTCGAGTTCGAGCTCGGAGAGTCGCTTCAGATTGGCGCGGGTCTTCAGCTCGTCGATGACAGACAGCGCATAAATCTCCCACATCGTGCTTTCGGTCCACAGCCCTTCGAATCGCAGTGAGATTTGCCCATCTTCAACCGCAAGTTCAAAGTCGCACAGCCTGAAATCATCCTCCAGCCATTCAAGAAAAGCGGGCTCAAAAATGCCGCGGCGCCCATAAAACGTATTCCCAGCCAGCCAGATCAGCTCTGATTTGTGAAAACGCAGCCGCCGCGTCGCCTCCAACTGCTCACGCAGCTCATCGACGTTGACGATATGTCCGAGCGGCACGTCCGATGTTCGATTCGTCACTGTGAACGTGGCGCGTGTAGTAGGGAAGTGTTTCCAGATGAACTGGAGCATAAGCAACTTATAAAAGTCATTGTCCAGCAAAGAGCGCGTGATGGGATCGAGTTCCCAATTATGGTCATGCGCGCGCCTGGCCAGGTTGATGATCACCGTGCTCTTACTTTAATGCAGAAACCTGCAAGACTCGTCACGCGTTTTGCTCGATGGATGCTTCTATTGCGGTCCGTGTCGACTCAGGCAGCACGGGCATGGCCCCAGACTGCGATGCGAGCCATGAGCCCCAACGGTTACCTGCCTCATTCAGGGTGGGCAAATCGGCGCCTCGCAGCAGATAGTGAACCAGCGCTGCAGTGAACGCATCCCCCGCGCCAATCGTATCTGCCACCTTGATCGGAATCCCTGGATGCTCATGCCACTCGTCTCGCGTAACCAACAGGCTGCCCCTGTCGCCGCACGTAACGGCTACCATGCGCAGAGTTGGAAATTCGGCCAGCAGCCGCTCCGCGCCGACCCTCAATTGCACACTGCTCGAGTCTTCTCCGGCCGGCAGACCCAGCAACCCAAGCAGCAGCGGCATCTCGGCGTCATTCATCTTGACCACCGTGGCCAGTTCCAGCGACTCCTGCACCGTCTCGCCCGAGTAGAAAGGCGGCCGCAGATTCACATCGAAGACGCGCGCGCACGCTGAAGAAGTCTGCGCTGCCAGAGTCTGGATCGTCTGCCGCGACTCATGGGCCCGCTGCGCCAGCGATCCAAAACAAATCGCGTCGGCGCGCTCGGCCAGTTGCACCCACTCATCCGAAAGTTCAAGAAAATCCCAAGCCGCGGGCTGGTGAATTTCATACTCTGGCTGGCCGTGCTTGAGGGTCACATACACCCGTCCGGTTTCATGCGAAGGGTCAACCTGCAAGCGGCTGGTGTCTGCCGGTAGCGGATCGAGATGGTCGACGGCCTTGCGGCCCAGTTCATCGCGGCCAATGCGGCTCAGGATCGCTGCATGATTGCCGAGACGTCCTGCCATCACTGCAAAGTTCGCCGGCGCCCCGCCCAACTGTGGCCCATCCGGCAGCATGTCCCATAGCAGTTCGCCAATTCCAAGGATCAAACGCGGCTCTTTCAAAGTCGTACTCCCGTAATTTCGAGGGCTTCGGTTGGCCCCCTGGTTGTCCTGGCAAACAAATGTCCCGGCCCAACGCACCCACTACTCTCTCTCCGTAGCGCGCAGCCGTCAATTGATTCCTGATGAAAATGTGGGCTGGATTAGCGCAGTCTGCGTCAGCCGGTCCATCTCCAGAACGAGCAGTCCTCGAAATTGGATGAGGCGTATTCCCCGTCCGGCTGGTTGGCGAGGATCGCGTGATCGGCGATCGCGTCCGCGCGCGACCGCCTGACTTGGCCGACAAACAACCTCCGGAAGCCCGATTGACGTTCGATTTGGGCCTCCTGTTCGTTATTGACGTAAAGCAGATCGAGGCTGCCCGGGCAGTCGCCAAAGCGCGAAGCAAGCCTCTTCAGCAGGCGGCGCATGACCGGCGCGCCAAACGGATTGAACATGAAAATCAGGCACGGACCTGGCGGAAAGTGGAAGTCAACGGCATCGCCGCAGACGATGCGGGTTGCAGTCTGCATGCGGCCGGCTTTGCGCCAGAGCGAGACATTGTGGCGCGCGATGCGGGCCAGTCTGGGATGCAACTCGACACCAACCACCTCGCGAAACCGCATCTCTGAGGCGAGCAGAACCGCCCGCGCCATTCCAGCGCCAAGATCGATAAACGTGAAGTCCTTCACGGCAGCCGCGGGCTTGCTGCGCAGCCATCGACGCATCAGGGATTGAAACACCGAAGGAGCCACACCGAAATAGGCGGTCGCGTGACGATCGTGCGCGTGGCCACTTTTCAAGTGACGGCCGGCGATCAGTCCACTTGTCCGCACGCCGTTGGCCACATCGAACGGATGGCGCATGAATCCATCGGCAACCGTCAGGCCCGGCAACGCCCCCGCGCGCTTCTTCGCCTTGACTAAAGTCTGTTTTGATTGTCCCAGGGACACGCTAGCACGTTAGCACGTCAACCCCAGTCAGACCCGCGTCGCGGCAACCATCACGGCGCGCCCTTCGCTGCGCGGCGGCCTTGGCGCTCTGCACGCTGGCGCACTTGGGATCCGTCATCCAGATCGAACGCCGCGTTAATCAGCGCGATGTGCGAGAGAGCCTGCGGAAAATTGCCGACCTGACGCTTGCGAACAAGATCGTACTCCTCGGCGAGCAGGCCAAGATCGTTGCAAAACGTGAGCAAATGTTCGAAGAGCTTTCGCGCATCGTCGAGTCGTCCGATTGCCTTCAGGCTGCTCACCATCCAGAAGCTGCATGCGAGGAAAACGCCTTCGCCTGGCGGAAGTCCGTCATCGACTTTTGCAGTGTCGTAGCGCATCACCAGCCCCGCAGGCATGAGTTCGCGCTCGATTGCCTCCACCGTGCCCTTGACGCGCCGATCGCTGCCCGGCAAAAAACCCACCACAGGCATTAGGAGCAACGCCGCGTCAAGCTGATCTGATCCATATGCCTGCGTGAATGTGTTTCTCTTCTCGTCATAAGCCTTGGCACAGATTTCGCTGTGAATCGTGTCTCGAAGCGCTTTCCACTTCTCCACCGGCGCCTTGTAGTTGAGCTGTTCGGCCAGCAGTACGGCACGGTCAAACGCTACCCACGCCATCATCTTTGAATATGTAAATTGCTGGGGATCGCCCCGAACCTCCCAGATCCCGTGATCGGGCTCGCTCCAAATCTTTTTCAGGTGTTCGACTAGCATCGCAAGCACACGAAAGTCTTCTTCGGTGTGATGTCCCATGCAGTGCTGTGCATGAAAAAAGCAATCCAGAACCTCGCCGTATATGTCGAGTTGCGTCTGAACGGCGGCGGCGTTGCCCACGCGCACCGGGGTCGAATTCTCATAGCCGGGCAGCCAATCGACATTCCACTCGAGCGACTGGCGCTCGCCCTTGATGCCATACATGATCTGCACCTGGTCAGGGCTGCCCGCGATCGCGCGCAGCAGCCAATCCTGCCACGCAACCGCTTCGTCAAAATATCCTCCGTTGGCCAGCGCCAGCAGGGTAAAAGTGGTGTCGCGCAGCCAGCAGTAGCGATAATCCCAATTGCGCACTCCGCCCAGCGACTCCGGCAGTGAGGTAGTCACGGCCGCAACGACGCCTCCAGTCGGCCTGAACGTCATGGCCTTGAGCGTGATCAGCGAGCGTTCGATGACCGCCGTGTACTGGCCCTCGTGCTTAAAGCTGCCGCTCCATTTATGCCAGAATTCTTCAGTATCTTTCAGGGCTGCTTCTGCATCGATCTTGTGCGGATCAGGTTCGTACGAAAATCCATACGTCAGCGTGAACCCGACGCGCTGACCTTCGTTCACAGTGAAGTCTGCGACAGTCTTGAGATTCTCTCCGTGAACTTCGATGCCCGCGCGCAGCACGGCCAGGTTAGGTCCTGCGACAGCGCGAACTCCGCCCTCGATGCGCGTGACCCACGGCACAGTCCGGCCAAAATCGAAGCGAAGAGTCAGCTCCATGCGCATATCCACGCTTCCGCGAATCCCCTCAACGATGCGGACCACGTCAGAGTGGCGGCCGCGGTTGGGCATAAAGTCAATCAATCGCACAGCGCCGCCGGCGCATTCAAATGTCGTTTCGAGAATCAACGTGTGATCGCGATATTTGCGTGTAGGCAGCGCGTCGCTCGCCGCCGGTCCCAGCTTCCAGCAGCCATTCTCTTCGCTGCCCAGCAGGGCGGCAAAGCATGCGTCCGATGCAAAATCGGGCCAGCAGAGCCAATCTATCGATCCATTGCGGTCGACCAGCGCGGCCGTCTCGCAATCGCCGATCAGCCCGTAGTTTTCGATTCTTGCAGCCATCCATTGTTAGTTGCCAAATCACTGCTCCCGGTAGCTTCGCATCAAACCGCCATCAATCACGAAGGTAGACCCGGTAATGTAGGCCGCGTCGTCGCTGGCCAGAAACGCCACCAGGCCGGCCACGTCGTCGGCAGTCCCAAGACGCCCCAGCGGAATGTTGGCGAGCAGCGCATCGAGCTCCGGCTTGTTCTCGAGCAGCGCCTTGTTAATCGGTGTCGCAATCGCCCCCGGCGCAACATTATTCACCGTGATGCCCAGTGGTCCTAGTTCGACAGCAAGATCGCGCATCAGCATGCGCAATCCACCCTTGCTGCAGCAATAGGTCGCGAACCCCGGAAAGACCATGTCTTCGTGGACGGAGCTGATATTAATGATGCGGCCCGGCTTCTTCGTCTCGCGCAGCCGCCGCACAAACGCCTGCGATAGAAAGAACGGCCCGCGCAGGTTCACCGACATGACTTTGTCGTAGTCCTCCTCAGCTGTGTCCCAGAAGTCCGACTTTTTTTCCATGCCCGCGTTGTTGACCAGAATGTCCGCCGAGCCGAAGCGTGACCAGGCCGCATCGACCAGCGCATGGACCGCATCGACGCTGGTCACGTCAGCTTGCACGATTTCACCGTCCCCGCCCGCCTGTTCGACCGCGCGCAAGGTCTCCTCGGCACCTTCAGGTTGGCCAACGTAATCCACAATGACCTTGGCGCCCTCGCACCCCAGCCGTTTGGCGATTCCTTGTCCTATGCCTGAACTGGCGCCGGTGACAATCGCAACTTTTCCCTGCAAGCCCATCCCGCCTCCTTAGAATTGAGCCGTTTCGACCTATTCATAGGATTGGATGCCCAGAGTTTGAATGGATTGTTACGGCGGAAATTCTGCCGCAATTCTCTGAAGTGACATAACAGGCCAATTCGCGTTACGCTGTGAGATATTCGCGGCAGCACGCGATGAAGGAGCACTGACGCATCCCCATGCCCATTCAGACAACCTCAAAAATATGGCACAACGGCAACCTTATTCCTTGGGAAAGCGCGACCATTCACGTCATGAGCCACGTCGTCCATTATGGCTCCAGCGTTTTTGAAGGCATCCGCTGCTACGCGCAGCCGCAGGGCTCGGCCGTCTTCCGCCTCCCTGAGCACATGCAACGGCTGCTCGATTCGGCCAAAATCTACCGCATGGAGCTGCCTTTCAACCTCGACGAGCTTTGCGCCGCCGTCGTTGAAGTCATTGAAGCCAACGGTGTTGCGCCCTGCTACATTCGCCCCATCGTCATCCGCGGTTACGGCGAAATCGGCGTCAGCCCCAAGGGCTCGCCCATCGAGGTCTACATCGCAAACTTCCCATGGGGCAAATACATGCCCGGCCACGGCGGCGCGGACGTATGCGTCTCCAGTTGGAACCGCCTTGCTCCCAACACCATGCCCTCCCTTGCCAAGGCCGGCGCAAATTACATGAACTCCCAGCTCATTCGCATGGAAGCCGACGCCAACGGCTATGCCGAGGGCATCGCACTCGACGTCAACGGCCTGGTCAGCGAGGGCTCCGGCGAAAATGTCTTCGTCGTCCGCAACGGCGTGCTCTACACCCCGCCGCTTGCCAACTCCGCACTCTCGGGTATCACCCGCGACAGCGTTCTGACTATTGCCCGTCACCTGGGACTCACGGCAGTCGAGCAAGCCATTCCGCGCGAACTGCTCTACATCGCCGATGAAGTCTTCTTCACTGGCACTGCCGCCGAGGTCTCGCCCATCCGTTCTATTGATCGCGTCGTCGTCGGCGACGGCAAGCCCGGTGAAATCACTCAGAAGATCGCCGATGAATTCTTCGCCATTGCCAACGGACTCAAACCTGACCGGTTCGGCTGGCTCACCCCGACCAACGTGAATGCCACCGAGCCCGTCAGCGCTTAGTCCATTCCAACCGCGAAAAAAGAGGCAGCCCGCACCTGGGCTGCCTTTCCATTTTCGCGGCTCGTTCTGAGAACACAGGCCGTTCATTGCCCGGGTTGCCTGAAAGCCGCTCATAGTCATTCCGTCACTCGGCCCCGCCATTCTCGCCCGCGTATCATGAATCTGAGGCCGCAGCAGCGCGCAACCGCCTTTGCACTCGGCCGAAATCTCATCGAACAGGAAGATTGCCGCGCGTGAAGCCCGACATGAGAGTGAAGCTGGCCGGCCTCGATCTGGTGAACCCGGTCATCGCCGCCAGCGGGACCTTCGGCTACGGCATCGAGTTTGAAGAGATCGTCTCCCTCGAAAAAATCGGCGGCTTCTCGACCAAGGGAATCTCCCTCGAGCCCATGACTGGCCATCCCGCGCCGCGCCTCATCCAAACGGCCGCGGGCATGCTCAACGCCATTGGCCTCCAAAATGTCGGAGTTGACGAATTCATCACTAAAAAGCTGCCGCCCCTTCAGCGCTATCCCCAGTGCAAATGCATTGTGAATGTCTTTGGCTGCACGACCAACGAGTATGTCGCCGTGATCGACCGTCTTAACCAGGCAGAGGGCATCGCCGCCTACGAGCTTAATGTCTCCTGCCCCAATGTGCACGCGGGCGGCATGGCCTTCGGCGCCGACCCCAATTCCCTCGGCTCCCTGGTAAAGTTCGCGAAGGCCGTGGCCACGCGCCCTCTCATCGTCAAGCTGTCGCCCAACGTCACGTCCATCGCTCAGATGGCCAAGGTTGCCGAAGATACAGGCGCCGATGCGGTGAGTCTCGTCAACACTTTTCTCGCGATGTTGATTGATGTGGAGACTCGCAAGCCGCGTCTGAGCAACATCACCGGCGGCCTTTCCGGCCCGGCCATCAAGCCCATCGCCGTCCGCATGGTCTACGAGACCGCGCGCGCCGTGTCGATTCCTGTCATCGGCATGGGCGGAATCCTCACCCCTGAGGACGCCGTCGAGTTCCTTCTCGCCGGAGCGACCGCCGTCCAGGTCGGCACCGCCAGCTACGCCGATCCGCGCGCTGTCGAGCGCATCGCGAGTGGCCTCGCCTCCTGGTGCCGCAGCCACAGTATCGAGCGCGTAACCAGCTTGACCGGCGCAATTGATATGCCGAAGAGTTAACATTCTCGATCCTCTGTGCCCGCTCGCGCCGCTTTGGCCCCATCAACACATTTCGACCCTAAATAGCTGTCCCACGGAATGCTGGCCACAGCTTTGCCTGCACGTGTGATCCAGCGCATCAGCCAAATCATTGCCAGAATTGGAAACACTTACGAGACTGTGATGACGCTCACAGCCAACCGTGTTTAGGAATCCTTAATGTGCCCTCATTCCTCAGGAGAGTTCCGGAATCGTCGCACCTTTGCGGTTCCCGGCATCTTGAGTGAAGCGATGTTGAGCGAGGTAGGCATGGGCGATTCGATTTGGCAATCGATGGAGAAAAAGGGATACAGCCGCAGAGATTTCCTGCAGTTTTGCGGAGCGGCAGCTGCCGCAGCGGGTCTGGGACAATCCGGCATCGCGCAGGTGGCTTCAGCATTTGAGAAAAAAGAAAAGCCGGCGGTCATCTGGATGCACTTCCAGGAATGCACCTGCTGTAGTGAATCCTTCATCCGTGCGTCCCATCCGATTGTTGCAGACGCGCTGCTTGACGTGCTTTCGCTCAACTACTCTGAGACCCTGATGGCAGCGTCCGGCTTCCAGGCCGAGAAGAGCCTCAACGACACCATCAAAAACAACAAAGGCAAGTACATCGTCCTGGTCGAGGGCGCCGTACCTACCAAAGACGGCGGCGTTTACTGCATGATCGGCGGCAAGACCGCCGAATCGATCCTGCAGACTGTCGCTGCCGATGCGGCCGCGGTGGTGGCATGGGGCAGTTGTGCGTCCAACGGATGCGTCCAGGCCGCCAAGCCCAATCCAACTGGCGCCACGCCAATCTCCAAGCTGGTCGACAAGCCGGTCATCAATGTTCCCGGCTGCCCGCCCATCGCCGACGTCATGATGGCGGTCGTCACCCACCTTCTGGTGCTCGGTCAGGTTCCTGAGCTCGACAGCCAGGGCCGGCCAAAAGAGTTTTACGGCCGTCGTGTCCACGACACCTGCTATCGCCGCCCGAACTACGATGCTGGACTCTTCGTCGAGTCATTCGATGACGAGAACGCGCGCAAGGGATATTGCCTTTACAAGATGGGTTGCCGCGGTCCGGTCACTTACAACGCCTGCTCCGTTACCAAGTGGAACGAGGGCACCAGCTATCCCATTCAATCGGGCCACGGTTGCATCGGGTGCAGCGAAGCCGGCTTCTGGGACAACGGCCCCTTCTATCAGCACCTTCAATCCTTCCCCGGCTTCGGTATCGAGAGCACGGCCGACACCATTGGCACGGTGGTGGGTATCGCCACGGTGGCTGGAGTTGCGGCCCACGCCGTGGTCACCAATGTTCGCAAACGGAGCGTGATCGCCGAAGTGCACGCAGAAGATGCAAAGGAGTCCTGATAACTATGGCACGCATTGTCGTCGATCCCGTTACTCGTATTGAAGGCCACCTGCGCGTCGAGGCAGTGGTCGAAAACGGCGTCATCACCGACGCCTTTAGCTCCGGCACCATGGTGCGTGGGCTTGAAAAGATCCTCATCGGCCGCGATCCCCGCGACGCCTGGGCCATCACCGAGCGCGTTTGCGGTGTTTGCACGACCGTCCACGCCCTGACCAGCGTCCGCGCCGTCGAGAGCGCACTGGGCATCGCCATCCCGCCCACAGCCGAGATCATCCGCAACATCATGATGGCCACGCAGTATGTGCAGGATCACGTGGTTCACTTCTACCACTTGCACGCGCTTGACTGGGTCGACATCGTCAACGCGCTCAAGGCCGATCCCAAAAAGGCCGCTGAGCTGGCACAGTCCTTCTCCAAGTGGGACAAGAACACTCCTTCCTACTTCAGCGAGGTCCAGGACAAGATCAAGTCCTTCGCCACCAGCGGTCTCGGCATCTTTGCCAACGGCTACTGGGGCCATCCTGCTTACAAGCTGCCGCCCGAGGTCAACCTGATCGCGGTCGCGCACTATCTCGATGCCCTGATATGGCAGAAGGATATCGTGAAGATTCACGCCGTCTTCGGAGGCAAAAATCCTCATCCCAATTACCTCGTCGGCGGCGTTCCCTGCTCCATAAACGTCAATGAAGTGGCCGCCATTAACGGCGAGCGCCTCAACCTCGTCGCCAATCTCATCAGCCAGGCCGACGAATTCATCAACGAGGTCTATATTCCCGACGTGCTTGCCGTGGCCTCGTTCTATAAAGACTGGGGCGCCATCGGCGGCGGTCTCACCA
>Ga0181516_10000288_pt1 | contig 49427 bp, 43 predicted proteins | sample PEATcosm2014_Bin_25_FD_121104 | JGI IMG/M metagenome (GOLD analysis project Ga0181516, IMG submission 121104) | Peatland microbial communities from MTU Mesocosm Facility, Houghton, MI, USA - PEATcosm2014_Bin01_10_metaG | ecosystem: Environmental > Terrestrial > Soil > Wetlands > Peat | place...
CTCCGCCTGGGCGGCGACGAAGTCGTCGTTTCCCGCAACGCCGACGAGATGAAGAAGCACGCCTTCAGCTTCGACTTCATCCTCGACACCATCTCCGCCGAGCACGACATCAACGCCTATCTCAACCTGCTCGGCCGCGACGGCAACATCACTCTCGTCGGCGCTCCCGAGAAGCCTCTCTCCGTTCCCGCCTTCGGCCTCATCATGGGCCGCCGCAGTCTCTCCGGCTCCCCCATCGGCGGACTCCCCGAAACCCAGCAAATGCTCGACTTCTGCGGCCAGCACAACATCACCGCCGACGTCGAAGTCATTCCCATCCAGAAAGTCAACGAAGCCTACGAGCGTCTGCTCAAGTCCGACGTAAAATATCGCTTCTCCATCGACATGGCCTCCCTCAAATCCGAATAACAAAACGCCGGCGACCTTTTACCTCGAATAAAACCCACGCCGGCCAATAACAGCACTCCCTCGCAAACATCAGGAGCACGTATGCAAACCCGCACACTCGGCAACAGCAATCTCCAGGTCTCCGCCCTCGGCCTCGGCTGCATGGGCATGAGCTTCAGCTACGGCCCTCCCAAAGATAAGCAGCAGATGATCACCCTCCTCCACGCCGCCGTCGATCGCGGCATCACGTTCTTCGATACCGCCGAAGTCTACGGCCCCTTCACCAACGAAGAACTGCTCGGCGAAGCCCTCTCGCCCGTCCGCGACAAAGTCGTCATCGCCACCAAGTTCGGCTTCCAGATGAATCCCGAAGGCAAGCCTGGCTCGCACAGCCTCAACAGCCGTCCCGAACACATCAAGGCCGTCGCCGATGCCTCCCTCAAGCGCCTCCGCATTGATGTCATCGATCTCTTCTATCAGCATCGCGTCGACCCCTCCGTCCCCATCGAAGACGTCGCCGGCGCCGTCAAGGACCTCATCCATGCCGGCAAGGTTCGCCACTTCGGCATGTCCGAGGCCGCCGCCAAAACCATCCGCCGCGCTCACGCCGTCCAGCCCCTCACCGCGCTCCAAAGCGAATACTCCCTCTGGACCCGCGGCCCCGAAGCGGAAATCATTCCCACTCTCGAGGAGCTCGGCATCGGCTTCGTCCCTTACAGCCCCCTCGGCAAAGGTTTCCTCACCGGCAAGATGGATGAAACCACCTCCCTCGGCAAAGATGACTTCCGCAGCACGCTGCCCCGCTTCACCCCTGAGGCGATGCGGGCCAACCAGGCCCTCGTCGACCTGCTCACCGCCATCGCCAAAAATAAAAACGCCACGCCCGCACAGATCGCCCTCACCTGGCTGCTCGCCCAGAAGCCGTGGATCGTTCCCATCCCCGGCACCACCAAGCTCTCTCGCCTCGATGAAAACATCGGCGCACTCAACGTCTCCCTCACCTCCGCCGATCTCGACGAAATTGAATCCGCCGCTGCCGCCATCCATATTGAGGGCGCGCGCTATCCTGAACACATTGAAAAAATGACCGGCCTCTAGCCGCTTCACCCGCTCACACCCGGCAACCGCAATCTGAACGCGCGCAGCTCTTCGGCAGCAGCCATCGCCCGGCTGCCGCCCTTCACGCACTGAGGAAATAGCAAATGGAAATCAAACGCGCAGGCTCTCAACCCTCCGGCAAAGGCCCAGCCGATTACTTCACTGGAACGGTCCGCGTCGATCCACTCTTCACCGCGCCCGATCCCGCCCGCGTCGTCGGCGCCTCGGTCACCTTCGAGCCCGGCGCCCGCACCGCATGGCACACCCACCCGCTTGGACAGACCCTCATCGTTGCGTCCGGCTGCGGCCGCGCCCAGCGTTGGGGCGGGCTTATCGAGGAGATACGTCCCGGCGATGTCGTCTGGTTTGCGCCCGGAGAAAAGCATTGGCACGGCGCCGCGCCCACCACCGCCATGACCCACTTCGCCATTCAGGAAAAGCTCGACGGCAAAACCGTCGACTGGCTAGAACACGTCACCGACGACCAATACTCCGCCTGATCCGGGCTTCCCTCGCCATCCTTCGACCCTGGACACCCCCATCCTTCCGCGCTTTTGCGGAAGGATGGAAAGCTACTAGCTACCGGCTACAGGCTACCGGCTGCCCTTACTCCTGCGGCGCGGGCAGTTTCTCGCGTTGCACCGGCTGATCGTCCTTGTTCGCCGCGCCATTTTGTCCCGGCGTCGCGCCCTGCGCCGCGCTCTCGTTTGCACTCGACATCGAAGCCAGCTCCGACTGCCGATACTTCGACGCGCTCACATATCCGTGAATGTGGTCCTTGCTGATGTCGTTGATCACCACTTCCACCGGCTGCGGGCTGTCCGGCGTATAGAACATCACCGGCTGATACAGATTCACATGCTTCTGCGAGAGATGGCGATCGTCCACCATCAGTTCCATGTCGGCAAACTGGTGTTTGCTGTCCGCTTTCTTCAGGCGCAGCTCGAACGGCCCTTCGCGTTTGAACTCCTTCGCCTTCGACAAATCAAACTCGGTGTAGTTGCGCTCGCCCCGCTTCTGCAGCAGCACCAGCTCGTCATGCGTACGCGCGATCGATCCCGTCAGTTCCGTCCTCGTATTCACAAGGTCGCCCTGCGTTCCCTTGAGGTCGTCTTGCGCCTGCGCAATCGCCTGGCCTTGCGCATCGAGCTGCGCCTGCAGCTTCTTAAAGTGCGGATCGAGCCTGTGACCCGCCGCCGGCCGCTGCGCCGCGGCAGCTTGCGCCGCCTGTGCCGCTTGAGCCTCCGCCGCTGCGTTTCTCGCCGCCAGCGAATTCACCTTGGCCGCCAGATCGCTCATCTGACTCTGCGTAGCGTTCAGCGCCGCAGTCGTCTGCGCATTGCTCGCCGCCAGATTCTGCGCAGTGTGGTGTTCATACAGTCCATACCCGCCAAGCCCGAGGCAAAGCGCCCCGGCCACTGCATACACGGCAACCCGGTTCTGTGTCTTTTCGTGCGGAGTCGAATCGAATTCTTCCATGGTTCCTCCAGAGAGAGTGTCACTCCCCCTCTGGTATCTGCACGCCCCGTGCCAGCCCCTAGCCCGTGCCTAAGCCCCCTGATCCCCGAACCTTGCACGCCGCGCCTCCCCCACCCCGCGCCGGCCCTTCTCTGAAAACTCTCCCCCACCCGGCAATTTTTACCCATTCATCGCCACCGGCAGGAGCGGAGGGAGCGTGGGCAGCGTACCCGCGAAGTGGGTCGAGGCCCACGGATGAATGTGCATCAGATAGCGGTGGCCTTTACAGGCTGCGGAAAAACACCGAATGGACGGGGCGGGTGGCCCCGGTCTCAATAAGCCTTCCAGACCGAAATGAGGGTGCCCCCGGTCCCTTGCACTTGGGGACCGGGGATAGCACCAAAATCTAAGGGTTTCAGCCGTGGGCATTCAGCCTCAAATCTTCCGTCTGCGCGGTTGAGCTAATAGCTTAAAGCTAAGAGCTAAAAGCTAGCCTCTCAAATTCTTGTCAAGAGGTAAACCTCAAAAATAATTTTCCCGATTTTGTAACTGCCTTCTTCCTTATCACTTACAGCCAAAGATTTTTTGATCGATTTTGCGTGTTAATTATCTCGATTAGCGCACAATAGAGAGGTAGTCAAAAACAAGGGCGTGGGAGCCAATTCCCATGCCCTTTTGCTTTTCAGGAGCGGACCATGCCCAGCAGCGCCCAAAACCCGGCCAACAGCGTGACCGAAACGGACACTCCCGCATCAATCGCACCCAATTGGCGCGAAGCGCTCCCGCCTGGACGGCCAGTCCCCCCACCGCAGGTGGCGCAGGCGCCGAACTTCGCTAACTCCGCTGACACCGCTAACTCCGCTAACACCGCTGGGGTTAACCCTGTATCGCTGTATGCGAGCCGCACGCAAACCCAGTCGCACCATCAGTTGCCGCACCCCAAATTCCAAGTTAGCAACGACGTTCTCTCCTGTATCCCTGTACGATCCGCCAACGCCGGTGACGCCGCTTCCAAGCAGCCAGCCCCCCGCTACACTGGAAGAGATATGACCGAAATCCTTCCGCCCATCGCCCGCACGCTGCACACCGAGAAAACGCTCCACGGCCACACCCTCGTCGACGACTACGCCTGGCTCCGCGATAAAGAAGATCCCGCCGTCACCGCCTACCTCGAGGCCGAGAACCAATACGCCGAATCCGTCATGGCCCCGCTCGCCTCGCTCCGCGACCAGCTCTACAACGAGATGCTCAGCCACATCAAGCAGACCGACGTCTCCGTTCCTTTCCGCGATGGCGCCTGGTGGTACTACGGACGCACCGAAGAAGGTCTGCAATACGCCATCTCCTGCCGCAAGCGCGGCGACTCCGTCTCACCCGACGCCGACGCGCCCGAAGAAGTCGTCCTCGACGGCAACCAGCTCGCCCAGGGCCACGCCTTCTTCTCCATCGGTGCCACCGACATCACCGACGACGGCCGCTTCCTCGCCTACTCGACTGACACCACCGGCTTCCGCCAATACACGCTCCACATCAAAGACCTCCAAACCGGCGAAACGCTGCCCGGCTCCGTCGAGCGCGTCGGCTCCGTCGTCTGGGCCTCCGACAATTTAACCCTCTTCTATACCGTCGAAGATGAAGAGCAGAAGCGCCAGTTCCAGCTCTGGCGTCACACCATGGGCGCCGATCACAGCGCCGATGTGCTCCTCTATCAGGACGACGACGAGCGCTTCAACCTCGGCGCCGGCCGCACCCGAGACGGCAAATTTCTAATCATGGAATCGGCCAGCCACACCACTTCGGAGTGCTGGGCCCTTCGCGCCGATCAGCCCGCGGGCCAGTTTTCCCTCATCGTCCCCCGCCAGGACGAGCACGAATGCTCCATCGATCACCGCAACGGCCTCTGGTTGATTCGCACCAACGACAAGGGCCGCAACTTCCGCCTCGTCACCGCGCCCGTCGATTCTCCCGGCCGCGAACACTGGACCGAGCGCATCCCTCACCGCGACGACGTCATGCTTGAAGACATAGACCTCTTCGCCGGCTTCTTCTTTGCCTGCGAACGCCAGGACGGCCTGCCTCGCCTCCGCCTCTGGTCCTTCACCGGCGCCGGTCCTGAAGCAAACCAGTCCGCAGAAATCGCGTTCCCCGAGCCTGCATACAGCGCCAATCCCCACATCAACCGCAGCTTTGACGCGACAACCTGGCGCTACGGCTACCAATCCCTCGTCACGCCCAGCTCCGTCTATGAATACGACATCGCCGCAGGTACATCCACGCTGCTCAAGCAGGTCGAGGTTCCCGGCGGATTCGATCATACCCTCTACGCCAGCGAACGCGTCCACGCCGCCGACGGCGTCAAGGTTCCTGTTTCCCTCGTCTACCGCCGAGACAAATTTGCCACGCCCCGGCCCGGCAGCAATCCTCTCTATGTCTACGGCTACGGCTCCTACGGCTATTCGCTTCCGCTGGGATTCAATTCCAACCGCCTCAGCCTGCTTGATCGCGGCGTCGTCCTCGCCTACGCCCACATTCGCGGCGGCGGAGATCTCGGCAAACCCTGGCACGACGCCGGCAAGATGCTCGTAAAGCGCAACACCTTCACCGATTTCGTCTCCGCCGTCGAACACCTCACCCATGCCGGCTACGGAGACCCCGCGCGCGTCGCCATCGAAGGCGGCTCTGCCGGCGGCCTGCTCATGGGCGCCGTCGTCAACCTGCGCCCCGATCTCTTCCGCGCCGTCGTCTCCCACGTTCCCTTCGTCGATGTCATGAACACCATGCTCGACGCGTCCTTGCCGCTGACGGTGCCTGAGTATGAGGAGTGGGGCAATCCCAACGAAGAAGCTTACTTCAACTACATGCTGAGTTACTCGCCCTACGACAACTTAAGGCCCGCGAGTTATCCCGCCATGTTAGTCAAAACCTCGCTCTACGACAGCCAGGTCATGTATTGGGAGCCGGCGAAGTATGTAGCCAAGCTCCGCACCCTCAAAGCCGATAACCACCCTCTGTTGCTGGTCACCAACATGCAGGCCGGCCACGGCGGCGCCAGCGGCCGATACGACTACCTCAAAGAGATTGCCTTCGATTACGCATTCTTGTTGCGAGAATTAGGGATCGTAACTTGAATAATCCTGGCTATCGCGCCGCCACAGCCGCTTCCGGCTTTGCCTCGCCCAGCCGCGACTTATGCGCCCACAACCCAAGCCCCGGATTGGCGATGAAGAATATCTCCTCGCCATCGACTGTGTTATACCCATGGCTCAGCTTTGCCGGATCGTAACGCTTTAACATCTCTGCTAACTCGCCGTAGTTGAAACCCACACCTTCAACTTCTTCGCGAGTTAGCTGCCCTGGGCACCACGTAATGGTGAAGCGCCCTTCCGACGACGCGTGAATGAGATGCGCCGCCGCGCTCAAATCGCCGGCCAGATCCGCATTTGCGTCGACAGCAGCAAGCGTCGCCGGCGTCCCGCGATAGCCGTATTTGCGAATCAGCTGATCGATCCGCTTGTCCTCGCCAAATTCCTTCACGCCCGGTGCAAGAATGATCAGTTCCGCGCCGTCTGCCAGCGCCATCCGGGTCCGATACACGGCCTTGTTTCCCAGCCACGTCGAATGAAACTCCGCCGGATCGAGATACACCACTGCTTTCCTGATCGGCTCCTCGACTATCTCGAAATTCACCTTCAAACTCAGCTCAGCCGCGCGATAGAAGCACTCCACATCATCGCCAATGAACAACCCGCGTACCGCCAGCCCGCCATCGGCCTTGCGCCCAACCACGCTCAGCACATACACAATCGGCAACTCGCGCAAAAAATGATCCGACGCATAATTCAGCACCGCCCGCACCGGGTTCTCCGCGCGCCCCATGATGCGTTCCATGCCGTAGACCGCGCCAAGATAATGGCTGCGATTGATACTCTCGCGCCCTCCCGTTCCTATCAGAATGTTCTTGTTGTAGTTGGCCATGCCGATCACTTCGTGCGGTACCACCTGGCCAATTGAAAGGATCAGATCGAATCCGCCATCCACCAGCAGCTTATTCACCTGTGCCGGCCACGCAAACTTAAGCTTGCCCTCCGATTGCTCGTGAATAAACTCGGCCGGCACCTCGCCCAGCGTCTCCACATCGGTGCGCCAGTTGTGCACGCGAAATAGCTCCTGCGGCACTTCTCCGAACATGTGCGTTATCTGGCCCGGCGTCATCGGCGCATGCGTCCCGATCGCCGGCAGCACCGCCTTGAGCCAATCTCCGTAGTGGCGCCATGCAGCCTGCGTCAGATCTCCTGCGTGAGAGTGGAACCGCGTGATATCCGGGGGCACAGCAAGCACACGCTCGCGCGCCCCAAGCTTCGTCAGGCTCTCCGTGAGCAGATTATGCAGTTGGTCTGGTGAGATGTCCGCTTCAACGCCACCAGCTTCGCAATAGAGACTCATAAACCGATGTTAGCTCCGAAGCGGTCGCTCGAAAGCCCGTCGACGCCCTTGCGGTGCGATGGCTTGATCGCAGTGAGTTCGTGGTGGGCAGTGAGGGACTCGAACCCCCGACTTCCTGCTTGTAAGGCAGGCGCTCTAACCAACTGAGCTAACCGCCCACTAACACTACAGCAACAACTCTATCAACGATGTCGCTCGGTACGCCAAGCTCCCAGCGCCTCCTGTCATCATACCAGCGACTAATCTGCACCGCCTCCCTGCTGAACTGCAAAGGCTACCGTTGATACACTGGCCCAGTGAGCCGCCTGATCGTAAACGCCGATGACTTCGGACTAACCTCCGGCGTCAACCGCGCCATAGTGGAGTTGCATCAGGCCGGCGTGCTGACCAGCACCACGCTCATGGCCAAGGCCGCGGCGACCGAGGAAGCAAGTCGGTTGGCACTTGCCACGCCATCTCTCGGCGTCGGCTGCCACGTCGTCCTCGTTGATGGCGAACCGGCGTTGCCACCGAGCGAAGTCCCTTCTCTGATCGACAAACGCACAGGCCGCCTCTATCAGACACTCGTGCCGTTTCTGCGCGCGCTTTACACCGGGCGCATTCACGCTGCCGAGATCCAGGCTGAAGCTGCCGCGCAGATAATCCTTCTCCAACATCGCGGCCTTCACCTCACTCACATCGACACCCACAAGCACACCCACATGTTTCCCCGCGTGCTGCGTCCCGTGCTCCGCGCCGCGCGCTCCTGTGGCATTCATTGTGTCCGCAACCCTTTTGAGCCGGAGTGGGCGGTGCGCGCCACCCCTCGCTCGTCCTTCATCCGCAATGCTGAGGTCTTCGCGCTCCGCCGTTTCGGCCCTTACTTCCGCCGCATTATCGCCACAGAAGGGTTCACCACCACCGACGGAACAATCGCTGTCGCCGGCACCGGCGTCGTCAATGCCGACACCGTCCGCTCCCTGCTCAAGCAACTTCCCCCAGGCACGTGGGAACTGGTCACTCATCCCGGCTACAACGACGCCGACCTCGCCAAGATCCACACTCGTTTGCGCGAGTCGCGCGACATCGAGCGCACCGCCTTGCAGGCCGTCAAGGAATTCCCTTCCATCGAGCTCACTTCTTTCGCCCGCTTGCATTCAGCGACAACCCAGCGCGCCATCATTTAACCTTGCCCAGGGTCTCTATAGAAGCTGACCGCATCTTTCCTGCACTCTGCTGCGTCCAAAGCTGAGAAGACCTCAACGGAATCGAGACTACGCGATGCGCATCGGCATTACGTGTTACCCCACTTACGGCGGTTCGGGCGTGGTGGCCACCGAGTTAGGCATCGAACTGGCTTCCTCCGGGCACGAGGTTCACTTCATCTCCTATTCGCAGCCGTTTCGCCTCAACGGACGCAACGACGGCATCTTCTATCACGAGGTGCCGGTCTCGAATTATCCCCTCTTCGAGTTTCCGCCATACGATCTCGCGCTCGCCTCGCGCATGGCCGAGGTGGCCGAGCTTTATGAATTGGACCTGCTTCATGTGCACTACGCAATTCCCCACTCCGTCAGTGCTCTGCTAGCTCGTCAGATGCTCGCGGCGCGCGGTCGCCACCTCCCGTTTGTCACCACGCTCCACGGCACTGACATCACCCTCGTTGGGCTCGATCGCAGTTATCTCCCCATCACCCGCTTCTCGATTCAGCAGAGCGACGGCGTCACAAGCATCTCAAATTATTTGAAGAAAAAGACCGTCGAAGACTTCGAAATTGATCGCCCCATCGAAGTGATACCCAACTTTGTGAATTGCGATGTATACACGCCCTTCAAGGATGAAGTTGTACGTACCGAAGCACGCAAGCGCCTCGCCAAACCGGGCGAATCGATCCTGATTCATCTCTCCAATTTCAGACCGGTCAAGCGCGTCGTCGACGTTGTCAAAGTCTTTGCTCGCGTTGTCGAGCATGTGCCCGCGCAGCTCCTGCTCGTCGGCGATGGGCCCGATCGCTCGTCCGCAGAATGGCTGGCACACGACCTCCATATCAACGACCGCGTTCATTTTCTCGGCAAGCAGGATCGAGTCAACGAGCTGCTGCCTCTCGCCGACCTTATGTTGATGCCCAGTGAGCTTGAGTCCTTCGGATTGGCGGCGTTAGAGGCCATGGCCTGCAAGGTCCCCACCATCGCAACCCGCGTCGGCGGCGTGCCCGAACTGATCGACGACGGGCTGACGGGCCTTCTCTATCCCGTTGGTGATGTCGAAAATATGGCAGCCGGCGCCGTCGGATTGTTGAAGGATCGAAATCGCCTCGATATCATGCGCGACGAGGCCCGCAAGACCGCTCGCTCGCGCTTCTGCTCGACGCTCGTGATTCCTCTGTACGAACGGTTCTACGAAAAGGTGTTATCTGCGACGCACTAAAAAGTACGCTCGCTCTCGATTCGACTTCTCGACTCATCACGGCGACAGCTGCATTTCTTAAACTGCCGGCTCCCGCTCAACGCGAGGATTGAAGCCCACCTTGCGCCAGAAATCCGTGACCAGCGTGACTGTCTCGTCCGTGGTCGCAGGACCGGTACGGAGCAATAGCTCCGGGCGGTCCTTTTCCAGTTCGAAGCCAGTCAGTTCGCTAGCCTCGGCTGCGATAGCAATGCAACGATCGGCACGGTAGGTGCACGCGCCGAGATCCGCAATGGACAGGCGCGTAGTCGGCGTAGCCAGCACGGTGTGCGGCGGAGCCATCCGGTCGAGCAGCCAGAATATCTCCAGCTTCGACTCGAGCTCATCGGGAACGCAATCAATCACCAGATCGGCATCCCGCACCGCATCCTCGATGGTGGAAACGAATGCGACCCTGGGCGACGTCCCCGTAGTCAGGCGCAAGGCCTCGGCGCCCAACTGCTGCCGCAGCGCTTCCTGCGCATGATGCAGATTGGCGGGCATTACGTCTTCGAGCGCAACGTTATAGCCGGCTCGCGCACCAGCCGCTGCAAGCCACCGGCCCAGTGGGCCGGCTCCAATGATGGCTACGTTCACCCGCGGCCTTACTTTGCCTGCAGCACTTGCATCACGTCGTCGACGCTGGGCTTGGAGCGCAGGAAATGTTCGCTCACCAGCGTGCGCTCCTCGGCAGGCAGTGTGGGCGCGAGGGCCAGCACCCGGCGCAGGGTCACCGAAACATCGTCAATGTAGTTCATCAGGCGGATCGCTTCTCCGGACAGCGGCATGTTTTCCCTCGACAACTGAAGTGTCACTCCATTGTAGGCGGTCGAGTTGATGCCGGGCAAAACGGCCCTCACCGCAGGCTCGCGTGCGGCGAAGTCACCTCGGACAGTTCTTTGCGCACGTGAGTAGGCAGCCGAAGCGACGCGGCGGCGACATTCTCTTCCAGATGCGCAACCGAAGATGTGCCCGGAATCGGTAAAATCACCGGTGAACGTTCCAGCAGCCATGCAAGCGCCACCTGCAGCGGAGTCGCGCCAAGCGTCCGCGCAGCCTGGTCGAGCGCTTCCTGAGCCAGACGGTTTTGTCCGAGAGGCGCCCACGGGATGAACGCGATTCCATACCGCGTGCAAGCTTCGAGCAGAAAATCCCATTCGCGGTCGGCGAAGCTGTAGCGGTTTTGCACAGAGACAATCGGGACAATTTTGCGGGCGCGCTCCAAGTGCTCCAGCGTCACATTGGAGAGCCCGATGTGACGGATCTTGCCCTGTTCCCTCAGCCGCGCCAACGTCTCCATCGACGCGTCAAATGAAACGGCCGGGTCCGGTATGTGAAGTTGGTAGACATCGATGCGCTCCAGGCGCAGCCGCTTGAGGCTGCCTTCGACAGCCTCTTCGAGATGACTGGGGCTGGCGTTGTGAATCCACTGACCGGGCCCGACTCGCTCCCACCCGCCCTTCGTGGCGATCACCAACCCATCGGGATAAGGCGCAAGAGCTTCGGCGATCAGCTCCTCTGAAACATAAGGGCCATAAGAGTCGGCGGTGTCGATGAAGTTGACGCCCAGCTCGACAGTGCGACGCAGAGTGGCGATGGCGGCGGCATGGTCGGCCGGCGGTCCCCAGATGCCTTTGCCGGTAATGCGCATCGCACCATAGCCGAGCCGATTGACGGTTAGATCACCAAGTGTCACTATGCCCGCTGCTGCTGCAGAGACGGCTTGCGATTGCTGAGTCATGCTAAAAATCTCCTCGTTCCTAGGATGACCGAACCATGGCAGGCGATGCAACGGAACTGAACCCGCCACGCCAAGATTCATCGTGGCGAGCCTCCATCACATGGAGACATGCGGCCGTCGTGCCATCACAGGAATGCGTGATCTCGCCCTGCTCGGCACAACTCCTTCAGAGACTCCGTGTCATTATGAATGTGAAACAAAGCAATTGAACGCAACGTCAGTTTCAGTGAAGTCGCAGTAAGGGGAAGACAAAATGAAACGAGTCGCAGCAACTTTAGCGCCGTTTATTTTGTGCGCGGCTGCAGCAGGATGGGCCGCACAAGTGCAACAGTCGGGGTCGCAGCCAGTCACGCTGGCGCTGCCGGCAGGAACGAAAATCGAGCTGGTCGTTACCGCCCCGATCTGGGCGCGGTCAGTTAAGGCCGGCGATCCGCTCTACGCGGTGACCGATTTTCCAGTTTCTGCGGGCGGCGCAGTTGCCATACCGGCGGGCACCTTTATCCAGGGAACGATCCAATCGGTAACCAGGCCCACGCGCAAACTCAGTCGAGCGGAAATAGACGTCCTTTTCACCAAGATCATTTTTCTCGACGGATACACGATCGACTTGCCCGGTGAAGACGGCTCGGTCGTGATTGCGCCGCCGGCCGCAAGCGATTCTCCGGCAGCTGGCGTGGATGCAAACAATGGTCCCGAGGAGACCGCGGCAAAGCTGACCGTCGAAGTGAGCCTGGCCAACGATCTGCTCCTCGACAACGGCACGCAACTTGAGATGACGTTAGGTTCGCCGCTCTCTCTCGATGCCCGCGAAGTCTCTGGCGCGATCCCGCTGACCCATGGACCTGCGCCCGGAAGTTTCAAGACAGCGACGCTTTGCCAGCCGACCGAGGGCATTCCCGGTTCGCCAGGCACACCAGACACGGTGATACCAGGCACCCCCGGAACGCCGTCCACGACGATCCCCGGGGGCCCCGGCATGCCCGACATCACCATTCCCGGAACACCAGGCACACCTCCAACAATTATTCCTGGCACGCCCGGGACCCCCGACACTCCGGGAACCACTTGCCCCGCAGCTCCTATCGTGATTGCAAGCGAACCAATAACATTGAAACCGGTGCAGACGCAAAGCGAGGCTCCGGCAACCAAACAATGACTCAACCTCATGTTTGATCGACACAACTTCCCGTTAGGGCGGGAAAGGGGGGACCCATGCAGTTTCGTCCTGTTTCTCTGATGTTTCGTTCTGTTGCCTTGTCTCTCGTTGCGACGATGTGCAGCGCGCAAATTCCGGTGGCGGCGCCCGCCGTCGCGACTCAATCCACGCCTGTTGCGCCATCGGGTTCAGTCACCGTGCCCCAGGGAACGCAGATCCCTCTCACTCTGGTCAGCTCAATCCGCAGCAAGACGACCAAACCAGGCGATACGGTCCGCGCCATGGTGGCCTTTCCGGTCACGGTTGGCACCCAACTCGCGATCCCCGCAGGCACCTATGTCGAGGGCGTCGTTGGCTCTGTCAACCCGGTCGGCAAGCGCGGACAGCCGCCCAGCGTGCAACTTCATTTCACTCGCCTGTTGTATGCAAACGGCTACGCCGCACCGCTGAACGCGACCAACACCCAGGCGTTCCTCGTCGAGCCTGAACCCGGCGTCAGCGTGCAGTCGTCCGATGGGCTCGCCGATGCGCGAGACGGTGCGCCAAACCTGGGCGAGGGTTTCGCCGGCCAGGCCAATCCGGGCCTGCCGCCACTGCCCCAGGAAGGCCCAAATCCCGCCGTGATCGGCGCCGCAGTCGGCGGATCGTTTGCGGCTCTCGTGGTCCTGATGGTTGTCATGGCGCATCACCGCGCCGCCAGCGTTGACTTTGTGCTGTTCGAGAGCGGATGGCAGTTCCAGATGGCGCTCGATCAGCCGCTCACGGTCGATATCGCGCAGGTGAACGCAGCAGCCGCGGCCCCGGCGAACTAGTTCGCCCATTGCAGAATTCCACAGCTTCTAGTGATCGTGGAAATTAACGAACTGCGCGCTGCGGTTCCGGTTGCCGCATCATCTGGATGACGACCGCCAACATCCATATTCCAAGAGGAATCACACCCACCGCGCCCATTGTTCCCCACTGAGCAGTTTCAGCGAGGGCTGAGAGCCGAGGTCCGCCCGCCGCGGCCAATGGAACCAGGGCGAGGCAGACAATCGCGCCAACGTACCCGATCCATGCAGTGACGCGTGGGAAATTCCGGCTGGCCTGGGCGATATATCCTGCCGCCGCCAAGAGCAGGGCGCTAAAGATGAGCCCCATGGCGCCGAAAAACGGATAACGGCCATCGAGGAACACACGGATAAACGACGGATCGGGGCTAGCCGAGAGCGCATTGATCGCTGCCGATGCCTGCAGAGCATCGCCGAATAGAACCACAGCCGCATACACCAAGCCTGCACCAAAGATTTGTGTAGCAAGCCACATCGAGCGCCTCTGCGTATTGGCGATGAGCCGTCGGAATCCTGAAAGAAAAACAAGAAGCAACGCGCAGATGAGCACGTCGAGCGCCACCACCGCCAGCATGTTCCAGGCGTTGTGCGTGGCATAAGTGACCAGGCCAGCCGACTCCCGTGAGGGCATGGGGCCACGAGACAAGTAGAGCGGCAACTCTGCAATAACAAGTGCGATCGAGAGCAGACCGCTTACGCCCGCCGTGCGATAAATGCCTTCGTTGCTCATGTTCATGCCTCCTTCAGACAATCTTTATGAAATCGATATTACAGAGGAATTGGCCGCACGAGAATGGCGAATGCAACCCCGCCATAAAGATCACGTGAGGAATGTCTGAAAGCAGCGAGGCGGCCCATCCTCCCACAAGGAATGGACCGCCTCTTTGCATTCCGGACTTCGTGCCCACCGGAAACTCAATCTTCTCTTCGGATTAACCTGCTGCTACAACGTGCGTTTGAACAGCGTACTCGCGATCAGTAACGTCCCGATGCCAAAGGTGAATAAAAAAAGCAGGTCATATTGAATCGCGACAAAGCCACCGTCTTTAAGCAGGATGGCCTTGAAGCCGTGGATGGCATAGCTAAACGGGTCAACCACAGCAATCGCCCGGAGCCACTTGGGAAACGCTGCAATGGGATAAACGGCGCCTGATGGAAAGTAGAGCAGCGTATTCAGCACGCCGAACATTGCACGTGGAACCAGCGGATCGTCCACTCGCACCATCATCAGGAACATCATGCCGTTGAATGCAAGCGATGTGCCGAGTATGAGCAGGATAAGATAGACGTCGGCCACCGGGTTGAAGATGGTTCCAAGCCCGGCGATGAGCGAGCCAATCACGGTAAGCGAAATGCCCGCAAGCACAGCCTTGATCGCGCCCGCGATGTTGAGCCCCATCACCAATTCAAGCTTGCTGATGGGCGTCACCAGATAGCCCTCGTGCACCCCGCGCGCTTTGTCGTCGATGTAGAGCATTCCCCCGCCGATCATGACCGAGATGTACATGGCCAGGGCGACGCAACCGGGAAGCAGATACTTCATGTACTCGACATACGGGTAAAGCTCGACAATGTCCAGCGCAATGCTTTTGACAACGCGATCCTGAATCACGGGTTGATTCAATGCGTCGACAAGCGACTGCATCTCCGACTCAAGCGACGAGCTCATAAACTGGTCGGAATTGTCGACAACCAGACCGATCGCGGGCGCGTCCTGCGCGTAGACACGGCGCGAATACTGCGCGGGAATGATGACCGCGGCGTCGACCTTGCCCGTGCGCACGTCTTCGCGCGCCGTGGTTTCATCGTCATAGTTGACTGTGGTAAATGTCGCGATATTGGCCGCGACCGCGTCAAAAGCTTCATGGATTCTGACTGCCTGCGGGCCGTGGTCATAATCAACCACTGCGATGCGAGCGTTGTGGATCTTGCCGCCAAAGGCGTTGCCTAGAATGACAAGCTGCACCAGCGGCAGCATCATCGACATGATCATCAGCACCGGCGAACGGAAAAATTTGCGCATCTCGCGCTCGACGATGGCCATCATTCTGTTCATGGTTGTGCTCCAGGGCGCGGCGGCATCGTGAAGACCGCCTTCACCTGCTCATCGCGAAGCTGGCGACCCGTGTAGTGCACAAATACATCGTCCAGAGAAGTGTTCTGCACCGACAGTGAAGTGAGCTGTTCGCCCAGCGAAGCCGCCATCTCTACAAGCTGCGTAGTGGTTTGCGAGCCGTTCGAAGTCAGTACGCGATAGACTCCGCCCGATTGCGCCTGCACCTCAGTCACGTTCGGAATCGCTTCGAGCCGAGTCTTCCACAAATCATGCTCGCGGTTGAATTGCACTTCAACGACATTGGACCCCGGCACGCTCTGCTTGAGTTCAGCCGGCGTTCCCAGCGCCACCAGATTGCCGTGATCCACAATCGCGATGCGGTCGCAAAGACGGTCGGCCTCCTCCATATAGTGCGTGGTCAGCAGCATTGTGAGGTTGCGCGTCTTCTTCAGGTTGTTCAGCATCTCCCACACCGCAATGCGCGAGACCGGGTCGAGACCTGTGGTGGGCTCATCGAGAAAGAAAATGCGCGGGTCATGCACCAAGCCACGCGCGATTTCCAGGCGCCGCCGCATGCCCCCTGAAAGCGTCTTCGTCTGCGCGTCGCGCCACTTCAGCAAATCCACGGCTTCGAGCACTGCGTTGATGTTCTTGATGCGCTGCGCACGCGGCACGCTATAGAGCTTGGCGTAGATGCTGAGGTTCTCCTCAACCGTCAAGTCCTGGTCGCTAGTCAGCGCCTGGGGAATGACGCCGATCATCCGCCGCACGTCGTCCGGGTCCTTCGCCACATCGTGACCGCCGACGATAGCTTTGCCGCTCGTGACCGGGATCAGCGTCGTCATCATGCGGATCAGCGTGCTCTTCCCTGCTCCGTTCGGCCCGAGCAAGCCAAAAATCTCGCCCTCCGCCACGGAGAAGCTCACGCCCTTCACCGCCTCAAACGTTCCGTAGCGCTTGACGATGTTTTCGACCTCAATCGCGGCCGGCGCCGTGCTCTTGCCATTGCCGTTGATTGCTGGTCCATTCTGGATCGACGCGCTCATTGCTTCACCAATTTGCTTTTGGGAATGAAAACCTCAGCCGTCATGCCCGGAACGAATTGCTCTCCCTGGTTTGGTATGAGCAGCTTGATCTGGATCGTCCTGATGTCGCGCTTGCGCCCGCCGTTGATGTCCCTCTGCGTGGCAAAATCGGCCAGCGACGATTTGGCGATGACTTTGCCTTGCACCGCCGCTCCGCTAGGCATCACCACGCGCAGCGAATCCCCCAGTTGCACCGCATCGCCCTGCGTTTCCGGCAACGGCGCATAAACCCACGTCTGCGTCAGGTCCATGACCGTCGCGATGGTCCCGCCCGCCGCGAGCACTTCACCCTGCCGCGCGGCCAGCACATTCACCCTGCCCGACACCGGCGCAAAAACTTTGGAGTAGTCCAGTTCGACGCTGGCTTGATCGGCGAGCGCCTGTGCATTCAGCACCTGCCCGCGCGTCGACGCAACCGTGCGCGCCGAGGCTGCGGCAAGCAGTTCGTGTGCGCGCGCCTGGTTCAGAGCTGCCTGTGCCGCAGACACATTTTCCTGCGCATTTCTCACCGCCGCGTGCGCCGCCTGCAGGCTGGCAACGGCTTCATCGCTCGACTGCTGGCTCATGATGCCCTGCTTGGCCAGCGCCACAGTGCGAGTGGTGTCGGCCTGCTGATGCGACAAGTTGGCCTGCGCCTGCGCCAGGGAGGCCTGCGCGGCTTTCACCTGCGCTTCGGCATTCATTGTCCCGCTCGAGGTTTCGCCTTCGTTCTGGCGCTGCGTGTCGACCGTCTCCGAGAGCTTGGCCTGGTTGCTGGCCACCGTCGCCTCCGCCGCTTTACGCGCTGCCGCCAGATCGTCGCTCTCGATCTCTGCAATCAGTTGGCCCGCTTGAACCGCTTGCCCTTCCTGGACGTTAAGCGTCTGGATGCGCCCCGGAATCTTGGCGCTCACCAGCACTTCGTTCGCGTCGACCGTGCCAATCAACATCAGATCGCTGGGCGGCCGCGCCGTCACCAGATACCAGATCAGCGATCCCAGAGTCAGCAGACCCAGGATCATGAAAACTCTATTTCGCGCGTTCATCGTTCCTCCCGAACATGAGCCGATACGGTTTCACCTCAGGCATGGGCGTGTCGGCAAGCACGCGTGCGGCAACCTCGGCTCCATGCTGCCGATCGTTAAAAATCGCTTGTCCCAGAAACTGCACGATGGCGATCCTGCGCGCCCTGAGCACCTCGAGATCGAAGGGCTCGAAGGGTAGAACAAGTCGCCAAATCGGAGCGCTGAGAAAATAAAAGACGTTGGTCCCCAACGTGGCCAGGTGAATCTGCAGCCAGTCGACGTCAATCAGTTCGCCCTTTTCAATGCCTTCGCGCACCATGGATTGATACATGGTGATCACCGGCGCAAAGACCCGCTTGACCAGTATCGCCATCGCGCCCGATTCGCCCTTGTGAAGGCGCACCATCTCGTGCTGCATGAGGCTTTGAAATTCGGATTGCGCGAGAATGCGATCGAAATGATTCAGCGCTGTGCGCAGCACTCGTTCGCCAGCCGAAGCCTCCCGCAAAAACACCGCCATCGTGGTGTCGCGCATCTTCGACGCGATCATCTCCAGCGCCGCCAGATAGAGATTCTCTTTACTTTCGAAGTAGTAGTAGAGCAGAGCCTTGTTGACTCCGGCTGTCGTCGCAATCCGATCGGTGCGCGCGCCGGCAAGACCGTTTGCGCTGAATTCCTGAAGAGCGGCATCGAGAATACGCGCGCGTGAATCGGTGGCTCGGTCGGAGGGGGCGTGCGTGGCTTGAGCTGTCATTTCTTAACTAACTGGTTAGTAAAATAACTCACCATCCTCTAAAAAGCAAATGAATTTGCAGAGAACTCCCTTATCCCATTCACTATCAGTTAATTAAAAGTGCGCCGACTTCAGGCAATAAAGCTGATCGTGCTTCCCGCTCCCGGCGGCGGCGCCGCAATCGCGATCTCAGACTCCTCTTCGTCTTCTTCCACCTCTTCCCCCTCAAGGCCGCGGTCGGCAGCCTGGCGGCTCGAGGAATACGTCTCGTCGCCCGTGCGGGCCGAGCCCTCAATCTCAAAACGCGGTGCCAGCGCTGTCTCTGTCCGTTGGCGATTCACAAGAGTCAAGGCGCGAATTCCGGTAATAGGGGCGAGATCCATTGCGGCTCCTCTCCACAAATGACTCATCGGCCCGACCGCGCAGCGACTTTAATGAATTGCAAGATAAAGTGTCCGACTCTGATACAGCGTCGCCTCAACGTTGCGCGGCAGAAAATATTGCGCGCTTGATCGGCGGCACGCTGATTGCCGCGCTCTGCACCGGCTGCGAGCCAAGCAATGAAACCCCCTGTGCCAGCGTCATTCCCATTGGAACCGGCGCAAATCCCCCCCGCACTTCGCTGGTCTCCCGCGCAATCGTCTTGAAAAGTAGCGCCCGTCCGCTCATATGAATCTCAAGCCGCTCCGTCTTCCAATCTGTCGCACTCACCTGGGTGCGATCCAGGCGAAACCACCCGCCTTTATTAAGGCGACCCAGCAATCCGTATCCGAAATCGACATTTTCCTCGAGCTGCCCCTCGAGGCGCGCCATCCGTTTCAGACGGGCGTCGACCCACAGCTCGCCCGTCATGGCGTGAAAGATCCGGGCCTCGATGCTGTGCGCCGGATAGTCAGGATTGGGATGAAATCGCAAACGATAACAGCCGTTCTCTTCGCCCGCATATTCGTAGAGAAAGGCGTCCGGCAGCAGCGCAACGATGCGGCCGATGCGGCGCTCATCCTCCGAATATGCCTCGCGCTGACGAGCTTGCTCCTCCTGAGAAACAAGCAGATGATTCAGGCGTTGCTGTTCGCCCCGCTCCGCTTCTGACGACAGCGGCCTGCCTCCGGTCGCTACCACCCGCATCACCGGACCGTCAGCGGTTTCAATCTGATCTTCGACGCGACCCTGCTCTGCCGATTGTTGCGCAATCCAATACCGCCAATAGCCGTGGAGTTGATGATCGTGCAGCTCGTTGTAGACGACCTCGCGCACCAGTTGCGCTGGGGATTCGGTCAATTGCGCTTGTGCGTGGGCGGCCCACACTGCGCCCGCCAGAATCAGCGAAATGAGCAAACGCACACGCATCGTATCGCCCTCCAATTTGGGGAATCGCCAAGCTAAGCGGAGTATGACGCCATTGCAGTGAAACTGGCGCAAGCGTGGTGTGAAAAGCGGAAGAAAACCGGAGTCCTCAAGCAAAAACCGGCAATTTGCGAACCAAGATGTGCAACAACGTTCCTGAATTCCAACCTTGTTACACTGAGGCCATGCTGGATGAGTTGGAGTTTCGGAAAGCCGCTGAGAGCGCGCTCGACTTATTGAAGAAACATCTGATTGTGCGCGAAGAAGACGACCAGGCTGGTTTTGAAGTCGAAGAGCAGAACGGCGTCCTCAACGTCGTCTTCGAAGATCCGCCGGCCAAATTCGTCATTACGCCCAACACGCCGGTGCGTCAGATCTGGATCTCGGCCCTCTCCACCAGCTTCAAACTCGATTGGGATGGGAGCGCGTTTATCCTGCCCCGGACCGGCGAGAAGCTGGAACCGCTGGTCGACCGCCTCATCGCCGAAAATGGCCAGGAAAAAACCGCGCATTAGCGGCGCCGCCCGCCTGAGAATCCATTCCTTGAGTCAAAAGAAGGGCCCGGCGCGTTGCCGGACCCCCTTTTGTCTATCCGATCTATTTCAGCGAATAGATGGCCTTAAGTTCCTTTTGCGCCACCGCATCTGGCAGCGGAGCGTAGGAGAGCGCCGCTGCCTCCCCTTCGCCTGACTTCACGATCCAGCTCAGCAGGTCTTTCAGAACTGCCCGATTCGCCGCGTTGCTGCCCGAGGTCGGAATCAACAGGTAAGTAAAGCTCGAAATGGGATAAGCATTCGCGCCCGGCGCATTGGTAATGGAAACCCTGAAGTCCGCGGGCATCTGCTTAATGCTCGCTGCTGCTTCCGTGACACCGGAAATTGAGGCTGTAACCCAGTTACCGGCCGCGTTCTTGATGGAGCCAAAGGTGATCTTGTTCTGCAGCGCGTAGATCAGCTCGACGTAGCCGATCGCACCCGGCATCTGGCGCACCAGTCCGGCCACGCCCTCATTTCCTTTGCCGCCCACGCCCACCGGCCAGCTTGGCGAGGTGCCCTTGCCAGGCCCGCCTGCCCACTCGTTACTTACTTTGCTCAGGTAGTCGGTGAAGATAAAGCTGGTCCCCGATCCATCGGAGCGGTGCACCACAATGATCTTCTGGTCGGGCAAATGCACGCCGGGATTGTCCTTGGCGATGCGCCCGTCATTCCAGTTCACAATCTTGCCAAGATAAATGTCGGCCAGCACGTCGGGGCTGAAGCGGAGTTCGCTCGCTCCCGGAACGTTGTAGACAGGAACCACTGCGCCGAGCACCGTGGGAAAGTGGAGTAGCTTCACCTTCGACGAGCTGAGCATGTCGTCGGTCATCGGCATGTCCGATGCCCCAAAGTCAACGAGACCCGCTGTAACTTGTCGAATGCCGCCGCCGGAACCGATGGATTGATAATTAATTTCAACGCCAGGGTGCGCGGAACTGTACTCGCTGAACCACTTGGAGTAGATCGGATACGGAAACGTTGCGCCCGCTCCTGTCAGCTTTTGGGCCTGGGCTGCGCTCAAGGCCATCACCAATAATCCAACGACGATCAAAGTTTTTTTCACAGAACTCTCCCTTGCAGAATAAACGCCGTCTCGATTGTCTATGGATTGTGTTACGGGCATTTGAATTTAGCCGACGTTTTCCCACTTTTGCAATATCTTTATCGCCTCGAAGCGATGCGCAACTCTTTCTTTATCATTATGTTGTAATCCTTCTCAGTTGCACGGCCTGCTTGCGGCTCCGTGAACCTTATTGCAGAGAAGTCACACTCTTCAACACCTGCTCCGCAACGGGTTGTGGAAGCGGTGCGTAGGATAGCGAAGCTGCCTGGCTCTGCCCCGATGTGACAATCCAGCTCACAAGATTCTTGATCAGCTTGGCTTTTGCCTCGTCTCGACCGTGCACCGGAATCAGCAGCCACGTGAAGCTTGAAATTGGATAGGCGTCCGGGGCGGCGCCGTTGGTAATGGAGACACGGTAGTCGCTGGGAATCTCCTTGTTGCTCGCGGCGGCCTGTTCGATCGACTCAATCGATGCCCTGATCCATTTGCCCGCCCGGTTTTCAACTGCGCCAGAACTGATATGGTTTTTGAGCGCATAGGTGAGCTCAACATATCCGATCGCACCCGGCTGTTTGCTCACCAGCGCCGCCACTCCCTCATTGCGCATCGCACCGGCGCCTACCGGCCAGCTCGGCGCGCTGCTTCGACCGGGCCCGTCTAACCATGCTCGGCTCACCTTGCTCAGATAGTCTGTGAAGATGTAGCTGGTTCCGCTCACATCTGCGCGGTGCACCACAAAGATTTTGCGATCTGGAAGCCGCACGCCGGCATTGTCTTTGGCGATGCGCGCATCGTCCCAATTCGTGATCTTGCCCAGATAAATATCCGCCAGCACACTCCCGCTGAATTTGAGGTCTCCGACATCCGGAAGATTGAAGATGGGAACCACCGCGCCCATCAACACCGGCACTTGAATCACTCTGACTCTTGCGCGAGCCAACTGAATGTCAGTCAGTGGAACGTCGGTGGCTCCGAAGTCGACCACGCCCGCAGTAACCTTGCGAATCCCCTCACCCGAACCAATCGGCTGATAGTGAATAGCGACGCCCGAATGGGACCCCGCATATTCACTGAACCACTTCGTATACATGAGATAGGGAAAAGTCGCCCCTGCTCCTTCGAGCCGCTGCGACCACGCAGTGCTTGCCAATGCAGTCATCATCAAGACGGCAACAACAGCTCGTTTCATCGCGGAATCCGACCTCGTCAAATTAAGAGTCGCATACCACTCACGACGACAGCCAGTGTCAGCTCGCAGTCCGCGCCGGAGCCGTCGGCTCAGCCGCCTCACTCGGTGCCGTAGGCGTGCGATGCGTGAGCGGCAGTGTGAAATGAAACGCGGCGCCAGCACCAAGCTCGCTCTCGGCCCAGATGCGGCCTCCATGTGCCAGCACAATATGCTTCACAATCGCCAGCCCAAGCCCGGTTCCACCCGACTCGCGCGAGCGGGCTTTATCGACCCGGTAAAAGCGCTCAAAGATGCGGTCGAGGTGTTCAGAAGCGATCCCTGGTCCAAAATCCTGAACAAAGAACTCAACTTCGTTGTCCAGCAGCTTCGCTCCCACCACGATGCGCTTCCCCGCCTTGCCATACTTCAGCGCGTTCTCAATGAGATTGCCAAATACCTGGTTCATCGCGTCGGGGTCGGCCATCACAAGCGCGTCGGGCGCATCGGCTGACTCCAGCCGCACGCCCGAATCGACCACCATGCCTCCCAGCGATTCGATTGCATCGTGCACCAGCACGCTGGCACGGGCCTGTTGTGCCGCCAGCTTGTAGTCCGGGCTCTCGACACTGGCCAGCGCCAGCAGATCCTCGGTAAGACGGTTCATGCGGCTCGCGTTTTTGAGGATAATGCCGAGGAACTCGCGCGACGTTTCCGGCTTGGGCTTCGAGTCCTCAAGCAGTGTCTCCACATATCCCTGGATCGAAGTCAGCGGAGTGCGCAGCTCATGGCTCACATTGGCGATAAAATCACGGCGCGATTTTTCGGCCGCTTCTATGCGCGTTACGTCGTGCAGCACGGCCAGTGCGCCGCCGCTCGGCAACGGCGCGGCGCTGATCTCAAACACCCGTCCTGGCGCCAGCAAATTAGCGCGGCCCACACGCACTTCCCCCTCTTCGAGTGCGCCCTTAATGCAGGCCAACAGCTCCGGGTCGCGCACCGAATGCACCAGCGGCCGGCCGGGCTGAATCTGCGTTCTGGCAATGCGCTGCATCACCGCGTTCGACCAGCGAACGTGCCCCTCTGAAGTGACAGCCACCACCGCTTCCTGCATCGAATCCAGCATCGTGGCCAGCTCGTGGCGGCGGCTCTCGATCTCTGCGAAGTTCTGGCCGAGACGCTCTGCCGTCTGGTTCAGCGCCGCCTCCATGGCCGAGAGCTCATCCGCTCCCGAAACCTCGATCCGCGCACTCAGGTCGCCTTGCGCGATCCGCCGCGCAAACGCAACCACACGCTGCAACCGTGCCGTGATCCCGCCCGCGGCCCACGCCGCCAGAGGAAGTGCAATCACCAGCGCGATCGCGCCCGACCAGAGCGCCTCGCGCACCAGCACGGGAAGAGTCCCGCTCGCCGTGTGTTCCACGAAGCGGCGGAGGATCAACTCCATCACCACCGCCTGGAAAACCAGCAGCAGGACAAACAGCCCTAACAGTTTTGCGAATACTTTGCGGGTCAATGGGGGCCTGCTCGCTGAGGCTCTACTCGCCCTTGGGGATCTCGAAGCGGTAGCCCGCGCCGCGTACCGTCTTCAGATAGCGCGGATTCTCCGGATCGACTTCGATTTTCTCACGGATGCGGCGTACGTAAACGTCGACTGACCGCGGGGTGACGAAGCGCGCGTCGCCCCAGACGGCGTCTAGCAAATGATCGCGGCTGAAGACCCGGCCGGGGTGCCGCGCCAGGTAGTCCAGCAGCCGGAACTCGGTCGCTGTAGTCGTGGTCAGTTCGCCGCGCACCTTCAACTGCATGGCGTTGGCGTCAATAATCACTTCTTCAAAGCTGATGACAGACGGCGTTGTCGGTCGCTCAAACCGCCGCAGCACGGCCTTCACCCTGGCCACCAGCTCCCGCGTGGCAAAGGGCTTCGTGATGTAGTCGTCGGCGCCCAACTCGAGCCCGAGTACGCGATCGTTTTCCCCAGCCCGCGCCGTAAGAAAAATAATGGGAATCGTCGAAAGGCCGCTATGGTTGCGCAAACGGCGGCATACATCCAGACCATCGCCTCCGGGAACCATTATGTCCAGCAGAAAAAGCGCCGGCGGCTGCCGCTCGGCATCGGGAATCAGATTCGTTGGAGTATGAAAAAGCCGGGTCGAAAACCCTGCGGCCTCAAGGTGGTGCTGCACAAGCCGCGAAATGTCTGTGTCGTCTTCCAGTACGAATACGGTCTGACTCAACCCGTCTGCCCCTTGCTCGGCGGCCGTTGAATTGCCCATCGCAGAGGCCGCGCGAAACCGTTAACAGACTACTGCACTGAGGCAAATAGATTGCAAACGTTTGATGAATTTGGCCCCGAAACAAGGCATTTAAGCTGAACTGCAATCTGGAACACCCTTTGCAAGTTTGAATTGCGCAAGCTCGCAGGAATCGTGCTCAAACCCCGCGCCAGGATTGTCAGGCGCGTCCGGCGGTGCTGCCGAATCCATCTGAATCGAGCCCCCTTTCCCCTTTGCGGCCTCGCTTTGTTGCGCCCGCCGCGCCCGCTTCTTCCTCACTTCGTCTGCCGCTACCAGGATCAGCGCCGTAAAAGTAACCGCCAGCAACGCGATCGCAGGGATTCCGTGAAGCTGATCGAGACCATCTGCGTTGAAGTCGCCATAGAGCAGCGCCAGGCCGACAAACACAAAGAAAATATGCGCGCAAAAGACGCGCAGCGAGGCCTTCCCCAGGGTGAGAAACGGCTCAATGGCTACCACCCGCAACACATACTTGCGAAGCCAATAAAAGAAAACCGTGAACGCGATCAAATTGACCACGCGCATCGGGCCGATCTGCCACTTGTCCAGTTGAAGTCCCAGCGCCTGCGTGGTGAGATGCGGCCCCAGCCAGCCATAACGGATCCCGATGAAGAAAACGCACAATCCCGCCGAAGTCGCCGCCAGCCAGCCCGGCACCGGTTTAAAAGGCTCCGAGGCCATCGCGCTTCTCGCGCCGATCCACAGGCCAACCGCCCAGATCGCCTGCCATGCAAACAGATTGAATGCACCCGTCTCCTGCAAAGGAATGTGCAGGTGCGTGATATGCACGATCCAGTTATGCACCAGGTCGCGCAGTCCAAATTGCGCCGCTAGCCACAACGCTCCGCTTGCCACCAGAATTCTTCGCCATCCAAATCGAACTGACAGCGACAGCAACAGCGGCGTGAAGAAAAGAAACGTCACGTACATCGGCAAAATATCGAGCAGCGGCGGACAGTAGAGCAGCAACACCGATCCCACGATCGCCACCAGGGGATGCGCCAGATAAAAGTCGAGCAGATTAAGCAGCGCCGCTTTGTGCGTATGCACGGCAAAGCCCGCCAATACCGTGAACGCAAATGTGAGCATTAGCAGGTGGTAGCCATAGATCTGCAGCGAGCGCTTCCACAGCTTGGCGCGAACATTCAGCGGATCCTGCACAAACTTCCGCATGTAGAGCCGCCCCACCAGCAGCGCTGAAATGAAAACGAATCCCTCCGCCGACGACACAAACCCAATCGGTTGATTCACAAAATCGCTGAATCGAGTCGGCAGGTGCGTCACCGTCATCCAGACCAGGAAGAGTCCGCGCAGCGCGTCAAGCTCGGGGCGGCGTTCGAGTTTCGGCAGCATCGTCGGTATCCATTTCTGCGCCGCCGATACCGTCCTCAAAGACATAAACACTTAGACGCGCATTGCGGCTCCGAGATGTCGCGCTACTTACAACTTTGCAAGCGGTTTTGAGGCCCAATGTCGACGCAATCCCGGCTTGACTTCGCCCCGCGCTCTCTGCAACACTCCCTGAGCGCACCCGGCACAGGAATACGAACGCCATTCCCCCCAGGCGATCGCGTCCGTCCTTTCCGGCCCCGCTCCATTCCATGCCACCAGTTGCGCTTCGCTCTTCCGCCTTGTGCGATGAGCTTCTATCTCAGGAGGAAACATGAAGAAATATTTTGCAGAATTGGTAGGCACCTTCATCCTGGTTCTCTTCGGCTGCGGAACTGCCGTCGTCGCTGGTGACAAGGTGGGGATTGTCGGCATCGCATTCGCCTTTGGCTTCGCTCTGGTCGGCGCGGCCTACGGCATCGGGCCAATCTCCGGCTGCCACATCAATCCCGCCGTCAGCCTCGGCGTGTGGGCCGCCGGCCGCATGAAGATCGGCGACATGATCGGCTACTGGGTAGGACAATTTGCCGGCAGCATCCTCGCCGCCTGGGTCCTATCCTTCTTCATCGTCGGCGGCCTGCCCGGCGGATATAACACTGCTGCCAACGGGCTGGGACAAAACGGCTGGGGCCCGGGCTATCAGGGTGGTTACAACATCACCTCGGCCATCGCCTTTGAGTTCGTCGGGACTCTGATTTTCATCGTCGTCATTCTCGGCGCCACTCAAAAAGCCGCGCCGGCTGGCTTTGCCGGACTCGGCATCGGCATCGCTCTGGTGGTCATTCACATCTTTGGCATTTCCATCACCGGCGTCAGTGTGAACCCCGCCCGCAGCTTTGGCCCTGCCCTCCTAGTCGGTGGCCATGCCTTGGCGCAGGTCTGGTTGTTCCTGCTCGTCCCCAGCATTGCGGGCCTCGTCGCCGGCCTCCTGTTCCGCTTCAAGGTTCTTGAAGCCGACGAGCCCATGCCGGAAATCAAAAACCGTCGCACCGTCGAAAACGAACTCGCAGTGTAACGAGTTCGCCTAAGCCCACAAAAAAGCGGGGAGATCCATTCACATGAATCTCCCCGCATGGTTATCGGAGCTCCTGGTTATCCGAGCCGAGAAGAATAACTTGCTCCTCCAGGCTCGCTCCATTGCGCTAGGCCAGCGGATCCCCCTCGACCGGCTCCAGCGCCGCGATGTAATCCACCACCGCCTCACTCCAGCCATCGATGTGCGTCCACGCTCCGTAGCCCACTCCGTTGCGGTTCGAGGCCACGTTGATCACGTAGCCCTTGCCCCGCGGATTGGCCACGCGATCGTGTGACTGCTCGTCGGTGATGACCACCAGCCGATCGTACCGGCCGGCCTTCTCCACCTTCTCCAGAGCCGCACCCAGATGGGTTCCCGCGTGCGGCTGACTCTGATCGAGCGCGTCACGCAATGCCATTCCACGGCGCGACGGCACCAGGCGAGTCTCGTTCGAGAAGGTGTAAATCGTCACCTTCTCCGTGATCTCCCGGAGCAAAATCGCTAGCCCGTAGGCAGCATCCGTGCGTCGCATCTCCGAGCGCTGCGAGATCGCCACCTCCATCGAACCGGAGACGTCGATCAGCAGCACCGTGTGCCCCCCAAGCCGTGCCGTGCGTCCCTCAAGCGAGCGAAACATCGCCTGCTCCAGGGCCTGCTCCCACTGCGGAGCAACGCGCGCAGCCGCAAGAAAACGAAACGGCAACACGCGATCCGTCTTCATCTCCGCGAGCGCAGACAGCACCAGCTCCTCGCTCACGCCTGCTGCATGCAGGTTGCGCAAGTTGCGCAGCAACGCCAGCGCACCCAGCTTGCGCTCGGTGAGCAAACGCTCCCAGACCGCGCGCTTGTCCGCTCCATCCTCCCCACGGCCCGCAGCCGAGAGCGCAACCTCCCAGGTATCGGGCGTGGCAAGCTTGTTTTCGGCTAGCCGCTTCCACAAAGCAGCCTGCGCTTCGTCCGTCGGCTTGGCGTGCGACAAGAAAAGCACGTCACGCAGTCGCACCGCTCCCGCGCGATCGTACTTTGCCAGAGCGTACTCATCGAACTTGCAGAATGCCGCTGCCAGCCCCTTCTTCACCTGCGCCGAGAGCGGCTGTCGCCCACCGGCCCAGTAGATCGCCACGAACTCCGAGAGCTCATCCGCACGCTGGATCACGCGTGCCAGCGTCTCCGCCACAAGCCCGCGATGTGTCGCATGACGCGCCATCTCCCGCACAAGCAACAGAGGCGCATGACGCAGCTTCATCTGCTCGCGTGCCTCTACAGCCAGCGCCGCAACCTTCTCTGCGGCAACGTTCGGCACCAGTTCGTGAACGCGTCCTGCGATCTGCACGCCATCCTCGTAGAACTCCCCCTCCCACAACATGCAGGAGAGAACCGAACGCCGCAGCGCCAGCTCCGGATTGGTGTGCGCAGCCGGCGCTCCCTCATGCGTGCGCGGACTGTTGTAGTCGTTGAGCTTCAAAATGTTCAGGCGCATCATGGCGCCTCCTTTCATTGCGAAAAAGTGGAACTGCCGGGGAAAAGTCGGACGCGGACTGCGTGAAGCGAGCTACACCGGGCCGAAACCCGGCAGCAGGAATCGAACCTGCACCTCCGCTCACGCGGCGCTCTACCATTGATGAACCCGTGCCCTGCGCCACCGGCAGAATCGTTTGTCATCTAGAGAACGCTTGCAGCTTCGTCCTCGTCGTTGTCTTCATCCTCGGCCACGCGCACTGGCTGCACCTTCGTCACCGCATGAAAGCCCCGCGTCTTCGCCGATACACGAACCGGATTGACCTCAATTGCCAGCTTGGTCATCTGGTCCCAGGTCGGCTTGAACTTGTCGCTAAACTCACTGCATTCCGAGACCGTGAACGGGATCACGAAGTTCGGGCTGATGTTGGTGCAGATCACCAACATGTCCGACTCGCGGTATCCATTCATGAACTGTCCCCAGGTGCAGCTCTTGCACAAGTGCGCGCTGCCCACAGGAGTTCCGTTTTTTACATTCAGCTTGCCCATAACAATTCATTTCTAACCGGACACGCCGGCAGTTATTGACCGGGGAACAAACGGCTGCGGACTTTTTCGGCGCTCTGACCACAGAGCTTCCGGACCTGCATCCGGTACAGGAATCGAACCTGCTCCTCCGCCTGGCGAAGTATCCGTTGCCTACGCCACCGGCCATGGTGGATATAAACGCGCACTCCTCAAGAGCAACGCCACAAAAAAGCAGCCGGGGAACAATCGGTTGCGGAACATCAGGTGTCCTCCCACTGGACGACTCGAGCTTTCACCCGAGGCAGGAATCGAACCTGCGTTTCCCGCGTGTCAAGGCGAAGTATCCGCCGCCTGCACCACCGGCTAAAATCACATTGCTGACTAATACCGACTTACAAGCGCACTTATCCCTTGCTCCGCAGCATATTTACTGCGGAGACGTATTAAGCGCAAAACCTCATGCCCAACCTGAATAGACCCGAGGGAATAGGCAAAGACAGGGGTTTTTCGAGTACCAGTCGATGAACCTGTCTTCTTCGCCACCCGGGAAGGTTGGTCGTGAAAACTCTCAATGTGCTTGAATCATGCGCAGGATAAGGACGTCAGCAGCTTTACTGATAATTGACGAAAAGCGCCCGGCGACCGGTCGAGCTCTTGTCGAGCCGTCCCAGCCTACGCATCGAGATTTGCGTTTCATGTGTCATCCGGCGTTTCTCCTACGCAGAAGATACTTTGCCATAAGTCGATATCAAAAAGCAAGAGATTCCGGCGACATTTTCAGATTTTCTTAAAACGCTGTTTTGAAGTTATCCGGACTTAGTCGCTTCCAATCAACTTACACAGGCTTGCGCGCTACAAACCGCAGCCTGACATAATCGGCCACCCAGTTTCGATCCTCGTCGAGCAGTGCCCGCTCCAGCAGCGCAACCGTCTCCTCAATCACCGTCTCACGCAACCCCTCAGGCAACCTGCCGATCACACCACAGCGAAACGTCCGAAGCCATCCATCCATGCCACCCTCAGCAAGCAAAGTTGGCCGCGGAATCAATTCCATCCTTTCAACTCGAATACCGTGCCGCTCAAGCCTTCGCGTGTAAGCCTCCGGCGTCGGATAGTAGTTCACATCATTCTCGAGATCGCCGAATCCGTGGCGCTCGAGCGTCGCGATCAATGCCACTCGAATCGCAGCAATATTGCCGTGCCCGCCCATCTCGGCGACAAATCGGCCGCCCGGCTTCAGCACTCGACTTACCTCGGCGAGCATCGCATCGTGGTCACGCACCCAGTGCAGCGCTGCGTTTGAGAACACCGCATCAAATGCCTCATTCCCATAGGGCAGCGATTCCGCGGACGCTTCATCGGCCGCCACCCCACGCGCACGTGCGGCCATAACCATCTGCGGCGACGCATCGACTCCCTGCACCTGCGCCCCTGTCGCTGACAGTCGCTGGGTCAACTGGCCATCACCGCAGCCGAGGTCAAGGATGCGCTCGCCCGCCTGCGGCGCAAGCCATTCCACCACTCCGCCGGCCAGACCATGCACAAACGCGCCGTTCTTCCCGTATGCCTGTGGATCCCATATTTGCGTCATCAATCCCCCCAGCACAAATTAGCCGAATGGCACCCCATAAAGCAAAGTTATTCTATTTTTCATTTCGATAATGACTTGTTATGCCAGTCGGCGCGACAAGACTCTCAAAATCCAGCCCACAATCATGACTGCCCATTGCCTTCGTCCTTAAGGTGAATCGAGTACGTCTCCCATTGGTAACTATAGTTAATTCGCTTTATTGCTCTACAATGTTGAAGGCGCTTTTCAAGAGACTGTAAACGATACCAGTTCCCTTTACCGCGCCGTCTAAGGTTTGCAAGCACACTTTATTGGACCAAGAAATTGCTTTGCTCCAGTCGCAACGAGGACCCCATGAATAAGATCTCCCCCTCACCTTCCATGCGCAAGGCCTTCGCCTTATCCGTTGCGCTCCTTTCCTTCATTTTCTTGACTTCTTGTCCTTCCTACGCAGATCGACTGGACAATGCTGTTATCCCCCAACACTACGCGCTCACTCTCGCGCCCGACCTCAAGGCCGCCACGTTCACCGGTGCAGTAACCATTGACGTAGTCATCAAGGCTCCCACTCGATCGATAACTCTCAACTCTGCTGAACTCGCGTTCCAGTCCGCGACGATTCTTGCGGGCGGCAAGCGACAGACCGCCGCCGTTGCCTTGGATAGAGAGAAGGAGCAGGCCACCTTTACCGTTCCCGATCTATTGCCCGCTGGAAAGGCCTCCCTCCAAATCCGATACACAGGCGTTCTCAATAACGAACTTCGCGGCTTCTATCTTTCAAAAACTTCCCGCCGCAATTATGCCGTTACGCAATTCGAATCCACCGATGCGCGCCGCGCATTTCCATCCTTCGACGAGCCCGCCTTCAAGGCGACATTTGATGTTTCTCTCATCGTCGACACCGGCGACACAGGAATTTCAAATGGGCCCATCATCAGCGATACTCCTGGCCCCGGCGACGGCAAGCATACCCTCACTTTTCTGACGACGCCCAAAATGTCGACTTACCTCGTTGCCTTCCTTGTCGGCGACTTTCAATGCACCTCTGCCCAACAGGATGGAGTTACGATCCGTTCCTGCGCCACGCCCGACAAAGTCGCTCTTACGACTTACAGCCTTCAGGTCGCCAAATTTGCCTTGCATTACTACAACACTTACTTTGGCATCCCTTATCCCCTCAAAAAATTGGACCTGATCGGCGTTCCAGACTTTGAGGCTGGAGCCATGGAAAACTTCGGCGCGATCACCTTCCGCGAAACCGATTTCCTCGTCGATCCCAAAACCGCTTCACTCGACGCGCAGGAAACAGCAGCAATTGATGTGGCCCATGAGATGGCCCACCAGTGGTTCGGCGACCTCGTCACCATGCAATGGTGGGATAACGTCTGGCTCAACGAAGGATTCGCAACCTGGATGGAGAATAAGTCTGTAGCGGCGATGCATCCCGAGTGGAACCTCGATCAGTCCGTAGTATCGGGCCTCACGAGCACGCTCAATCTCGATGCTCAGCCGACCACTCGTGCCATTCGCGCCAAAGCAGACACTCGCGAAGAGATCGAACAGATGTTCGACGGCATCTCCTATGGCAAGGCAAGCGACGTGCTCCTCTCGGTCGAGAACTATGTGGGTCCGGAAACATTCAGGCAGGGCGTACATAACTACCTGGCTGCGCACCTTTACGCCAACGCTACCGCAGAGGATTTTTGGAACGCCGAGACCGCCGCCAGCCACAAGCCTGTGGACAAGATCATGGAGAGCCTGGTTGCACAGCCAGGCGCACCGATTCTCACCTTTGGTGAGCCGGTTGCGGGCAAGGTAATGGTTTCTCAGAGGCGCTTCTATCTGAGTCCCACCATCTCGCCCGACAAGGCACAGAAATGGACGCTGCCCGTCTGCTTCAAGACTGGTGCGGACACTCAACAGTGCGAGTTACTCACCCCGACTGAGACGAGTCTCACCGTTCCCGCAACTAAGCCGTTTTTTGCGAACGCAGGCGGCAAGGGTTACTTCTACACGTCTTACACACCTACTGAATATGCGGCGCTGCTTGCGCATGTTGAAACGAGCCTGACCCCATCCGAGCGCATCAGCCTGATTAGTGACGAATGGGCGAAGTTGCGGTCCGACAAAGCTTCCGCCGGTGACTATCTCAACCTGGTCAGCGCCGTAAAAGATGATCAGAATGCCGCGGTTCTCAGCTCCGCCTTGGGCGGTGTGTCTGCCATCTACACGCGAGTTGCCGCCACGCCCAAAGAGCGCGACGCGCTTGCTTTGTGGATTCGGACCACGTTTGCGCCAGTATATGCGAAGCTCGGCCCTCCCTCGCCCGGCGACTCGCCCAACACACGTGATTTGCGCGCGGAAGTTTTCGGCGCACTCGGATCTTACGGCAAGGACCCCGCGGTCCTCGCCGAGGCGCGCAGTATCGCGGAAAGGTACATCGACGATCCCACATCGGTCGACGCAACGCTTGGCGTGAAGGCACTCTCTGTTGCCGCTCGAAATGGCAACGCAGCTCTCTTCGACAAACTTCAAAAAGTCTACGAAACCTCAAGCAATCCAGTTCTCCAGGAGGGCTCGTTGCGGCTCCTCGCCGAGTTTGAAGATCCCGCACTCGCACAACGTGCTCTTGACTATGCGATCTCCGCAAAAGTCCGCAATCAGGACGCAGCCATTCAGCTCTCCATCGCCCTCGATGTCGACGCGACCCGTGCATCGGCCTGGAAGTTTATTGAGGACCACTGGGACGCCGTTCATGCCCTGCTGACCCCAGAGATGGGCAGCGTGCTCGTCGATTCTACCGGCGAATTCTGTTCCGCCGACGCACGCGACGATGTCAGGCAGTTCTTCGCCACGCATAAAGTCGCATCGGCTGACCAGGCCGTTAAGCATTCCATCGAGCGTATCGACGGCTGCATCGAACTCCGCACCTTGCAGGAGCCGCACTTGAAAACATGGCTTGCCACGCAATCCGGTTCCTAGGTCGTATCTACATAGTTACGTTAAACCTGCACCGCTGAGGGCCGTTCAACTCCGGTTGAACGGCCTGACCTTTTTCCGAGGCTGCCAAATGACATCGTCCGCTCCTCCTGCACCCATATGCGAAAATAGCCGAGCCGCCTTTCGCCTTATCTTCAGAACAGTGCTCTGCTTCAGCCTCGGCCCAGCGCTACTTTCGAGCGCGCAAACGGCGCGCCCAAATCTTGTTCAAAAGGATCCCATCATGATGAGACATGCTGGAGGAACATTCGATGCGAAGACCATTCCACTGGCGCCCGACGACGCCACTGCCGGCATCGCCATCAGCCGCTATGCGCTCGACAAGCAGTTCCACGGCGATCTTGAAGCGGTGAGCAAAGGCGAAATGCTGGGCTCAGGCGATCCGTCGAAAGGTGCTGCAGGATACGTTGCGATTGAACAGGTCACGGGAACGCTCGATGGCCACAAGGGTTCTTTTGCCTTGCAACATATCGGCGTGATGGACCACGGCAGCTTTGAGCTGACGGTGCTGGTCGTTCCCGGCTCGGGGACCGGCGAACTTATAGGCATCGCGGGAAAGATGGCGATTACCATCGCGGCGGGAAAGCATTCATATCAATTCGAATACACACTGCCGGCAGCGCCTTAAGATAACTTACTCTTGCCTGACTCCTCCACCCCCGCATAACTCGCCTGCGGAGATGGAGGAACAGCACCTTAATCGTAGTTAGCTATCGTAGTTAGCGCGCCTGGAAGTTGATCACCAGGTTCACATCCATCGGCACAGCCTGCTCGTCCAGCCTGGCAGGCTCAAAGCGATAAGCGCGAACGGCTGTCAGCACGCGCGCATCCACGTTCTGGCCGGCAGATTTCAGCAGATGAACGTTTTGCGGTGCACCCGTTTCATCCACCCGAAAACTGACAACCATGTGTTGAGTAGCAAGATCTGAATTGGCAAAATCAGAAACTGCTAAATGCATAACCGGCTCTGAAATCAGCTTGGGCGCGATAACTCCCGTGCTGATGCGCCGTCCATGCGGAGCCGTCGAGACATCCGTTGCAGGGTCTGTCGAAGCAACCCCGGTTGGCGATTCGTTACGTGCGACGAGTGTGGCACCCTGGCCCTGCTTGACCGTCTGGGCGGGGAGCAGCACGGTGGACAAAAAGAGGCTTGCTACAAGTATTCTGCGCATGATAAGTCTCCAATTGGTCAGGAGTGACCGTCACCAAGATATCCCTGACTCATAACGATTGTCAAACAAAAAATAACCGCATCTATTTTTCAGTCACTTACACTGCGCTCTAACTCGCATTTCTTCGCTCGTTGTGAAAAACAAGCCCGTGTCTATCCCGCCTCGCTCCAGTCGCAATTTACCCCAAAGCAACCTCGTCCTTCCTCGCGGTTCCCCTTTCCAATCGCGCGACTTTTCCGCAACACAGCCCCCAATCTGGCCTCCCTCGATTCGTTACCATAAGACGCATGTCGCAATTTCCTCCCGGCCAGACTCTTCTCATCGATGCCGACGACACGTTGTGGGAAAACAACGTCTACTTCGAACGCGCCATTGCCGCATTCATCTCGCATCTCAACCATCACAGCTACACACCCGCCGAGGTTCGCAAAGCGCTCAACGCCATCGAGCGCGAAACAATTCTTGCCCACGGATATGGGCTGACCAGCTTCTCACGCTCTCTGGTTACGTGTTTTGAAAGACTGAGTCCCTCGCCGCTCACTGAAGAAGCACGGCAGCGCATCGTGGGCTTCGCTCAGGCAATCGCCGACCAGGAGATCGAGCTGCTCCCCGGCGTCGTCGAGACACTGTCCCAACTCGCCTCGCGCCACAAGCTCATCCTGATGACCAAAGGCAATCACGCCGAGCAGGCCGGAAAGCTTGCCCATTCTGGCCTCGCACCCCACTTCTCAGCAGTTGAAATCGTGTCCGAAAAGGACCCTGCAACCTATCGTGCCGTAATCGAACGCCACCAACTCGCGCCCCACACCAGCTGGATGATCGGCAACAGTCCCAAAAGCGACATCAACCCCGCGCTCGCTGCAGGCCTGCACGCCGTGTTCCTCTTTCACAAAGACACTTGGGTGTTGGAGCATGCCGAAATCGACGCCCCGCCCCAGGGACAGCAGTTGATCGAACTCGATGCTTTCCCCAAGCTCTGTGCTATCTTTTAGCCAACTGGAATCGCGAGAGGAACTCCCCCCATGGGCCAAACTCCGATCCCGCCTACTTTGAGCGATCGAGCCGCGTTTTCTCCGCCGCCGCGCGTGCATTGGGCGATCTTGCTTGTCGCCATCGCCGGCTCCGAGGGATTGGTCTTCTGGCTGGCGCACCCACCCGTCCGCGACTTCCTTATCAATCTCGTGATTGCAGTCTGGCCCCTCTATTTCTGCCTCTGGATCCGCAAGATCGATCCCGGCTCGCTCTCGCTCTACTGGGCTCTCGCAGCATTTGCCACCGGATTCCTGTTCTCATGGCTTCTCTGGATTGTCGTGATCTTTGAAATTCGAGAAGAGTTACTCGATCACTACAACCGGCGCGAGCCTCTCGGCCTTCGCCTCAATCTGGTGATGACCCTCCTCTTCTCCTTCGTCTACTTTCAATATGCCCTCGCTAAAATTGAGAACAAGAAGAATCAGGAATCGTTGAGCCTGGTTGCCGGCGACGACCGCATCCCAAGCAATTGAATTGTCCGCACCGTCGGTGACACTCCTGGGCGATCTCCTCAAAAAGTGATTGTCCTCGGGCTCATTGCCTGTCTTCTCGTTGAACAAATCAGTACACTTTCAAAGAAGAATCATTTCTGCCGGTTAAGCTGGTGAACAACGCACAACATGGAAGACATTTCCTGAAGCCAAATCGACTATTCCGCTCAACAGGAGCGTCAATCGGATGACCGCACTGCACGAGCGGAATAAGAGTCACGAGCATCCGCTATCGGCGTCCGAAGGCGTCATCTTCGCCGCGACTCTCTCTGCCAGCGCCGCATTGCTCTTGATCATCTTCCTCCCAACCTTGAGCAATAAAATGTATCTGGCCGATGACCTTGGAGAGCAGAACATTCCCTTCCGCTATTTCTATGCGCAGGGCCTGCACGCGGGGCGCATCGATCTATGGAACCCCGCGTTGTTCTACGGGTTCTACGCCCATGCAGAGGGTCAAACGGGAATGTTTCATCCCTTCCATCTCCTTCTCTATAGGTTCATCCCTTTTATCCAGGCTTTCGGCCTCGAGTTACTCATCAATTACTTGATGCTTTGGTTAGGCTCTTACTTCCTATTCCATCGCTGGACTAGCGATAGAGTCGCCGCTGCGTTCGGTGCCTTTGTATTCACATTCGCCGGCCAAAATGCACCTGCGATCGTTCACGTCAACCGCATCGCGGTGATTGCCCATATCCCGTGGATGCTGTTCGCACTCGACCACTGCATTCGTGGCGAAAAACGCTGCGCAATCTATTGGTTCGGCGCTGTCGCACTGCTCAATGGCTCCGCAATCCTATTCGGCTATCCCTACTTTTTTGGATTAACTCTCGCGCTGCAGATTTGGTACGCCGCCTACCTGCTTGTTGAGAAAGCATCCATATCTAGAGTCCTGCTTGGCGCCGGCGGAGCGGCTCTGGGACTATTGATCGGCGCTATTCAACTGATACCAACCTGGCAGTATCTTCAAACCTCTAGCCGCGCGCATCCCGATCTCGCGTTCTTGTCCGAGTCAACCCTCCGCCCTGCCAACATCTTTCAATGGGTTAATCCGTATTTCTTTGCGGGCCGCGCTCTCGGTGATGACGCCCTTCGTGAAATCTCGATCTACGCGGGCATCGGCCCGTTTCTGCTTTTTCTATGGCTATGCACGCGGAAGCCGAAGGTCGAAGGACTTTTGCCAAGGTTTCTCTTGGGTCTCGCCGCTCTGGGAATGTTCCTGTCCATCGGCGCTCGCAACCGCTTGTTTGTCTTTTATAGCCGCCTCCCGGGATTCAACCTATTCCGAGACCCAAGCCGGTTCGCGCTCTTCACTCTGTTTGCGTTCGCCGCTGGATCGGCGCTGGCCTTGAATCAGTTAAGAAAAAACCCGCCCCCAACTTCCTCGCGCCTCCTTCATGTGCTCACAATCTGCTTACTAATTCTCTCACTATTAACCGTTGCGCCGAGATACCTCCCGATCCCCTTGCTTAGCCGTTATGCCAGTCTCATGAGCTCCGAAAGCCACGTCGCCGCAGGTTCGGTGATCGTCTGCACAGGGATCGTGCTTTTCTGGCTTGCCCTTCGTCACCGAGGATGGTGGCTCGCCGCCTTCTGCGTTCTCGCTCTTTGCGACTTAGGTCGCTACGCGGGCACTTTGGTGTTCGATAGCCCTACCGGTGGTTTGAACTACTACAAGGAAGATGCACCTCCGGTGCCGCCCCCCGCGATACTCGCGAATGGCTCCGATTCACTTACCATCGGCGGTTATCGCATCCTTAGTGCCTATGCCGGATTAGAGCCGACTCAGGCGCACTCGATGAGCGACCCAAATTATCTCCAGGCGCTTGGGGCGACGGCCATCCAGGATATTTCCGGCGCGTGGACAATCCTCCCCTTGCCTCCTTCAGATCCGGTCAGGTTCGAGCAACCCCTCTATAGCACACAGCCGCAAGAAGCCATGAATCATGTGGATCTGACCAAGGTGGCTGTCGTAGTCCATCCGGTAGATGTTGATCCTTCTGCCGTAGGTTCGGTTCGAATTGCCGAAGAGCATCCAGGCTTCGTGCAAATTGCCGCCCAGAGCTCCGGCAAAATGTTCTGCGCTTTGGTTCAGCGTTTTCATCCGGGGTGGACCGCGGAGATCGACGGACAGAGTCTCGATCTGATGCCGGTAGACGGCGACTTGACTGGCTTTGTCTTTCCCGGGGGCCGGCACATTGTTACCCTCGTCTTTCATCCAAATGACTTCTCCATTGGCAGAGACATCACTCTAATCGCCCTCCTTCTGCTGGCGATCGCACTCCTGGCTAAGTGGCTGATCGATCGGCGCAGACTGCCGAGAGACAACAACTCGCCTCCGCGGATTGACGCTAACGATGCCGCGGATACACCCGGCGTTCGTGCCTCTCCTGCACCTCAAAAGTCTGTGTAAGTCACAACCCGCTCAGCGGCCCCCTCGCATTCACACTCAAATAAATTGAACTGGCAACGCCGCTCTAACTATTGATGAAGAAGTATCGGCTGCGACGATTATCATTGACGATCAATCATTCGCCCATGCAGAATTGGCTCCACTGGCGGGCGCAAGTTATCCATCTCCCATCCGCTGCCAGCTTGTGACTAAGTTGCATCGCTTGACTGCTTCGCGGCCTTTCCCGGTTACTCAAGCCGCGGCAAATCTTGACTGGTTTGTAACAAGGTGCATTCATCTCTTGCGGAGTTTCCTGGTCGGCCAGTGCCTCGTCGCGCAAATGCCGAACTTGAATTTCTGACTCCGTAGTTTTCGTGCAAAGGAGGGCGTATGGAAACGACAAAATACTGCGCATTCAACAAAAGCAGAGAGACGTTTCTCACTCTCGACGCCCGCATTCTCGATGCCGCAACTGATCCCCTCAAGGTATTGAGAGTCCTGATTGAGGGACTCGGCTCCGAAACTCGCACCGGCCTTTGGCTCACGAACTTCAAAGCCATCCCCGTCGCACGCACGCTCTCTCCCTTCGACCTCGTCTATCTCGACGAAAACCATCGCGTCGTGCACGCGGTGGAGTTGACAACCGATGGTGTGTTCGAGCCATTCAATGGCGAACCTGACAGCGCAATCGTTCTGCCGCCCTCAACAATCGCTTCCACTCAGACTCAAACTGGCGATCAACTCATCATTGTCGCCACCCCAGAAGCGAAACCCGCGCCCGACGCCACTGATACGATCCATGCTGACACCGCCCCCTCGCTATCTCTCGCTCAATCGCCCCCTAAAAGCATCTTCGGCGGACCGCCCCCAGTTACGGCAAATCTTCACGCGGCAATTCTTGACGCCGCAATCCCTGATGCGGGTCCTGAAAGCGAATCCGCGCCCCTCGATCGCTTCTTGCAGACGCAGTCCCAAGCGCCTCCCGTGCCAACTCCGCTGGCAAAGGCTCCCTCGCCCGTCGTCAAGCCGTTGACCGCCTCACAAATCGCGAGCCTTGCGACTCCCCCAGTTTTCTCGACTCCCCCAATCGAAATCCCGATCGCGCCTCTTCCGCCTCAGCAGCTTCAATCACAACCCGAATCAGCTACTGTCGAAGCCCGATCCGAGCAAGTGCCATCGACTGCTTCGCAACCGTCCCTGCCACCGCCCCCGGCGCCGATCGTCCCGCCCGTCGATACCAGCACGCGAACTGCGCTACCCTCTCCGCCCAAGCATTCCTTGCGGTCGCGCGTGCGCCATTGGCTCTTCCCCGAGCCAGATCCCAGCCGGCCACGCCGCCCCCGCGATCGCCGCCGCGCCCATCGGCTTTCCACGTCCGATCTGGTCGCCTATTTCTTCACCGGCGGAGCTCCCTATCCGCACAAAATTACCGACATCAGCATTACCGGGTTCTACATGCAAAGCGACGACCTGTGGATGCCGGGAACCATTATGCGCATGACGATCCAGAAAACAGGCACACAGGGCGACAATCCGGCTGACTCCATCACCGTTCACTCCAGGGTTGTGCGGCACGGCGTCGGCGGTGGCGCCTTCGAGTTCGTTCTATCTGGATTCCTCGATCGTTCTCTACCTAATTCTCCGCGTGCGCGTTGAAGCATTTTCTTGAATGCCCTATTCCGAATCCATAAGCGTAAAGTCAACGCGGCCAACAGGGAGCGATGACCTTGCACCACTTCAAGTGATCACACTATCGCAGAAAATGCCTTAGCTCCCACTACGGCTGATCCTCCCTGTCTCGAACCAGTCCGCATCCTTGCCCCTGCCATTGCACATCTAACGCAAAGACAGATGTGCCTCTCACAAATGCGCGTCGTAGAGGCAGCACGACAAATTTTCTTTCGAGGAGTTTCCCCTATGAATCGTCAGACCGTTCTATCCGTTTCACTTGCGATCTCTTCGCTCGCGTTTCTTTCCACTCTGCCCGTCGCCGCCCTCAGCCCCCAGCAAGCTGCGCCGGCGCCTAATGCCGAACCCATTCCAGCCGGGGCCCAAAGTGAAGCAGCCCAGATGGTGCCCGCCACCGCCGTCCTCGTCAACACACTTGACGCTGCCAAGGCCAAGCCCGGCGATCAGTTCAAGGCGACTCTAAGAAACACCGTTCACCTCAAAGATGGCACTGAACTCAAGCACGGCACCGTGCTCATCGGCGAAGTCACCACCGATGATATGCAAAAGACCGGCACTTCGAGTCTTGCGCTTCGATTCACCCAGGCTCAAATGAAAGGCCATAGTGCGATTCCCATCACGGCCACAATCATCAACGTTGGCGTGCCCGAGGGCACCGGCCCGGCAGCCGACTACGCCAGCGAAACACTCTCGCCCTGGGACGGCGTCACTCTGCAAGTCGACGAGCCAAAAGCTGTAAAGGGCGCGGATCTCCACAGCAGAATCGCGGGGAGAAACTCTGGCGTCTTCATCGCCAACAACCGGGATAACGTGAAATTGGGATCTCAAAGCCAGCTCATCCTGGCCCTCGGCCCCGGCAACTCAAACAGCGCAGACCCCAACGGAGGAAACTGAGCCCGCGCCTCAAATCCGCATAGCCTCGCTTCATACCTGCAGGCAGCATCATCCAAACGGAGTCTGCCTGCAGGTGCTCTCTCCGCTTGAGAGCCTGTGCTCCAACTCCGTTCGCTGCGATATCCTCGCATTCCGTTCCCTTCTCTTGACTCCCGGCGTCCCCCTCTGCTCAACTGCAATCAACAACATGCAAATTCACGGCGCCAATTCCAACTGTTATCTCTTCATGCATCGCGCCGTGTCGATTCCTCCCATTCGGATGATTCTGCTCAACTGCCGCACGGGATTCGGAGCCTGAGGGTCAAAAAGCACCAAGCAGCGATTCAGGCCACCTCCCGCAAGCGCGGCAGGTGGTTTTTCATTCTGTTCTTCCTATTTCTTCAAGGAGTGTGTCTTGGATTCCGTCTCTCTCTCCAACATTCAGGTGGCGCGCGCCCGCATCGGCGAAGCCATTCACATGTCGCCGTGTCACCTGTCCCATCATTTGTCTGAACTCGTCGGCCTGCCCCTGCACCTCAAGCTTGAAAATCTGCAGCGCACCGGCTCCTTCAAAGAGCGAGGCGCCCTCAACAAGCTCCTTACCCTCTCCGAGACCGAGCGCAAGCGCGGAGTCATCGCTGCCAGCGCCGGCAACCATGCTCAGGGCGTTGCCTTTCATGCCGCCGCCCGCGGCATTCGCGCTCAAATCGTCATGCCGCTCGCCACTCCGCTCGTCAAAGTGGCCGCAACCCGCAGCTACGGCGCCGAAGTAATTCTCTACGGCGACAGCTACGACGAGGCCTGCGAAGAAGCCATGCGCCGCCGCCTCGAAGAAGGCTGCACCTTCATTCATCCCTTCGACGATCCTGAGGTCATTGCGGGCCAGGGCACCATTGCCCTCGAGCTTCTCGAGCAGGTTCCCGATATCGAGGCCGTCGTCGTCCCCATCGGCGGCGGCGGACTCATCAGCGGCATCGCCTGCGCCCTCAAAGAGACCAACCCCAAAATTCGCGTCGTCGGCGTCGAGCCCGAGAAACTTCCCTCCATGCTCCGCGCCCGCGAAGCAGGCAAGCCCGTCACCATCGCTCCCGAGGCCACCATCGCCGATGGCATCGCCGTCCGTCGCGCCGGCGACCTCACCCTCCCCCTCGTCTCCCGCTACGTCGATGAAATCGTCACCGTCGACGATGAAGAGATTGCCAGCGCAATTCTCATGTTGCTCGAGCAGGAGAAGACTCTCGCCGAGGGCGCCGGAGCCGCCGCACTCGCCGCCGTCGTCCAGGCCAAAACTAAGCTTCGCCATCGCCGCACCGTCGTTCTGGTCTGCGGAGGCAACATCGACGTCTCCCTGCTGGCCAAGATCATCGAGCGCGGCCTCGTCAAAGACGGCCGCCTGCTGCGCGTCCGCGTCTACCTGCAAGACCGCCCCGGAGCGCTGCTGCATCTCACCGAAATCCTCGCCCGCGAGCGCGCCAACATCGTAGAGACCGTGCACAATCGCGCCTACTACGGCGTCAGCCTCGGCGAAACCGTTATCGACGTGACCCTTGAAACCCGCGGCGCCACTCATATCACCGCCATCAGCCACGCCCTCCGCGAAGCAGCCTTCCGCTTCGAGCGCATTCAGTGAGCGATCGCTCTCGACCGTCCAACAAATACTCCGCGCCCCATCCATTCCGCAGTCTTTGCGGAATGGGTGGGAAACCGCCAATCAGATCCTGCACCGTTCCGTGTTCAGCACTGGAATCGGGTCGCCAGCGATAAATGATGGAGATGGAAGTTCAGTTATCATCAGCATCAACATGTACAGCCCCAAATTCAACCAGGTCACCGACCGCTCCATCCTCATCGAGGCCATGCGCGACAACTCGTTCGCCATCCTCTTCGGCCCGCTCCATGCTCCCGATCCCTTCACTTCCCCAGTCGCCACGCATCTGCCTCTCGTCGTCAAAGACTCGGGCGAACACGGCCTCATCGAAGGCCACTTCGCCAAAGCCAATCGCCACTGGCAATCCCTCGCCGGCCAGGAAACCCTGGTCGTCTTCTCCGGCCCTCACAGTTACGTCTCGCCCACTCTCTACGTTGAAGAGCTTTCCGTCCCTACGTGGAATTACATCGCCGTCCACGCCTATGGAACTCTGGAGCTCATCGACGAGCCCGACGCCAAAGACGCCCTGCTCAAAGACCTGATCGCTCTCCACGAGCCCGCCTACGCCGACCGTTGGCGCAGCCTGCCCGCCGGCTTTCACCGCACCATGCTCGCCGGCATCACCGGCTTTCGCATTCCCATCTCCCGCATCGAAGGCAAATTCAAAGTCAGTCAGAATCGCGCCGAAGCCGAACGCCATAATGTCCGCCAGGCCCACGCCGCCGGAACCCCCGACCAGCAAGCCCTCGCCGCCTGGATGGCCCGCCTCGGCAGCTAGAAACCGTCAGAATCTCCAGAAAATTCGCCCTTCTACTGGGCTCAATTCGGGTGCTACGGCAGCCCTCGCCTCACACGCCGATTCATCCCGCCTTTGCTATACTCATAAAGGTTCACCTCAAGCGGAGGTGGCGAAATTGGCAGACGCACTAGCTTGAGGTGCTAGCGCCGCAAGGCATAGGGGTTCAAGTCCCCTCCTCCGCACCAAAAGATTCTGTCCGGCTCACCGGACCACTCAGAAAGCAGCTAAGCAATGCAGATTCTCTTCGTCTTCGTCGTTGTCATCCACATCATCGTCAGCCTCTTTCTCATCGGAGTCGTCCTGCTTCAGCAGGGCCGCTCGGCTGACCTCGCCGGCGCCTTCGGCGGCCAGGGTTCGCAAACCGCATTCGGACCGCGCGCCGCTGCCAACGTGCTCACCCGCCTCACCACCTGGTCGGCCATCATCTTCATGTGCACTTCGCTCTCGCTCACCATCCTTTACATGCGCGGTTCGAATCACAACCATTCCGTCCTCGACGACACCAAACCCGCGTCCGCCCCTGCCAAATCCGGCAAGTAGGCTCCCGCGTTTCACAACCTGACCCCGTCGCTTCACCTGAATCAAAGGCAGGCCGTCTTCAGTCTGCCTTTTTTCGTTGCCCGCCGTTTCTTTCCATCCGCTCTACAATCGACTCATGATTCTCGAGACCTTCCCCGTCGGCCCCCTCCAGTGCAACTGCACTCTGCTCGGCGACGAGGCCACCGGCGAAGCCATCGTCATCGACCCCGGCGACGAGATCAGCCGCATCCACGCCCGCCTCACGGCCCACGGACTCAAACTCAAGCAGATCCTCGTCACCCACGCCCACATCGACCACGTCGGAGGTGCGCTCAAGCTCAAACGCCTCACCGGCGCTCCCATTCTGCTCAACGAAAACGATCTCCCCCTGCTCCAGATGATGGAGGAGCAAGCCGCCTGGATCGGCCTCTCCATTCCCCCCGAAACCGCCCCGCCCGACGAAGCCCTGCACGACGGTCAGCGCGTCGGCCTCGACAGCTTTCCCGCCGTGGTGCTCCACACCCCGGGCCACACCCAGGGCTCCGTCTGCCTCCACTTTGTCCCCCTCAAAATGATCATCGCTGGAGACACACTCTTCGCCGGCAGCATCGGCCGCACCGATCTCCCCGGCGGCGATTACGAGCAGATCATCGACTCCATCCAGGCCCGCTTGTTGACCCTTCCCGACGAGACCCGCGTGATCCCCGGCCACGGTCCCGCGACCACAATCGGTAACGAGCGCATAGCAAACCCGTTTCTTCGTCCGTAACGATCGCCGATTATTACGAAGATAAAATACTATCTAAACAATAACTTACATGGATTACTTAATGTTTTACATGATCCTGGACGGCAGAATTGTTACTACCCTGATGCGTTCCTAAAAACTCAACAAGTCCGGTTACCCCTGCGCGAAATTCTGCTTCCGGACCCAGCAAACTCACCACCAGCCTGCCCGATTTCTCCATCCCAAACAGGTACCCCGGTTGCACCCAGACCCCCTGCTTCAGTAACTCCAATGCCGTCCATTGGTCCAATTCGAGCGCCGGAATTCGTAGTACCGCGTACCACCCGCCCTCGGTCATCAGCCGCTCCACCGCCGGCAGCCCCGCAAGCTGCCAATCCAATTCAGCCAGGTTCCGTGCCACTCGCCCTCTGATCTGCTGCTGAATCCCGTCCCGCCCCTTCAGCCACCGCGGCAGAGCCCATTGCACCGGCGCATTCATCGACAAAAAAGTATCGGCAATCACCTCCAGCCGCGCCATCGCCTCCCGACCCTCCGGCCCCGCCGCCACAATCCACGCCGCCTTCATCTGCGGCAACCCCGCAATCTTGCTCATCCCGCTCACCACATAGACCGGCACGCCCTCGAGCCCCGCGGCAAAGCTCGCCGCCCGACCCGCAAATCCATAGTCGAGAAACACCTCATCCACAATCAGCGATAGCCCATGCTCACGGCACATCCGCGCCAGCTCCGCCGCCTCCCACGGCTTGGTGAAGTGGCCCGTCGGATTGTTCGGGTGCACCAGCACAATCGCCCGCGTCTGCGAAGTGATCGCACGCCTGAACCCCTCGGGATCGATCTGCCACCCATGGTCATAAACCAGTGGCGCCGCCTTCAACCGCACATCGTCCAGCTCGGCAAGAAAATCGAACAGCGGATAGCCCGGCTGCGGCACCACGATCTCGCTCCCCGCATCGCACAGCAGTCGAAACAAAAAACTGTAAGCCTCGCTTGTGCTCGTCGTCAGCACCACCTGCTCCGGATCCACCCTCACATCGTGGTCGGCATAATAACCGCCCACCGCCTCGCGCGCCGCCAACAACCCCATCGGCTGCGGATCGTAATCGAGCGCCCGCGGATCGGCCAGCGCCGCCAGCAGCTCGCCGTCATACTGAAATCCGCACCGCGTCGGATTCGACGCCGTCAGATCCGCAATCGGCAACCCAGCCTCGACGCGAAGCCGATGCGCCCGCGCCAGCTCGCTCTCTTCCGTGTTCCACTCAGTCCTCTTTGAAAACTTCATCTCTCCCCATTACTGGCGCTTCACTCCCCGCCGCCACGCAGCGGCCGCACCAACTCGTGCACAATAGAGCTACACGCACCTTCCAACATACATCGGTGCGCACGGGGAGGAAATTTGGCACTGCGCGCCGTGGTCTTCGACTATGGAATGGTGTTAACCGGACCGCCCGACGCCGCTGCCCACGATGCCATGGTGCGCATCACCGGCCTGCCCGTCGAGCGCTTCGAGAGCCTCTACTGGGCCGACCGCCACGCCTACGACGAGGGCAAGCTCTCCGGCGTCGCCTTCTGGCAAAAACTTCTGCGCGACGGCAATCTCAGCCTCGGCCCCAACGCCGTCGACGAGCTCAACCGCCTCGACGCCCGCATGTGGACCACCCAGAATCCCGCCATGATCGCCTGGCAGTCTCAACTCAAACAGCGCGGCCTGCGCACCGCCATCCTCTCCAACATGGGCGACTCCGTCCTCGACAGCGTCCAGCGCGCCTTCACCTGGATCAACAAATTCGATGTGCTCGTCTGGAGTTTTCAGCTCCACATGGCCAAGCCCGACCCGGCCATCTATCTCCACACTCTCCAGCAACTCGGCACCCGCCCCGATGAGACGCTCTTCATCGACGATAAGCTCGTCAACATCGACGCCGCCAGGGCCCTCGGCATGCTCGCCATCAAGTTCACCACCGTCCAACGCCTCCGCGACGATCTGATCGCCGCGCATCTTGACGCCGAACTGCCTCTACCAGAGACCACGTAGCCCTTTCGCCAAGCGACCCCATTTGTGGCCGTCGCTTTTTTGCCCACCCCGCCTCGCTCCCGGCATCTAACCGTCTGTTTGCATACAACACCAGCCCCGTTGTTTTACACTTTCATGCCATCGGCACGGCAGAGCCCGGCGCAGAACAACACCGCGGCTCGCCGCTTCCCATCCCTGCATCGAGTCCTTTCCGATTCGGATGTCGCAATCATCATCGGGGGTCGACAAGAGTGAACTTCGCGAAGAACGAGGCGATGCGCGGCTGTCTGTCACGCGCGCTCTTGCGCGTCCTGTCCAAGGCCCTCCTTCTTTCGACAGCACTTTCCTTCGCACAATCTGTCCCCCTCGTCACCGGCGACCCCCGCGTTGATACCCTGCTCAGCCAGTTGACACTTCAGGAAAAACTCACCCTGATCCACGGCACCCGCGAAGATCCTGCTGTCTATCAGGGCCAGGCCGGCTATCTCGGCGCCATCCCCCGCCTCGGCATCCCCGGCCTGCGCTTTGCCGATGGGCCTCCCGGCGTCCTCACCCGACATCCCTCCCAGGCCGAAACCGCCACCATGGGTGTCGCCGCTACCTTCAGCGTCAAAGACGCATACGACAACGGCATCGTGATCGGCCGCGAAGCGCGCTCCCTCGGCATCGACGTCACCCTCCAGCCCTTCGTCAATATCGACCGCGACCTCGAGTTCAAGCGCGCCTACAACACCTTCGGCGAAGATCCCTTCCTCACCAGCCAGATCGGTGCCGCGGAAATCACCGGCATTCAGTCGCAGCATGTCATGGCACAGGTCAAACATTTCATCGCTTACGATTCCGGCGCTCCCAACATCTTTGTTGACGACCAGACATTGCACGAGGTCTACCTCGCGCCTTTCGACGCCGCGGTCCAGGCTGGCGTCTCCTCCGTCATGTGCTCTTACAACCGCATCAATGAAGCCTTCGCCTGCGGCAATCCCGACATGCTCAACACCATCCTCCGCGATCAACTCGGCTTCAAAGGATTCGTGACTTCCGACTGGGGCGCCACCCACGCCGTCAGCTTCATCGGTGCCGGCCTCGACATGGAAATGCCCGGCGCACCCTTTCCCCGCACCCTCAGCTACGCCGTTCCATCCTTCTTTGACTCACGCCGCGAACCGCCCGACTTCTTGCTCTACATCATCCACAAGATTGTCGCCAAACTGCTCATCGGCGGCCAAATCCCAGAGGAGCCGCCCGCCCCCCTCGAAGACACCTCCGACTTCGGCCGCAAACTCAGCCCAGAGCGAATGTCCAAGGCTCTCAAAGACGGCACTGTTACCGAAGCCGATGTCACCCGCGCCGCTGGTCGCGTGCTCTACGAAATGATCCACTTCGGCTATCTCGATGGCCTGTCCAAACACGACATCACCGCGCAATCCATCGAGGCCAACGCCAAAATCATCGAGAAGACCAGCGAAGATGCAGCCGTGCTCTTGAAAAATGACGACCACGCCCTGCCTCTCAAGCCCTCCGACCTCGACTCCATCGTCCTCATCGGTCCCACCGCCGGCCAGGTTGACTCCATCGGCATCAGCGGCGAACGCTCGGAGGGATTGCCTGAGCGCCAGATCAGTCCTCTCACCGCGATGAAGAAAATCTCCGCCAACGCCAACATCGCCTTCGCTGTCGACGACGACATGACCGGCACTCCCATCCCTGCCGACGCGCTGACCCATGGCAGCAAGCCCGGCCTCAAACGCACCGGATCGGGCTCGCATCAGTACGACACGCAACTCGACTTCACATTAAAAAGCGGCAACGCCCCTCCGCCCAATTCAAAACTCAAATGGAAGGGCACGCTCACTGTGCCCCACGCCGGCAACTACTGGTTCTACCTCCAGGCTCTCGGCGCCAACGCCATCCTCAAAATCGACGGCAAACGCCTCGCCCGCACCGGCGCCTTCCAGGGTGGCGTCCACGGCGACATTCTCCAGGCCAATCAGGACAACGCACTTCCCACCACCGACGGCCTCGACAATGTGCGCCGGTCGATCGATCTCTCCTCCGGCCCTCACATCATCGAGGTCCGCATCTCGCCAGACACCAGCAACGCGCCCGCGCAGATTCGCGTCAGTTGGAACACGCCCGAGCAGCGCATCGCCGATCATCAGGCCGCCCTCGCCGCCGCCAAACATGCCAAGGTCGCCGTCGTTTTTCTGTGGACCCGCCTCAACCCCGTCTTCGGCCTTCCCGGCGATCAGGACAAGCTCGTCGAAGACGTCGCC
>Ga0181516_10000289_pt1 | contig 49324 bp, 52 predicted proteins | sample PEATcosm2014_Bin_25_FD_121104 | JGI IMG/M metagenome (GOLD analysis project Ga0181516, IMG submission 121104) | Peatland microbial communities from MTU Mesocosm Facility, Houghton, MI, USA - PEATcosm2014_Bin01_10_metaG | ecosystem: Environmental > Terrestrial > Soil > Wetlands > Peat | place...
CATTTTCATCGCGGCTTGCATGGTGCTCATCGCCGGCTCGATCGGCTTTGTGGTCTATCTGCGGTTCGGCTTCACCGGGGCCGAGTCGGCGCTGGTCGGGCTCGGCACGCTGACCGCGCTCGCGGTCTACAATGCGATCGCCGCCCGCAAACACGATCGCCTGGAGGCGAGCAATCAGCTCGCTAATCTGGCGCGCGGCTCGGGCGATCTGGCGCGCCAGCTTGCCGAATTCGGCCGCCGTCTCAGCGCCATCGAGGTCAAAGCCGACTCGGTGATCGACCGGGCGCTGGCGACGGCTCAGCCGCTCGCGGCCGAAATCGAGGAACTGTCCACGCTCGTCAAGCAGCTTGCCGACTCGGTCGCCGTGCATGAGGTGGCGCTGCACGAGTCGGTACGGATCGAGGAGCGCGGCAGCGATCACCGGCCGTCTGTCGTCAGCGCTGATCCGGCGCCGCCGCCGCTGGCGACCGCCGCCGCCGCGACCGCGGGTCAGGCCCCGGTGCCGCCCGCCGGACCGGCCGGGCCGCCGCCGCCGGTCCTGCCGGCCAAAGTCGCCGCCTTCGCCGGTCTCGACCGCGACGGCATCGTCGCCGCGATCAAGCGCGCCATCGAAGCGAGCCGTATCGAACTTTTCCTGCAACCCGTCGTGACGCTGCCGCAGCGCAAGGTGCGCTATTACGAGGCGCTGTCGCGGCTTAAATCGGAGACCGGCGATCTCGTCGCGGCCGGCGATTTCCTCGCTTATGCCGAGGCCGGCGCGCTGATGCCGAAGCTCGACGAACTCTCGGTGCTGCGCTGCGTGCAGGTGGTGCGGCGGCTCCTGCTCAAGAACCGCGACGTCGGCCTGTTCTGCAATCTGTCAGGCGCGACGCTCACCGATTCCGGCTTTGCCAAATTTCTTGAATTCATGGAGGCCAATCGCGCCATCGCGCAGGCGCTGGTGCTGGAATTCACCCAGAGCGCGGTGCGCGCCATGGGGCCGATCGAGCACGAGAGCCTCGCCGCGCTTGCCGAACGCGGTTTTCGCTTCTCGATGGATAATCTCACCGACCTTCGCGTCGATGCGCGCGATCTCAACGAGCGCGGCTTTCGCTTCGTCAAGGCGCCGGCAGCGCTTCTGTTCAATCGGGTCGGCGCCGCGTCGACCGATATTCATCCGGCCGATTTTTCCGACTTGCTCGGCCGCTTCGGCATCGATCTCATCGCCGAGCGCATCGAGAACGAATCGACCGTGGTCGATCTGCTCGACTACGACGTCCGGTTCGGACAGGGCTTCTTGTTTTCGCCGCCGCGGCCGGTGCGCGCCGAGGCGTTGCAGGGCAACGGCGCGGAGAACACGCCCGCGAATCACGGCGCCGCGCCATCGGCGAAGGAGCAAAGCGCCGCAAAGCCCGGCAACCTCGCCCAACTCGCGCGTGCCGGTATCGGCCGCGGCTGAGCGCTTCCCTTGACCGACTTCATCGAGCGATTTGAGCCGCTGGCGCGCGACTATGAGGTGCTGCTCTGCGACGTCTGGGGCGTCATCCATAACGGCGTCGCCGCCTTTCCGGCGGCGTGCGATGCGCTGATGCGTTTTCGCGCCGCCGGCGGCGCCGCGATCCTGATCACCAATGCGCCCCGCGCCGGCGACGCGGTCGCGCGCATTCTCGATCGTCTGAATGTGCCGCGCGGCGCTTATGACGCGATCACGAGTTCGGGCGACGTCACCCGCGGCATCGTCGCGGCGCGGCGCGGCGACGCCGTATTTCATCTCGGCCCGCAACGCGATCTGTCGATCTTCGCCGGGCTCGACGTGGCGTTCGCGCCGCTCGAGCGCGCGGCTTATGTCGTATGCTCCGGGCTGTTCGACGACACGACGGAGACCCCGGACAGCTATCGCGACATGCTGGCTGCAATGCGGGCGCGGTCACTGTTCATGGTCTGCGCCAATCCCGACATCGTGGTCGAACGCGGCAATACGCTGGTCTATTGTGCCGGCGCGCTGGCCGATGCCTACACGGCTCTGGGCGGCGAGGTGCTGTATTGCGGCAAGCCGCACGCGCCGATCTACGACGTGGCGCTGGCCACGGCCGCAGGTTTACGCGACGGCCGGGTACCCGATCGCAAGCGGGTCCTCGCCATCGGCGATTCCGTGCGAACCGATCTCACCGGCGCGGAGGCTTTCGGGCTCGATTATATGTTTGTCACTTCGGGCATCCATGCCGACGATTACGGCTCGCGCGACGCGCCCGATATCGCCGCGCTCGATGCGATCTTCGCCGCCGCAAGCGTGAAACCGCGCGCGATCATGCGCGGACTGGTCTGGTAGGATTTGCCGTTAGGACTCGTAGGGCGAGGTGAACTCGACCTTCTCGGCGAACACCGCCTCGATCTTCGATTTCAGCGTCTGGGCGTTGAACGGTTTGACGATGTAATTATTGACGCCGGCCTTCTTCGCTGCGATCACGTTTTCGGTCTTGGATTCCGCCGTGACCATGATGAACGGCGTCGTCTCCATTTTGGGATTGGCGCGCACGCGCCGCAACAGGTCGTAACCCGTCATTGGCTCCATGTTCCAATCCGAGATCACCAGTCCGTAGTGCTTGGTATTCATTTTCTCGAGCGCCGCGGCGCCGTCTGCGGCATCGTCGATGTCGACGAAGCCGAGCTGGCGCAACAGATTGCGGATGATGCGAATCATGGTGCTGTAGTCGTCGACTACGAGCACGGCCATTTTCGGATCGAGCGCCATCGCTCTGCTCCTTCAAGCGCCGCCGGCGCGGTCTGCCGCGCTTGCCGCGCATACATGCCGGTGTCGGCGGATCTTCGCCGGGGCCGCGGTCCATCCCTGGACCCGCCCCATACCTGCCGGGCAAGCTACATCGTGTGATTGAACAAGGAGTTAATCGCGCGTTTAGGCCAATCGCGGCGCCCCGGGACAGGGCGCCGGCCGCGGTGCTTGACTTTGCGGCAGCCGCGAAGGCACCTAGCCGCTGGCCCGTTCCTAAACCCTCGAAGCTCCGATGCCGACGAAAAGCTTTCGCGTGGTGCGCGATTTTGCGCCCGCTGACGCCCTTCGTGGCGCGGTCGTTGCCATTGGCAACTTTGATGGCGTTCATCGCGGTCACAAGGCCGTCCTTGGTGCCGCCTTGGCGCGAGCGGCATCGCTCCGCCGTCCCGCTGCGGCGCTGACCTTCGAGCCGCATCCGCGCGCCTTCTTCAATCCCGGCGAGCCCCTGTTCCGGCTCACCGACGAAGCCGCCAAACTGCGGCTCCTGGCGGCGACCGGACTCGACGGCGCGATTGTACTGACCTTCGACGCGGCGCTGGCGCAACTCACCGCCGAGCAGTTCGTCACCCGCGTGCTGGTCGAGCGCTTCGCCGTGAGCGGGGCGGCGATCGGCTTTAACTTCCATTTCGGCGCGCGGCGCTCAGGCTCGCCCGGCTTTCTCGTCGAGGAAGGCAGAAAGCACGGCTTTGCGGTCGACGTGGTGCCGCGGTTCGAGGACGCCGGCCGCCCGGTATCCTCCGGCCCGATCCGCGCCGCGCTCGCCGCCGGCCAGCTCGATCGCGCCGCCGAGTTTCTGGGCTATCCGTGGTTCGTGTCGGGCGCCGTGATCCACGGCGACAAGCGCGGCCGGGAGCTCGGCTTTCCGACCGCAAACCTGCAACTCGACGCCGCTTGCGGCTTGCGCCACGGTATTTATGCGGTGCGCGTCGCGGCCGGCGGGCGCCGCTACGACGGCGTGGCCAGCTTCGGCCGCCGGCCGACCTTCGACAACGGCGCCGTGCTGCTTGAGGTTTTCCTATTCGGCTTTTCCGGCGACCTTTACGGCGCCAGCATCGATGTCGCTTTCATCGAATGGCTGCGCGACGAACGAGTGTTCGCGTCGGCCACAGCGCTTGTTCAGCAGATGCAGGAGGATGCGAGGCTAGCACGCGAAGCCCTAGCGCGGGCCGGCGACGCGTTCCCGCCGATCTAAAACTCTTTGCGATTAGTATCGCGGCGTTCGCGGGCCCATTGCGCGGCCAGAAAGCCGAGCAATGCCATCGGCACAATGCGCTGCCAGCCGAGCGAGCGGCCGGCCTCCATGGCGACGCCGAGGACGCGCGGATCAAGCAGCCAGGGCGGCGCCTGCGCCTTCGCCGCGCGGGCGAGAATGGCGCGCGCTCGATTGCGGCGGCGGATCATCGCGCTGACGACGGCAGCGATTGCGGCGACCACGACGAAAATCCCTGCCATGATCAAGCCGGCATGGATGCCGCCATAGGAGAGCGACAGCCAGTCGTAGCCGGCGACGCAGAGAAAGACGAACGCTGTGACCAGCGCCACCGCCATGATGGCAAGCCATACGATGACGGCGACGCTCAAGCCGTTTCTGGCCTGGATCGCCAGCGTTATCTCACGCGTCAAACTCTTAAGCATTTGTCGATCCGCTCAGCGCCGCAGTCCCATCCACCGGCGCCACGTCTACCGGCGCCACGTCGCGCCGAACAGGAAAGCGATGCCGGCTACGATCGCGAGCGTGGCGTAGGGCCGGTTCTTGATCGATTCATCGATGGCCTCGACAAAATTGTCGGACACTTCGCGCATAGCGTCGGCCGCCTCGCGCCCTTTGTCCTGGGCATCGGAAACCGCATCGTCCATGCTCGACTTGGCGCGCTGCCAGGCGGCATTACCCTTGCCGGCGACGATGTCGGCGACCTGCTCGGCAAGCCGGGCGAAATCGTCGCGCAAGGATTGCAGATCGCTTTGCGCGTCGGCGGCGGCGTCGGCGGCAGCCTTGCCGATTTCGCGCACGCCGTCGCGCGCATCGCTCATGGTGTCTTGGGCCGTATCGCGCAGGCTGGATGAAGCCTTCGAGGCGCTGGTCATGCCATTACTCCATAACTGAAATGCCGGATTGCCCGGATAATGGCCCAAAGCTCGGAAAAGTTCCATATCGATCGAGGGCCGCAAAGGCGGCATTTAATCGGGGAGCTTGACCTCCTCGGCCGGGAATAAATGGTTGACGATAACCAAGGCGATGATCGACAGCGGCACGGCCAACAGCGCGCCGATCGGACCCCACAGCCAAGTCCAGAACGCCAGTGCCAGGAAAACGAGAAGCGGATTGAGCGTCAGGCGCCGCCCGATGATGGTCGGCGTGATGAAATGCCCTTCGGTCGTCGTCAGCGCAATCAGCCCGATCGGCGCGATGAAGGCATGGCCGAGCGAAGCAAAAGTCACCAGACCGACGCCGAACAGGATCACCACCATCACGGCGGGCCCGACATAAGGCACATAGTTGAAGAGGGCCGCCAACAGACCGAAGATCACCGGATTGGGAAAACCGATGAGCCATGCGCCGACGGCGACGATCACGCCGACGCCGGCATTGACGATGGTCACCACCGTCAGATAGCCGGCAAGATTGCGTTCGATATCGCGCATGATTTTCAGGAACCGCAGCTTGGAATCGTGATTGGCGAACAGCGAGACGGCGTGATTGCGCAGCTCGATCTGGCCGACCAGGAAAAAATACAATGTGGCGAAAAACAACAGAAGCTCGCCGGCGGCCGGCGTGAGAAAGGCCACAACCGGCATCACGACATTGGGGGCGAAGTCGCCGACGTTGATCTGGCCGGCATTGCCGAACAGCGAATTCTCCAATTCACGGAGCGCCGCGATCGGCTGATCGAGCACCGAGAGCTTATCCTTGACCTGGGCGCCGATGTCGGGTGCGCGGCCGATCCATTCGCTGACCGGCCCGGCGACCGCGGTCACGATCAAGCTCGCGACACCGACCGCAACGACGAGAATGAGAATGCCGCTGATCCAGGGCGACAGGCCATGCGCCGCCGCTGCCTTGATCAGGGGCGCGAGCGTGAGCGCGACCACCGCGGCGGCGAGAATCGGCAAAACGATGGCATGGCCGATATAGAGAAAGGCGCCGAACAACAGCACGAATATGCCGATGGTCGCGGCCTGGCCGGCCGACGCCCATATATTGCGGACGCTGTCGACCGGCAGCGGATCGCTGATGACGAGTGCGTGGCGGACTTCACGTCTCGCCCGGATATAGTCCACAAAACCCTCCGTCGCGCCCCGCGCGCCCGCCAAATCGCCTTAAATTAACGCCGGATCGGAGCACTCGGTTCCTTGCTGCTCCGCTGCCTGTCCCTTGCCGGTCCCTTGCTGGTTCATTGGGCCATGTCGGGCCGGCGTTGCGAGACCCTTTCCGCCCACGGAACCCCTTGATAGAAGGCGCTGCATGAACGAACCGCAGCCAAAAGCGCGCGATTACTCAGAGACGCTGTTTCTGCCCAAAAGCGATTTTCCGATGCGCGCCGGCCTGCCGCAGAAGGAGCCGGAAATCCTTGCGCATTGGCGGAAGCTCGACCTTTACGGGCGGCTGCGCGCCGCCGGCAAAGGCCGGCCGCGATTCGTCCTCCATGACGGACCGCCCTACGCCAACGGCAACATCCATATCGGCCACGCGCTCAATAAAATCCTCAAAGATGTGGTCACGCGCAGCCAGCAAATGCTCGGCTTCGATTCGAATTACGTGCCGGGTTGGGACTGCCACGGCCTGCCGATCGAATGGAAGATAGAGGAGGACAATTACCGCGCCAAGGGCAAGCCGAAGCCGGATTTGTCGAATCCGGCGGCGCTGGTCGAATTCCGCCGCGAATGCCGGGCCTTCGCCGCGCACTGGATCGACGTACAGCGCGCCGAATTCGAACGCCTCGGCGTGGTCGGCGACTGGGCGCATCCCTACACCACGATGGATGCTTTCGCGGAAGCGCAGATCGCGCGCGAGCTGATGAAGTTCGCGCAGAACGGCACGCTGTACCGCGGCTCGAAGCCGGTGATGTGGTCGGTGGTCGAGAAGACCGCGCTTGCCGAAGCCGAGGTCGAGTATGAGGATTATGTCAGCGATACGGTATGGGTGAAGTTTCCGATCGCTTCCCGGGACAATCTTGGAGGCGCTGCGGTTGTCATATGGACGACGACGCCTTGGACTATCCCCGGCAATCGCGCGATCGCTTTCTCGCCAAAAATTGAATACGGCCTTTACCAGGTAGTCGATGCACCAACGGACAATTGGGCCAAGGTCGGAGATCGCCTTATTCTATCCGACAAGTTGGCGATCGACGTGTTTCGTCAAGCGCGGGTCACGGCGTACAAGAAACTGCAAGCCGTTACGGCGGACATTCTGGCTAAGACGATCTGCATTCATCCGCTGAAGGGTGTGGCTGGTAATTACCAGTTCAAGGTCCCGCTGCTCGCGGGCGATCACGTCACCGACGACACCGGCACTGGCTTTGTGCACACGGCGCCCGGACACGGCCGCGAAGACTTTGATGTTTGGACCGCAAACACACCCAAACTGACCACCCAGGACATCAACACCAACATTCCTTACACCGTCGATGCCGACGGACGCTTTACCGATCAAGCGCCGGGCTTTACCGGCAAGCGCGTGCTCACCGACAAGGGCGAGAAAGGCGATGCCAACGACGCGGTGATCAAAGCCTTGAGCGATGCCGGAATGCTGATCGCGCGCGGCCGGCTCAAGCATCAATATCCGCATTCGTGGCGCTCGAAGAAGCCGGTGATCTTCCGTAATACGCCGCAATGGTTCATCGCGATGGATAAGGACATCGCCAAGCCCCACGACACGCTGCGCCAGCGCGCGCTTGCCGCGATCAAGGCGACGCGCTGGGTGCCCGAGCAAGGCGAGAACCGCATCAACGGCATGATCGAGAGCCGTCCCGATTGGGTGATCTCGCGCCAGCGCGCCTGGGGCGTGCCGATCACGGTGTTCATCAAGCAAAAGCCGGATGGCTCGGTCGATATCCTTGACGATCCCGACGTCAAAGTCCGCATCATCGAGGCGTTCGAGGAAGAGGGCGCCGACGCCTGGTACCAGCCGGGCGCGCGCGAGCGCTTCCTCGGCAAACTTGCCAAGGATGACTGGCAGAAGGTCGACGATATTCTCGACGTCTGGTTCGATTCCGGATCGACGCATGCTTTCGTGCTCGAAGACCCGAGGCACTTTCCGTTGCTCGCTCATATCAGGCGTAAAGCTGACGGCGGCGACGAAACGGTGATGTATCTCGAAGGCTCCGACCAGCATCGCGGCTGGTTCCAGTCCTCGCTGCTCGAAAGCTGCGGTACGCGCGGCCGCGCCCCGTTCGACGTCGTGCTGACGCACGGTTTTGTGCTCGACGAGAACGGGCGCAAAATGTCGAAATCGCTCGGCAATGTCACCGCGCCGCAGGACGTGATGAAGCAGGCCGGTGCCGACATCCTGCGCATGTGGGTCTGCGCCGCCGATTACGCCGACGATCTGCGCATCGGCGCGGAAATCCTCAAAACGACGGTCGATACATACCGCAAGCTGCGCAACACGCTGCGCTGGATGCTCGGCAATCTGGCGCATTTCCACGCCGGCGACCGGATCGCGCCGCAAGCGATGCCGGAGCTCGAACGGTTGATGCTGCATCGGCTGGCCGAGCTCGATCCGCTGGTTCGCCAGGCCTATGCGGATTTCGATTACAAGCGCATCTTTGCCGCGCTCAGCGCGTTCATGACGACCGATCTGTCGGCGTTCTATTTCGATATCCGCAAAGACGCGCTCTATTGTGATCCCTACTCGTCGATCACCCGCAAGGCCTGCCTGACCGTGCTCGATCAGCTGTTCCGCGCCACGGTGACGTGGCTGGCGCCGATGCTGTGCTTTACCGCCGAGGAGGCGTGGCTGGCGCGCGACCCGGGAGCGCATTCGGTCCATCTCGAACAGTTTCCGGACACCCCGCAATCCTGGCGCGACGATGCGCTGGCGGAAAAGTGGCGCAAGCTGCGCAATGTGCGGCGCGTCGTCACCGGCGCGCTTGAACTCGAACGCGCCGCCAAGCGCATAGGATCGTCGCTCGAAGCGCATCCCATCGTGCACATTGCCGACGCCGATCTGTTTGCGGCGGTCGTCGATATCGATCTTGCTGAAATCTGCATCACCTCGGGTGCGACCCTGGTCGAAGGCGAGGGTCCGGGCGATGCCTTCCGGCTGCCCGACGTGGCGGGCGTTGCCGTCGTGCCGAAACTCGCGCAGGGAAAGAAATGCGCGCGGTCCTGGAAAATCTCGGAAAGCGTCGGCCTCGATCCGCAATTCCCCGACGTCACCCCGCGCGATGCTCAGGCGCTGCGCGAATGGGAAGCGGTGCGTAAGGCAGCCGAGTAGGGGGCGAATTTGGCGGATGCGGTGCAAGGCAAGCCGGCCGGTTCCTACCTCTGGGGCCGGTTCAGCGCGCTAGGGTTTGCGGTGGCGGCCATCGCTTGCTTGGCCGATCAAGTCTCGAAGCTTTGGCTGCTTTACGATTTCGATCTCGCCAGCCGCTCGCCGGTGTCGCTAACCCCGTTTATCGATCTGACGCTCGTCTTCAATACCGGCATCAGTTACGGCCTGTTCCCGCAACAGGGGCTGCTCGGCCAATGGGCGCTGCTGGCGTTTAAGATCGCGGCCGTGATCTTCCTGTGGATTTGGCTGGCGCGGGCGCCGGTGCGGCTCACCGCCACAGCCCTTGGCTTGATCATCGGGGGGGCGGTCGGCAACGCTGTGGACCGGCTGCATTGGCCGGGAGTCATGGATTTTGTGCTGTTCCACATCGATACAGCCGCCTGGCAGTTTCGCTGGTACGTGTTCAACCTCGCCGATGTGGCCATTGTTGCGGGGGTCCTGGGCCTCCTGTATGAATCCCTCTGGTGGGGGGGTGCCGCAAAAGCGCCCTGATCGCGTATATAAAGCTGCCGCTGGGTGTCGGGGACTTCCCCCTTAAAGCGTGTATCGGCACGTCAGGTGAGGGCATGCCGCAGGATCGAACGATCGGCCGCAACATTGACGGCCCCAAGATTGACGGCCGCGAGCTTCGCGGAACGAAGCTCTTTCAGATAGCGCTGTCCGGCGCGGTCGTCGCGCTCGCTTTATGCGGCAACACCTCGTTCGCGCGCGCCGGCGACGACGACGTTCAGTCGCAGGAATCGTTCACTGACAAGTTCCTGCACACGCTCGGGATCCGCGATCCCAACGAGACGCAATACGAAATCAATTACAGTGAGCGTTCCCCGCTGGTCGTGCCGCCGAACCGCAATTTACCGCCGCCGGTGTCCTCCAGCGGGCCGCCGGCTCCGAATTGGCCGAAGGATCCTGACGTCCAGAAACGCAAATCCGACAAGGACGACGATAAACCGCAAGTCCGCCCGTACGACTCGGTCATCGAGTCCGAACGCGCCTTGCGCCCGGACGAACTCAACGCCAGGACGGTTTCGCCCCCCGGCGCCGGCGAACAGAGCACGCCTTCCGAGCTCGGCGAGAAGAAGTCCAGCATCTTCAACTTCAGCTGGACCAAAAAAGAAGAATACGGCACGTTTACCGGTGAGCCGCCGCGGGTCAGCTTGACCGATCCGCCACCCGGCTATCAGACGCCGTCGCCGGATCAGCCCTACGGCATCGTGCCCGAGCACACAGTGGTTAAGCCGTCGACGCTCGAACAGCGCCTGGAGCCGACGCATTAAGCAATAACTCGAGCGCGCATCGTCTACAGCTCGATCTTGACTGCATGCGGACCCGTCTCGCCGGTGAGGGGTCCAGCCTACCGTGTAAAGTGGATGCTTTGTTGGGGCGCGATTTGGGTCGCGGAGGTGGAGACTTTGTCTAAATTACTGATGCTCGTTCTCACGCTCGCCGGCGTCGTATCGGCTGCGCACGCCGCCGGCGGTCCCGACGTAACGGACTTCACTTTGGCCAACGGCCTGGAAGTCGTCGTCGTGCCCGATCATCGTGCCCCGGTCGTGACCCACATGATCTGGTACAAGGTCGGCGCCGCCGACGAGACGCCGGGCAAATCCGGGCTGGCGCATTTCCTCGAACATCTGATGTTCAAGGGCACCGAGAAGAATCCTGGCAACACATTCTCGCAGAACGTCGCCGAAAGCGGCGGGCAGGAGAATGCCTTCACCGGCAGCGACTATACCGGCTTCTTTCAGCGCGTCCCCCGCGAACACCTCAAGGACGTGATGGCGTTCGAAGCCGATCGCATGACCGGTCTGGTGCTCACTGACGACGTGGTGCGGCCCGAACTCAACGTGGTGCTCGAAGAACAGAATATGCGGGTTGCCAACAATCCCGGCGCGCGGCTCGGCGAGCAGATGGATGCCGCGCTCTATCTCAACCATCCCTATGGCCGGCCGGTAATCGGTTGGCGTCCTGAGATCGAAAAACTCGACCGTGAGGATGCCTTGGCGTTCTATCGCCGCTTCTATTCGCCGAATAACGCCATTGTCGTGGTCGCCGGCGACGTCACGGCCGACGCGGTCAAGGCCGATGCCGAGGACACCTACGGCAAAGTCGCCGACCGCGCGCCGACCAATTTGCGCCAGCGGCCGATGGAGCCGGTCCAGGAAGCGCCCCGCACCGTTACGCTCGCCGATGGCCGCGTCGAACAGCCGAGCGTCATCCGGGAATACCTCGTTCCCTCCGAGGCCACCGCCAAGCCCGGCGAAAGCGAGGCGCTCGACGTTCTCGCCCGGGTGCTAGGCAGCGGCGAGAATTGCCGGCTGTACCGGACGCTGGTCGTCGACAAGCGCATCGCGCTCAATGCCGGCGCTTACTATTCCGGCGACGCGCTCGACTATGGAAAGTTCGGTGTTTTTGGTGCGCCGAAGCCGGGAACGAGTCTTCATGACGTCGAGGAAGGCATCGACCTCGTCTTGGCCGACGTCGCCGCGCACGGCATCACCGCCGACGAACTCGATCGCGCCAAGACCGGACTAATCGCGGATGCGGTTTACGCCCAGGACAATCAGGCGACGCTGGCGCGCTGGTACGGAGCGGCGCTGGTGACCGGGCAGACCGTTGACATGGTCCGCGCCTGGCCCGACCACGTCCGCGCCGTGACCGCGGATGATGTCGCCCAAGCCGCTCACAATTGGCTCGATATCCGCCACTCGGTGACGGGTTATCTCGTCAAAAGCCTGCAGCCACAGGAGAGCCACTCGTGAATAAAGCCGTCGCCGCTCCGTCGTCTTTGATTCTCCGCTGCGCCGCCGCGACGGTCGCTTCGACCGTGCTTGTCTTCGCGGCATTGGTCTTTCCGGCCGGCGCAACGACGATCCAGCGCGTGGTCAGCGCAGGCGGCATCGAGGCCTGGCTGGTGCAGGAGCCGGCCGTTCCGCTTATTTCAGTCGACTTCGCCTTTGCCGGCGGCTCCGTTCAGGACCCGCCGGGCAAGGCCGGCACCGCCAATCTTGCCGCTTCGCTGCTCGACGAGGGCGCGGGCGATCTCGATTCCAAGGCTTTTGCGGATCGGCTCGAACGTAAAGCCATCCAGATGAGCTTTTCGGCCGATCGCGATCAGATCCGTGGTTCGCTGCGCACGCTTGTGGAAAACCGCGACGACGCCTTCGGCCTGTTGCAGCTGGCGCTGACCGCGCCCCGCTTCGATGCGTCCAATGTCGAGCTCAATCGCGAGCAGATCCTCTCGATGCTGCGCCGTGAGACGACGAGCCCCGGCGATATTGCCAGCCGGCGCTGGTGGGAAACCGCCTTCGAGGGCCATCCCTACGGCCGGCCCGTGAACGGCAGCCTAGAAACTGTGCCGAACATCACCGGCGACGATCTCAAGGCCTTTACGCATCGCGTGCTGGCGCGGCAAAACCTCAAGATCGCGGTGGTCGGCGATATCGACGCCGAGACGCTCAAGCCGCTGCTCGACCGCGTGTTCGGCGCGCTGCCGGACAAGCCCGACTTGGTCCCGATCGAGAACGTCACCGCGCACGGGCTCGGCCGCCGCATCGACGTCAGCCTCGACGTGCCGCAATCGGTGGTCGATTTCGGCGGTCCCGGCATCGCGCGCCAGGATCCCGACTTCATGGCGGCCTACATCGTCAACCACATTCTCGGCGGCGGCACCTTTACCTCGCGGCTCTATCAAGAAGTGCGCGAGAAGCGCGGCCTCGTTTATGGGGTATCCGACAGCCTGCTCTGGCTCGATCACGCGGCCGTCTTCATCGGCGGCACCGCGACGCGCGCCGACCGCACCGATGAGACGGTCGATCTGGTCGAGAAGGAAATCCATCGCTTGGCCGAGGACGGCCCGACCGCCGCCGAACTTGACGAGGCCAAGAACTATCTCAACAGCTCGTTCGCGCTTAATCTCGATACGTCGACCAAAATCGCCGCGTTTTTAGTGCAGTTGCAGCTCGACCGTCTCGGCCCCGATTACATCGAGCGGCGGCCGGCGATGATCGCCGCGGTGACGCTTGACGACGCGCGCCGCATGGCGAAGCGGCTCCTCGATAATGGCCTGTTGGTCACCGTCGTCGGCAAATCCCAGGGCGTCGCTTCCACCACGGCGAACTAACGTCCCGTAGCCCGGATTTCGTCGACGCTCATTCCGGGCTAGGCTTCGGCGATGATCCGCGTCACCGCCCATATCGCCCTCGACGAGCGTGAAATCTCCGAAGACTTCGTGCGCGCTTCCGGGCCGGGCGGGCAGAACGTCAATAAGCTTTCGACCGCGGTGCAGCTTCGCTTCGATGTCCGGCATTCGCCGTCGCTGCCGCCCGACGTGCGGACGCGCCTGGAACGGCTCGCCGGCTCGCGCCTGACGCGCGATGGCATCATCGTCATTTCCGCGCAGCGCCACCGGACGCAGCCGCGCAACCGGCAGGATGCGCTCGACCGCCTCATCGACTTGATCCGCCAGGCGGCGGTCGCGCCGGTGAAGCGGCGGCCGACCAAGCCGACACGGGCGTCGCGCGAGCGCCGCATCGAAGGCAAGAAGCGCCGCAGTGGCGTCAAGCGTTTACGCCGTTCCAAACCGGCGTTCGATTAAGTTCAATGGCTGAGCGCGTATAATCCGGCGCCGATTGCGGCGAGGCCCAGCAGCATCATCCCGAGGGCGTAGTAAAACACTGCCGGCGTCAGCCCGGTATTCTTGTCGGGCTCCAGCACGGCATTGGCCGGGTTTAGCGGGTCGTGCTGCACCCACACGTCCCGGCCGGCGCGATACGCCCTTACGATTTCCGCCATTTTTTGCCGCGGGCCTTCGTTGGGTCCCCAGAAGATGCGGTCCGATTGATAGTCTTGGCCGCCGACGCGATAGCTGTAGTGCACGGCCGCGGAAAACACGTTCTTGTCCTTTGGGTTTGGCTGTTCGAGCGCCGACGAGATGATGGTGCCGACCACCGATGGCCAGGTTTGGCTCGGCCCGATTTTGGCGCGCTGGTAGCCCTGGAGCATGTACATGATCATGCCGGTGATGAAGACGAGCACGCCGAAGCCGGCCAGGACCGCGTCGACCCAGTAGTTCAAGCTCATTGTCTACTCCGCCACGTATCGAACAATTTTGCGGTTTGTGCCCTGGATTTCGCCGTCGCTCAATCCAGGCTACCGTTGCGCCGAGTCGTCAGTCAGATGTCAGATTGATTAATCATGCCCGTCCGCCAGCTTTCCGAAGCCGTCATCAACCGCATCGCTGCGGGTGAAGTCGTGGAACGGCCAGCAAGCGTGGTCAAGGAGCTTGTCGAAAACGCGCTTGATGCCGGCGCGACCCGCGTCGATGTCTTCACCGACGGCGGCGGCCGCCGCCTGATCCGCATTGACGATAACGGCGAGGGCATGACGCGCGCCGATCTGGCGCTCGCGGTCGAGCGCCACGCCACCTCGAAGCTTGCCGATGACGATCTGGTCTCGATCCGCACGCTCGGGTTCCGCGGCGAGGCGCTGCCGTCGATCGGGTCGGTGGCGCGGCTGTCCGTCACCACGCGGCATGCGAGCGAGCCGCATGCCTGGGCGATCGAAGTCGATGCCGGCGCCAAATCCGAACCGAAGCCGGCTGCGCTTAGTGAGGGAACGCGCGTCGAAGTGCGCGATCTGTTCTATGCGACGCCGGCGCGGCTGAAATTCCTGAAACTCGACCGCACCGAGGCCGAGGCGGTGCGCGAAGTGGTGCGCCGGCTCGCCATGAGCCGGGCCGACGTCGCGTTCACACTCGCCGGCGAGGAGCGTGCGCCGCTGAGCTTTGCCGCCACGCTGCCCGGCGCGGCTGGACGGCTGGCGCGGCTTGGCGACGTGCTCGGCGCCGACTTCCGCGGCAATGCCGTCGAGCTCGACGCCGAGCGCGAAGGCGTTACGATCGAAGGCTTCGCCGCGCTGCCGACGCTGACGCGGGCCAATGCGCTCGGCCAATATCTCTTCGTCAACGGCCGGGTGGTGCGCGACAAGCTCCTGATCGGCGCCGTGCGCGCGGCTTACGCGGATTATCTGCCGCGCGACCGGCATCCGCTGCTGGCTTTGTTCGTCACGCTTTCCGCGCGCGAAGTCGACGTCAACGTGCATCCGGCCAAGGCCGAGGTGCGCTTTCGCAATGCCGGGCTGGTGCGCGCGCTGATCGTGCATGCGCTCAAAACCGCGCTGGCCCGCGAGGGCGCGCGTGCGGCGACAACGGGCGGCGCGGCGACTGTCGCTGCATTCCGATCGCAGCCCATGCCTTATTCCTCCGGCGCGCGGGGGGGCGGCTGGCGGCGCGCCTTCGCGCCGCTGCGCGGCGGTAGCTTTGCGGAAGCCGCGCAGGCCGCCTTTGATGTCGGCGGGCCGACGGCCGATGTGCGCGGCGACCTGCCGCCGGGCTTCGCCGAAGATATGGACGTCGCCGAACCGGATGCCGACCAGCTCGATCATCCGCTCGGCGCGGCGCGCGCGCAGGTCCATAACACCTATATCGTGGCGCAGACGCGCGACGGCCTCGTCATCGTCGATCAGCACGCCGCGCATGAGCGCATCGTGTATGAGCGGCTCAAGGCCGCAATCGACAAGAGCGGCATCGCGCGCCAGATCCTGCTCATTCCGGAGATCGTCGAGCTCGATGAGGCGGATGTCGAGAGGCTCGCGGCACGCGCCGACGAGCTCGCGCATTTCGGCCTCGTGCTTGAGCCCTTCGGTCCAGGCGCGGTGGCGTTGCGCGAAACGCCCTCGCTACTCGGTGAGATCGATGGCGGCGGGCTGGTGCGCGATCTTGCCGAGCATATGAGCGAATGGGACGAGACGCTGCCGCTCGAACGCCGTCTCATGCAGGTGGCGTCCTCGATGGCCTGTCACGGCTCGGTGCGCGCCGGGCGGCGACTGAAGCCCCAGGAAATGAACGCTCTGCTGCGCGAGATGGAAGTGACGCCCAATTCCGGCCAATGCAATCACGGCCGGCCGACTTACGTGGAATTAAAGCTCACCGATATCGAGCGGCTGTTCGGGCGGCGCTAATTCGGCCGCAAGAAAATGAACTCGGTGTCGTCGTAGGCACGCCTTTCGATCTCGCCGAAGCTGTCCGGCGCGGCGAAGGCGGATTTCGTCGCCTCTTCGACCACGATCAAGGCGCCGGAGACGAACCAGCCGCCGGCATGCGCTGAAGCCAGCGCCGCGGCGGCGAGGTTTTGTCCGTAGGGCGGATCGAGGAAAGCGAGCGTGAACGGTTCGAGCGGATGCGCGGGGCCGAGTTTGGTGGCGTCGCGGCGGAAGATGCGGGTGGTGCCGCCAAGGCCGAGCGTCGCTGTGTTCTCGCGCAACAGCGCGCGTGCTTCCGCGCCGTCGTCGACGAATAGCACAAAAGCTGCGCCGCGCGACGCCGCCTCGATACCGAGCGCGCCGGTCCCGGCGAAAAGATCGAGCACGCGCGCTCCGGTGATGGGATCGCCGTAGCCGTGAAGGAGAATATTGAACAAAGATTCGCGCAGCCGATCGGCGGTTGGGCGGATCGCTGAAGATTTTGGGCCGGCAATCGAGCGGCCGCGGAACCGTCCGCCGACGACGCGCATCAGCGCCGGCCTCGCGGATGGTGCGGGCGCGGGCCGGATGCCCGATCGGAGGACGAGCGATGGCGGCTGCGCGCTTGTGAATGTTTGTTCTTCCGCTCTTCGCGCGGCTGTTGCGAAGGCGGCTGGCCGTAGCGTTCCACAGCGACAGGACGGCCCTTGCGATCCTGCAACTGTTCGGCGCGCTTTTCGCCGCCCGGCTGGTCGCGTTTCTCGGTATCGTGGCGGGCGCCGCGAAATTTACGCCGCAGTTTCTTGGTGGTGCGGTTGTCCTCGTGTGCGCGCCAGGCATGATCCGAGGAGTGGCGATTCTTGGGTTTCTCGGTCGGCAATCTAGGCGGCGCCTTGTCGCGTGCGTCGTCCCGCTGTGGTCGCGCCATCCGACGTGAATCGCCTCGCGGCGGCCGCCCGGTGCGGCGTGCATCGTCCTCCGGCGGCCGCGCCGTGCGGGGTGCGTCATCGCGCGGTGGCGGCGGCGCCGGAACTGGCGGAGCCGCAACCGGCCAGGAGAAGTCGGCGCTCGAAGCCCTGACAAGCCGCTCGCCGAGCTGTTCGCGCAGCACGCGGGTGGGTACCTCTTCGACCGCGCCGACGTCGAGTTCGCTGAGCTGAAACGGGCCGAACGAGACGCGGATAAGCCGCGTCACCGCGAGCTCGAAGTGGCTCAGCACATTACGCACCTCGCGGTTCTTGCCTTCGCGAATCGCGAATGTGAGCCATAAATTCGAGCCCTGCACGCGCTCAAGCGCGGCCTCGATCGCGCCGTAGCGGATGCCGCCGATGGTAACGCCGCCCCGCAAAGTATCGAGCTGCGCCTGCGTCACCGCGCCGTGGGCGCGCACGCGATAGCGCCGCAGCCAGCCGGTCGCGGGCAATTCCAGCACGCGGGCGAGCGCCCCGTCGTTGGTCAGGAGCAGCAAGCCCTCGGTATTGAAATCGAGGCGGCCGACGCTGATCAGGCGCGGCAGGTCTTTCGGCAGCTTCTCGAAGATCGTCGGCCGTCCCCGCGGGTCGGCATGCGTCGTCATCAGCCCGCGCGGCTTGTGATAGAGGAAAAGCCGCGTGCGCTCGCGCGCTGGCAGCGGCGTGCCGTCGACGCTGATATGGTCGGTGGCGGTGACGTTGCGCGCCGGCGAGCGGATCACTTCGCCGTTGACGGCCACGCGGCCGGCGGCAATCCAAGCCTCGGCGTCGCGCCGCGAGGTGAGTCCGGCGCGGGCGATGACCTTGGCAATGCGCTCGCCGGATTTGTGCTGTTCGTCCGTGCCGTCCATAGTTCCGCTCGCTGACAGCGGCTGATAGCACCAAGGGACCAGGAAGTCTTTATGCCGTCGTTCATGGATATCGCTCTCGATGAAGCACGGCGTGCCGGCGAGCGTGGCGAAGTGCCGGTCGGCGGCGTGATCGTGCGTGCCGGCGAGGTCCTTGTCAGCGCCGGCAATCGCACGTCCGCCGATCGTGATCCGACCGCGCACGCCGAAATCGTCGTCATCCGCCAGGCGGCGGCTTTGCTTGGCTCCGAGCGGCTCGACGATTGCGACCTCTATGTCACGCTCGAACCCTGCGCCATGTGCGCTGGCGCGATCGCCTTCGCCCGTATCCGCAGGCTTTATTATGGCGCCGCCGATCCGAAAGGCGGTGCGGTCGACAACGGCGTCAAATTCTTCACCGCGCCGACCTGTCATCACCGGCCGGAAGTCTATGGCGGCCTGTCGGAAGCCGAAGCCTCCGTACTGCTTAAGAACTTTTTCAGGGAGCGGCGGTGAGGAGCTTGCCAAGTTTCTCCTTCACCTCGGCCTTTACCGTATCGGCGGTGCGCAAAATCGCGGTCGCCTGATAGAAATCGAGCGTGCGGAAGATCGCCACGTTCGGCCGGATGACGAGGTCGGTCGCGGCGTGCTTGTGCTTCGCCGCGACGATGGTCGAGCCCATGATGTTGATCGTCGTGAACACGCTTTCCCAAGCGCCCGGTATGTCGTCGCGCTCCGGCGCCGGCGCGCCGAAGACGTCGACCGCGACCACGACGTCGGCGCGGCCAAGGAGCTGATCGAACGGCAGCGGATTGGTGGCGCCGCCGTCGACCATGATGCGGCCGTCGACGCTGACCGGCCGGAACAATCCGGGAAAAGCGATCGAGGCGGCCAGTGCCGCGCGAAGCAGTCCCGATGACAGCGCGGCTTCCTGCCGCCGATGCAGATCGGTCGCCATGACCGTCAATGGAATGGCAAGCGCGGAAAATTCCGCAGGCAGCGCCTCCGGCAGAAATTGCGCGCAGAATTTCTCGGCGTCCATTTGTGTCGCTTGGCTGAATGCGCCGGACAACAAGTCGGACAGCTTGCCGGCGCGCGCGGCAAGGAGGCGCCGACGGGTGTCGCGCGGATTGTGAGCAATGGCGAGGACATGATGGCGGATGTCCTTGCCGCTCATCCCCGCGGCATAGGCAGCCCCGATCAGCGCGCCCACCGACGCACCGGCGATGGCGGTGGGCTTTACGCCCATGTCGTCGAGCGCTTCGATCACCGCGATATGCGCCAAGCCGCGCGCGCCGCCGGAGCCGAGCGCCAGCGCAAAGGTTTTCATGCGCCGGCCTCGCGCGCGAATTCCCACGCCTTCGTGGCGAGCGGCCGCACCAGCGCGGCCTTTTCCGCGGCAAGGGCGCTCGTGGCGGTGCCGTCGCGCACGCGGCCGGCGATGCCCTGCAAAATCGCCGCGATGCGGAAAAAATTATAGGCAAAATAGACCGGCAGGTGGGCGCGGGGATCGAGCCCGGTCCGCACCACATAGGCATCGACGTAGCTATCGAGCGACGGCAGGCCCAGCGCGGCAAGATCGTAACCGACGAGCGAGCCGGTGCCGGCCTCGGACGGCGGCATGTGCCATTGCATCAGGTGGTAGGAGAAATCGGCCAGCGGATCGCCGAGCGTGGACAGTTCCCAATCGAGCACCGCGGCGATGCGCGGCTCGTCTGGCGCGACAATGATATTGTCCAGCCGGTAATCGCCGTGCACGATCCGCGCCGCTTGCGGCGGCGGCAGATGCTTAGGTAGCCACGCAATCAGCCGCTCCATCTCCTCGATCGGCGCGGTCTGCGAGGCGCGATATTGCGTCGACCAGCGTTCGACTTGGCGCGCCACATAATTCTCGCCGCGGCCGTAATCGCCGAGCCCGACCGTCGCCGGATCGAACGCGTGCAGCCGCGCCAGCGTCGCATTCATGGCGTCGTAAACCTGCGCGCGTTCGGCGGGGGTGGACGCGGGCATCTGCGGTTCCCAGAACACGCGGCCTTCGACATGCGCCATGACAAAGAACGCCGTGCCGGCAATGCTGTCGTCGGCGCAATAAAGCTCCGGCACTGGCACTGGAAAGCCCTGCGCGTGAAGCGCGCTGATCACCCGGTATTCGCGGTCGACCGCGTGCGCGGACGGCAGCAATTTTCCGGGCGGCTTTCGCCGCAGCACATAGCGCCGCGACGGCGTTTCCAACAGATAGGTCGGGTTCGACTGGCCGCCCTTGAACTGACTGATCACGAGCGGCCCGGCAAAGCCCGCGGCGTGCTCGCGCAAATAGGCTTCGAGGCGGGCGACATCGAAGCGCAGCCGCTCGGCCACTTCGCGCGTGCCGGAATAGGCGTTCTGGCGATCGGTCGTCGTCATGACGCAAGTTAGCGCGCCGCGAAGAAATCCAGCAACGCCTGCGCCGTCGCCGCCGGATTCTCCTCCGGTACATAATGTCCGCTTTCGATCGCAAAACCGCGCAGATCGGATGCCCAGTCGCGCCAGCAGGCCAGCGGGTCGATGCCGGCGTTGCCGGGGAGGCCACTGGTACCCCACAGTGCCAATACGGGGCAGCCGATCTTGTTTGCCGCCGCGCGATCGGCTTCATCATGGGCGAGGTCGGTGGTGCGGCCGGCGCGGTAATCCTCGCACATGGCGTGGATGCGGAGCGGGTCCTGATAAGCGGCATGATAGTGCGCCAGCGCACGCGGATCGAAAATCGAAACCTCCTGGGCTTTGGCGCCCGCGGCCGCCCGGTAATCGAAGAAGAATTTCGGGTCGTGGCCGATCATCGTCTCGGGAAACGGTGCGGCCAGCGCCAGAAACAGCCAATGCCAAGCGCGCGAGGCAAGTCGCGCATCCATGCGGTGCCACATGTCCCAAGTGGTGACGATATCGAGAACGGCGAGTTGTTCGAGGCGGCCCGGATGGTCGAGCGCGAGGCGGTAGCCAACGCGGCCGCCGCGATCGTGGCCGGCGAGCCGGAAGCGGGCAAAGCCGAGCGTCTCCATTGCTTCGACCATCGCCTTGGCCATAGCGCGCTTGGTGTAGGGGGCATGATCGGTCTGCGCTTGCGGCACCGCCGACCAGCCGTAGCCCGGCAGGTCGGCCATCACCAGCGTGAAATGCGGCGCCAGCAGCGGCGTCACGCGGTGCCACATGACGTTCGACTGCGGGTGGCCGTGCAGCAAAAGAAGCGGCGGCCCGCCGCCACCGCCGACGCGGGCAAAGATTTTTCCGGCCGAGGTATCGATCCAGCGCGAGGCGTAACCGGGATAAAGGTCAACGAGGTGGGGCATTATTTCGCCTCCCGCTCGACCGCGCGCCAGCCGATGTCGTGGCGGTAGAAGCCCTCGGGCCAGCGGATATGGGATATCGCCTCATAGGCGCGCGCCTGCGCCTCGCGCACCGTCTGGCCGATCGCGGAGACATCGAGCACGCGACCGCCATTGGCGAGGATGCGGCGGCCGTCGGCTTTGGTCCCGGCGTGGAAGATTTCGACGCCCGGGACGGCGCCCGCTTCGTCGAGCCCTTCGATCACCGAGCCGCGCGTGTAATCACCGGGATAGCCTTTGGCCGCCATTACCACGGTGAGCGCGGGATCGTCATACCAGCGCAGATCGAATGATTTGAGCATGCCGTCGCGGCTCGCCAACAGCGCCGGAACGAGATCCGACATCAGGCGCAGCATCAAGACCTGCGTCTCCGGATCGCCGAAGCGCGCATTGTATTCGATGAGCTTCGGTCCCTCGCGTGTCATCATCAGCCCGGCATAGAGCACGCCTTTGTAAGGCGAGCCCATGGCCCGCATCGCCCGCATGGTCGGCGCGATGATCTCCGTCATGACGCGCGCGCTCATGGCGGCATCGATATTCGGCGCCGGCGAATAGGCGCCCATGCCGCCGGTATTCGGTCCCTTGTCGCCATCGAAGGCACGTTTGTGATCCTGCGCTGTGGTGAGCGCGATGGCGGTGTCGCCGTCGCACAATGCGAAGAACGAGGCTTCCTCGCCGTCGAGGAATTCCTCGATCACGACTTCGACGCCGGCCTCGCCCAATCCGCCGCGAAACATCATGTCAATCGCGGCTTCGGCCTCGGCGAGGTCTTGCGCCACGACCACGCCCTTGCCGGCGGCAAGCCCATCGGCTTTGACGACGATCGGCGCGCCGCACCTGCGCAAATAGGCTTTGGCGGCGTCGGCGGCGCGAAAGCGCTCGTAATCAGCCGTTGGAATGCCGTTGGCGCGGCACAGATCTTTGGTAAAACCTTTGGAGCCTTCGAGCCGCGCCGCGGCCCGGCTCGGCCCGAAGGCTTTGATGCCGGCGGCTTCGAGGTCGTCGACGATGCCGGCGCACAGCGGCGCCTCCGGTCCGACCACGACAAAATCGATGCCGTTGCTGCGGCAAAATGCGATCACCGCGGCATGATCGACGAGATCGAGCGCGACGCATTCGGCCTCGCGGGCGATGCCGGCATTGCCCGGCGCGCAATAAAACTTCCCGGTGAGCGGGCTCGCCGCCATCTTCCAGGCCAGCGCATGCTCGCGCCCGCCGGAGCCCAACAGCAGAATATTCATAGATCAGAATGCCTTGGCGGATGGGCGAGGAGGGCTTGACCCGCGCTCGCGATGAACCGCACTAATCGCCACGGAGCGAGCCGACTCGTCAACCTAGGCTGGGCTCCTGTGCAGAACGCCAAAGAAGACAATGAACGAACCGCGCCTCAATCTGCCGGAATTGACCGTCTCTGAATTGTCGATGGCGCTCAAGCGCACCATCGAGGATTCCTACGGCTATGTGCGGGTGCGCGGCGAGCTCGGCAAGGTGAGCTATCACGGCAACGGCCACGTTTATTTCGATCTCAAGGACGACCGCGCCAGTATCGCCGGCGTGATCTGGCGCACCCTTGCGCCGCGGATCAAGCTCAAGCTCGAAGCTGGCCTCGAAGTGGTGATCACCGGAAAGCTGACCACCTATCCCGGGCGCTCGCAATACCAGATCATTGTCGAAACGCTGGAGCCCGCCGGCCTCGGCGCGCTGATGGCGCTCCTTGAGGAGCGCAAGCAAAAACTCGCCGTCGAGGGTTTGTTCGACGAGGCGAGAAAGCAGCTGCTGCCGTTTCTGCCGACCGTGATCGGTGTCGTCACCTCGCCGACCGGCGCCGTTATTCGCGACATCTTGCATCGGCTCGCCGACCGTTTTCCGCGCCATGTACTGGTGTGGCCGGTCAAGGTGCAGGGCGAGGGCTCGGCCGCCGAAGTCGCCGCCGCCATTGAGGGTTTCAATGCGCTGACGGAGCTTGGCACTCCACCACGGCCGGATTTGATCATCGTCGCGCGCGGCGGCGGATCGCTGGAAGACCTATGGTCGTTCAACGAGGAAATCGTGGTGCGCGCGGCAGCGGCGAGCTTTATTCCGCTGATCTCCGCGGTCGGGCACGAGACCGATGTGACGCTGCTTGATTTCGTCGCCGATCGGCGGGCGCCGACGCCGACCGCGGCCGCCGAAATGGCGGTGCCGGTGCGCGCCGATCTGATGGTCGATATCGGTTCGCTGGCAAGGCGCGGGCTTGCTTCTTGGCGGCGCAATCAGGACGCGCGGCGGAGCGAGCTGCGGTCCGCCGCTCGCGCGCTACCCGCCGCCGACGCAGTGCTGGCGTTGCCGCGGCAGCGGCTCGATCATGCCGCAACCGCGTTGCGCCGCGCGCTTCATGCCAACGCGCAGATCCACCGCGTCGGCTTTTCCCGCATCGCCGGGCGGCTTAGCGCGCACCTTTTGCGCGGCACAGTGGAGCGCCGGCGCGAGCGTCTTGCCGGCTTCGCGGCTCGGGCCGAACGCGCGCTGCGCAACTTCGTGACCGCGCGTCGCGCGCGCGCCGAACGCGGCGGTCGATTGCTCGCGGCGTATTCCTATCGCGGCGTGCTGGCGCGGGGTTTCGCGCTGGTGCGCGATGCGGCGGGTGCGCCGCTGCGAACCGCGGCCGCAGTCAGTGCCGGCATGGCGATCGACATCGAGTTCGCCGATGGTCGCGTCGGCGCCCATGCCGACGGCGCGGCGTCCGCCGACAAGGCCGGCGGCGACGCCGCCAAGCCGCGCGGTCGACGCGGCAGTGGTTCCGGGCAGGGCGATCTGTTCTGAACAAAACAGGGAAGGACACGCGCGATGCAAGGCAAGATCGCGGTCGAGGAGCATTTCGCCATTGCCGAAACGGTGGACAATGCGGCGCGCTGGCCGACCGGCTATTGGGCGGGGCTCAACGGCAAGCTCTTTGACCTGTTCGGTCAGCGCCTGGCCGAGATGGATCAAGCCGGCATCGAAATCGCCGTACTGTCGCTCAACGCCGACGGCATCCAGGCCATTCCCGACATTGCCAAGGCCGTCGAGATTGCCCGGCGCGCCAACGACGCCTTGGCGGAAGCCGTCCGCAAACGCCCGGACCGGTTCGCGGCGCTCGCCGCGTTGCCGCTGCAGGATCCGCAGGCCGCCGCCGCCGAATTGCGGCGCTGCGTGCGCGATCTTAAATTCAACGGCGCGCTGGCCAACGGCTTTTCGCAGATCGGCACCGCCGATGCCGCGGTCTATTACGACCTGCCGCAATATCGGCCGTTCTGGGCCGAGGTTGAGCGTCTCGGCGTGCCGTTCTATCTGCATCCGCGCTATCCGCTGCCGAGCCGCCGGCCGGCTTATGAAGGCCATCCCTGGCTGGTCGCCTCGGCGTGGGGCTTTGCCGAGGAGACCGCGATCCACGCGCTGCGTCTGATGGGCTCCGGCTTATTCGACGAATTCGCCAAATTGCAGATCGTGATCGGCCATCTCGGCGAGCGCATCCCTTACGACCTGTGGCGGCTCGATCACCGGCTTGCCCTCGTGCCGAACCGGCCGGCCAGGAAAACCATGCGCGATTACCTTCGCCAGAATTTTCACGTCACGACCAGCGGTCACTTCTCGACGCCATCGTTGATCCACGCGATCCTGGAGCTTGGCGCCGATCGCGTCATGTTCGCGGTGGATTATCCGTTCGAGGATCACGCCGCCGCCGCGTCATGGTTCGACGCCGCCGAAATCGCCGAGCGGGATCGCATCAAAATCGGCCGCATCAACGCGCAGGCGCTGTTCGGACTTCGATGAGTCGAAAAGATTTCCTGACTGTTCGTTCATTTTGTCGATCATCCGCCGCCGTGGAACCGCCACCATGTTGGCGTGTTATGTGCTGGCACAGGTTCGCCCCCAAAGGAGAGAGACTATGATACGGACTGTTTTTGCGATGGCGGTCGCAGCGTTGCTTGTCGCGGCCGTTTCCGGGACTTCGCAAGCCGCGCCGATTGCGCCGCTGTCGGGCGTCACGTCGCCCGATAACGGCCAGCTGACGAAAGTGTATTGGCATCGCCACCGTCACTGCTGGGTCGGGCGTTGGGGTCACGTTCACTGCCGGTGGTAATGGTTGCGCCCTGCGCAAGCGGGGCTCGTGTTCGTCGAGCGCCGTGCCGGTCACCATCGGCGCGGCGCTTTTATTTTTGTAAGCACAAAAGTCGAAGCGCTATTTCGCCAGCCATTCCGGGACGCGCTTGAGCGCGTCGCTCCGCGCCGCGGGATTGGTGCCGCCATGCGCCCGGCCGGAAGGATCGACGGTATTGACGAGGCCGGTGCGCAGCCTGATCGGTGAGTTGGCCCGATCGAATTCGTGGTGTGCGCCCGGATAGACGACAATCTGCACCCGCGCGCTGCGGTCGCGCGCGCCGGTGACCATCTGCTGACAGGCTTGCGCGGGCGTCCAATCGTCGGCGCTGCCGATGAGGATGAGCGTGGGGACGCGCGCGCTCCAGGCGGTTTCGCGCAGCCGACGGCAACTCGGATAGAGCGCGACCGCCGAGCGGAAATCGGCGCCGCCGTCGTGCGGCGCGGTGGTCGGCCGTATCGTCCACAGCACAGCGACGCCGCCATTCGACCAGCCGAGGAGCGAAATGCGTTCGGGCCGGATGTAGCTCTGCGCCTGCAGCCACAGCCGCGCGGCATTGGCGTCGGCGACGCGCTCCTTCGAGGCATGCACTTTGCGGTTCTGCTCGCGGCATTGCGAGCCGAGGCCGCGTGAACCCAACGAATCCGGAAACACCACGACAAAGCCCTGGGCAACGAGGAGCCGCGCCCATTCGTCATAGAGCTGGGCCTGGGCCATGGGACGGTGGATGAGCCCGCCGCAATCGTGCAGCGCCACCACCGCCGGAAACGGCCCGGTCCCTTCCGGCCGGTAAACTGTCGCATGCAGCGCCAGATCGCTCTCCGGGATATCCACATGGTCCGGCGCGGCTGCGATTGCGGCGCTTGTCCACATTCCGGCGGCGGCAAACGAAAACAGAAGCGTCTTAAAGGCCATGCGTGCCAAGTTCTTGCGTGTCAGGTTCTCGCCGACCCGATAAACGCCCCGCCGGCTAGGATATCACGGCGCGGGACGGGAATGATGACTTTCGTCCCGGTGACGGAGTGATTATCTTGCCAATTCAATCACGGGCCGCATGGCGGCAAGACCCAAGCTCAAGTCCGCAACGGAGGCGCATGTGCTCAATCGTACCGATCGTCCGGCGCCGATGCCCGGCGAGGCCGAGGTCAAATATCTCGACGGCGACTTTCGCGTCGTCCGGCCGGGAACGTTCGTGCGCTGCGCGGTGACCGGCGTGCCGATCCCGCTCGAAGAACTGCGCTATTGGAGCGTCGACCTGCAGGAGGCGTATGCCACGCCCGAGGCGGTGTTGCAGCGGCAGGGCGGCGGCTATGCGCGCAAACCGTAGCCATTAGCGGCGTTTGATCGCTTCCAAGATCAATTCCCGAAACGCGTCCGCTTCCTCGATCACAAGCCGTACCGGCAAGGCGCTTGAGCGGGCGGCGAGCGCCGCGAGTGGCGGCTCGCCCGAGAGCCGCATCAGATCCTTCTCCGTGGTGACCAGCATCAGGTTTCCGGCTTCGGCGCGAGCGATCAAGTCTTGTGCCTCCGCCGCTGTGTAGCGGTGATGGTCGGGAAAGCCGGCGCGTTCGGCGACCTGGATGCCGGCTTCGGCGAGCGTCGTAAAGAATTTCTCGGGATCGCCGATGCCGGCGAAAGCCAATACCTTGCTCTTGCCAATGGCCGCGATGACGCCGTGATCGGGCTCGAGCCGGGCGTGGAAGATCGGCGTGCCGCGCGCCGCGCGATTGAGAACCGCGGCGGCGCCGGTTGGCGGACCAACGACGACAATCGCTTGCGCGCGCTTGATCTGCGTGCCGAGTGGCGCCCGTAAGGGGCCCGCCGGAACGATGCGGCCATTGCCGACGCCGCGGCGGCCGTCGACGAGGAGAATCGCGAGTGTCTTGGCCAGCGACGAATTCTGAAAGCCGTCATCCATGACGATGACGCTCGCGCCGGCGAACAGCGCAAGTTCGGCGCCGGCGACGCGGTCGCGCGCGACGATGGTGGGCGCGAGCCGCGTCAACAACAGCGGCTCGTCGCCGACATCGGCGGCATGATGGATCGCGGGATTGACGCGCAGCGGGCCGCCGAGCCGTCCGCCGTAGCCGCGGCTGAGAAAAAAAGGCCGCTCGCGGGCGGCGTGCAGCAGCTGCGCCACGGCGAGCGCGGCCGGCGTCTTGCCGGCGCCGCCGACGGTGAGATTGCCGAGGCAAATGACCGGCACGCCCACGGTACGCCCCGGCGACCGCATGCGTAAGCCCGCTATGCCGCCGTAGATGGCGGCCAAGGGAAGGAGCAATCCGCCGGTTCCGGGCCGCCACCAAAAAGCCGGCGCGCGCATCACGGCATGATCCCGAGCAAGATCACGACGAGGCCCGTTGCTCGAGCCGAAGCTGCATCAAATAAGGATCGAGCGCGGCGAGCGTGCGCTTGAGCGCGCCACCGAGCCGGCCGACGGTCTCGGACCCGGCATCGGCCGTGGCCTTGCGCGCCGCCGCGTCGCCGAGCCATTCCCCAAGGCGCACCGTCAGCGCTTCCTCGTCGTGGACGAGTTCGGCGCCGTGCGCGTCATCGAGCGTCGCGTAGATTTCGGCGAAATTCCATACATGCGGCCCGTGCATCACGGCGGCGCCGAGCCGGATAGCTTCGATCGGGTTCTGGCCGCCATGCGAGGCGAGTGAGCCGCCCATAAACACGATCGGAGCGATCCGGTAAATCAAACCGAGTTCGCCCAGCGTGTCGGCGACGTAGATGCCGATATCCGGCATCGGTTGCGCGCGCCGCGAGCGTAGCGCGACCGCGAGACCTGCGGCCTTGGCGATTTCGGCGATGCTTTCGCCGCGGGCGGGATGCCGCGGCGCGATCACGGTCAACAGCGACGGAAATTTTGCGCGCAGCCGGTCATGCGCGGTGACGATTGCATTTTCTTCGCCGGGATGCGTCGAGGCCGCGGCAACGACAGGGCGCGCGCCGATGATGTCCTTGAGCCGTTGCAGCGCCGCCTGATCGGCCGGCGGCGCCGGCACGTCGAGCTTGAGATTGCCGGTGCAATCGACGCGCGGCGCGCCGAGCTGCGTGTAGCGCTCGGCGTCGGCGTCGGATTGCGTCAGACAAAGATCGAAACGCGACAACAGCGCCGCGATCACGCCCGGCACCCTGCGCCAACGGCCGAACGAGCGCTCCGACAGCCGGCCGTTGACGACGATCATCGGAATTCTGCGCTCGGCACACGATAAGATGAGATTGGGCCACAAGTCGGATTCGACGAACAATGCGAGATCGGGCCGCCAATGGTCGAGGAAGCGCCGCACAAAGCGCGGCGCGTCGAGCGGGATGAATTGATGCAAGGCGCCGTCGGGCAGTCGCTGCTCGGCGAGCGCCGCGGACGTGACGGTGCCCGAAGTCACCAGCACCGCGAAATCCTGCGCGCAAAGCTTCTCGATCAGCGGCACCACGGCGAGCATTTCGCCGACGCTCGCGCCGTGCACCCAGATCAGCGGACCCGCCGGACGCTGGCGGGTCGCTTCGCCGCGTCGCTCGGACAATCGCTCGGGATGCTCTTTGCCGCGGTTGAGACGCCGCGCCAGCACCTGCGGCGCCACCGGCGATCCCGCGACCGACGCCAACTGGTACAGACGCAACGCAAACGGCAGACGATCCGGCACGCTCACTCTCCGCCGCGCGAAGAATCGACCATGTCATAGGCGCGCCGCGTCGCGGCGTTGAGACGCTCTTCCAGCGTCTGCCGCGCCGCTTCGAGCGCCGCATCATCGGCGTCGGACGCGACGCGGATCGGCTCGGCGGCAACGCCGGCCCCGCGGCCGAACGGCAGATTGATCGTGGTGCGATCCCAGTTGTCGAGCACGATACGGCGGCTGGTGGCGATGGCGCTCGGATAGATCGGACGGCCGGACGCTTGCGCGAGCTTGATGATGCCGAGGCCGGCCACGCGCGCCACTTTCGGCACGTCGGCCGACATCGCGATCGAGGAGCCCTCGGCAAGCGCATCGAGCATGGACTGGAACGCAGCGACGCCGGCCTTGTGCACGAAACCTCCGCCATGATTGCCCGAGCCGCGAATCGTGCCGACGCCGAGGCGCTCGGCGGCGACCGCGTTGATCTCGCCGTCGCGATGCCGCGACACTAGCATATTGACCCGGTGCTCGCCCTTGCGCGCGACCGGCGCGAGCAGATGCTGGCCGTGCCAAAATGCCAGGATAATCGGCATATCCGCCTCGCCGCGCTCATAGATATCGGCCGGCTCAAGCGCAAAGCGCGTCGTCATGCCGACAAAGCGCAGATATTCGGCGGCAACGATCCCGATCGTCACCTTGGCCCATCGCTGTTGCCCGATGCGTTCCCGAAACCGCATGCGTCGCCTTCAGCTTCGTGGCGCTTCGTCGTCCGGGTCGAGCAGGCGATGCAAGTGAACGATGAAGTAGCGCATCTCGGCATTGTCGACGGTGCCTTGCGCCTTTGCCTTCCACGCCGAATAAGCGGTCGCATAGTTCGGATAGACGCCGACCATGTCGAGTCTGTCGAGATCCTTGAATTCGACCTTCGACACGCCGTCGAGCTCGCCGCCGAAAACAAGGTGAAGCAACTGCCTGGGTTTTTGGATATCAGCCATGGTGTTTAATCCGCGCGTTCGATTCGCGATTATGAAAACGCGAGGCGTTCGTCCCCAAGAAGCTCTATGAGCGCCGCATGCCTGTCCCGGCCGGCCGCGACGAGCATCCCATGCCGCGGCACAGGACGATTATAAGCCACAGTTCCGCCCGTGAAGGGCGTCAATGCGCCGCCCGCTTCGTGCACCAAAAGATCAGCCGCCGCAAGGTCCCAGTCATGGCTGTTGCCGCCGGCAATGGCGATGTCCAGATCGCCTTGTGCGACGCGGGCGAGGCGCAGCGCCAGCGAGCGCACCCGCGGTACGACCGTAAAGGCCGGCGCAACTGCGGCCAGCCGTTCCAGCAGGTTCTTGGGCCCGGCGATTCGGGCTTGTCGCAATTCGGCGCCCGCCGTCGCCGCAATCGGCGAGCCGTTGCAGGTGGCGCCGGCTTTGACGCGCGCCACGAAGAACTCAGCCGTGACCGGCGCGAAGAGACAGGCGGCGACCGGCCGGCCATTTTCGATGAGCGCCGCCGACACCGCCCAATCGGGAAAGCCGCCAATATAGGCGCGCGTGCCGTCGATCGGGTCGACGATCCAGACGCGGCGCGCTTCGAGGCGGGCCGGATCGTCGGCACTTTCCTCCGACAGCCAGGCGAAACCATCGGCCGTGCTGAGACGTTCGCGCAATAATGTGTCGACGGCGATGTCGGCTTCGGAAACCGGCGACAAGGTTGGACCCTTGGTCCAATTCTTCACCGAAGTCCCGAACATCGACAGCGCCAGCACGCCTGCTTCGCGGACGGCCGCTTCCAGCCGCGCCGTAATTCGGGTGAGATCGTCGACCTCAGTGGCCGGCAACAGTCAGGCCCTCCACGCGGAGTGTCGGCGCATTGGTGCCGTAGCGGAAGGTGAGATCGTTCGCCGGCTGCAAGCTGGCGAGCATGTCGGTGAGATTGCCGGCGATGGTGACTTCGCTCACTGCATAAGTGCATTCGCCGTTCTCGATCCAGAAGCCGGCGGCGCCGCGGCTATAGTCGCCGGTCACCAGACTGACGCCGGAGCCGATCAGCTCGGTGACGTAGAATCCGTCTTTGATGTCGGCGATCAGCGCGGCCGGGCTTGCTGCGCCGGCTTTCATGTAAAGGTTGCTCGGGCCGGGATAGGGCATCGACGACACGCCGCGTTGCGCGTGCCCGGTGGTTGTCATGTCGAGCTCGCGCGCGGTGGCGCTGTCGAGGAACCAGGTTTTCAGCACGCCGTCTTCGACCAGGTTGAGGCGTCGGGTGGCGACGCCCTCGGCGTCGAACGAGCGCGAGCGCTGGCCGCGCTTGCGCAACGGATCGTCGACGATGTCGATGCCGGGCGGCAGGATCCGCTCGCCGAGTTTTTCGCGCAGAAAGCTCGTCTTGCGCGCGATCGAGCTGCCGTTGGCGGCGCCGGCCAGGTGACCGACCAGCGAGCTTGAAATGCGCGTATCGAACACGACCGGCACGCGCCGCGTCGCGACCTTGCGCGGATTGAGCCGCTTGACCGCGCGCTCCCCGGCGATACGGCCGATCGTGTCGGCGCGTTCGAGGTCCGAGGCATGCAGCGTCGAGGAGTAATCGTAGTCCTGCTCCATGCCGGTGCCGTTGCCGGCAATCGCCGCCATGGAGACAGAATGCCGTGAGCCGATGGTCGCGCCATGAAAACCGTCGCTGGTCACCAGCACCATGCCGCCGATGCCGGCCGAGGCCGAGGCGCCGCCCGATTTGGTGACGCCTGAGACGCCAAGGCCTGCCGCCTCGGCCTGCCGCGCGCGTGCTTCGAGCACGTCGACGCCCGGCATGTCGGGATCGAGCAGATCGAGCTCCGGAAAGGCGTCGGCCAGCAGCGCCGGATCGGCGAGGCCGGCGAACTTGTCGTCCGGCGCGGCGCGCGCCATGGCGACGGCGCGCTCGGCCAGCGTGTCGAGCCCGTCGGTCCTGATATCGTTGGTCGATACGGCGGCCTGCTTGTGGCCGACCAGGACGCGCAAGCCGACATCGTCGCCTTCGGAGCGCTGCGATTCCTCGACCGCGCCGTCGCGCACTTCGACCGACAGCGACACCGAACGCACCGCGACGGCATCGGCTTGATCCGCGCCGGCGCGGCGCGCGGCGGCGACGAGGCGGTCGGCGAGATCGGCGAGGGCGGATTGATCGAGCAGCGAGGACATTTGGGTTTGCAATTGGTTTATGGGGCGCAGCGGGACAAGACAAGCAAAGATGTGCCCGCAAAGCGCGCGTTTCAACCCGCGAAGCCTGGAATTTCCGGCCTCATGGAAACCAGTCGTCAAGCATGCAGCGCGGTCGCGCCGGGGCTACCGGGCTTTAACCAGCCTTCTTAAGCCGATCACGACAGCGCTGTGGCATGTTCGCGGCAACCGGGCGGCAACAGCCCGGCGGGGAGCTTCAGTTTCGAGGCGTCAAAATGGAAGTCGGCAGGATCACTGCCGGGTCGAGCCGCGAGTCGTTACCTAATCGCGCAAGCGCGATGGAAACATCTTGGCGGCTCGACCCCTTCTCTCTGCCCGTGCGTTTCGAAGCCGCCGATGCGGGGGCCGACGAGCGCCGCTGCATTGTCGATCTGCATCGCGAGCGCGTGGTGCTGCGGCGTTCGGTCCGCGGCATGCGCATGGCGCTCAATATGCCGGTCGCGGCTTTTCGCGGCGTCGCGATTCGTCTGCTCAGCGAAACCGGCACGACGCCGAGCGCGATCGCGGTGGTGCTCGAACATTCCGACCCGGCTTTGTCGCTGCCGCTGTTCGCGGCGCCCGAGACCGACGACGTCGTCGCCGAATGGCAGTCCTGGGGCCGCGTCCTTGGTCTGCCGCTTCTGGTCGCCGAAGACGGCAAATTGCGCGAGCCGTTCGCGCGGCTCGGCGCCGTTCGCGTCGAAGCCCCGACCTGGCGCCGCCGCCGCCGCAGCGCCATCGCGCGCCGCCGGCCACAGCGCCTGCTACGCCGCCGCCCCGGCAAGCTGTCCGCTAAGCCAGTGGTGCACGGCGGCGAGCGCGAGATCATCGCGCGGAATTAAAGCGTATCCCGCCCCGCTATCGCGGGATGCGAGCATTCGCTCTCGCGCCGCGAATGCGCGCGAGTTTTGCAAGCCGCGATGTCAAACAGCAACGCGTAGGATGGGTAGAGCGGAGCGAAACCCATCACTTCCCGCGCAGGCCACGGTGGGTTTCACTTCGTTCTACCCATCTACGCAGCCCAAAACGCGTCATGCCCGGCCTTGCGCCGGGCATCCACGTCTTAACGGCTGAGCAAATTGAAGTCGTGGATGGCCGGGACGAGCCCAGCCATGACCGTTGTGGAATGTGAGATAATATTGCCCTTCAAATCGGAAAAGCCGCGTCGAGCAGCAAGCCGGCGAACAGGATCAATCCGGCATCGCGGTCGGATTTGAACACGGCGAGGCAATTGTCGGGATCGGCGATGTCGAGGCGGGCGATCTGCCAGGTGAGATGCGCGGCGAAGGCGAGGAGGCCGAGCTTGAAAAACACGCCGGCGCCGGCGGCGAACCCGGCGGCGCCGATCAGAAAAACCGCGAGACCGTAAAACAGCATCAGCATCGGCTTGGTGCGCGCGCCGAACAACAGCGCCGTCGATTTGATCCCGATGAGCGCGTCATCCTCGCGATCCTGGTGGGCATAGATCGTGTCATAGCCGATCACCCAGGAGATCGAGCCGGCATAGAGCAGCACAGCCGCCGCATCGAGCCGTCCGAACGCTGCCGCCCAGCCCATCAACGCGCCCCAGGAAAACGCCAGCCCGAGCACGATCTGCGGCCAATGGGTGATGCGCTTCATGAACGGATAGACCGCGACGATGGCAAGCGATGCGATGCCGAGCCCGATCGTGAAGGCGTTGAAAGTAATGAGCACCGCAAAGCCGATCAGCGCTTGCAGGACGAGAAACAGCGCCGCCTGCGCGACGCTGACTTGGCCGGACGGAATGGGCCGCGACCGCGTCCGCTCGACGGCGCCATCGAGATCGCGATCGACAATGTCGTTCCAGGTACAGCCGGCGCCGCGCATGGCGAAGGCGCCGATGAAGAACAGCGCGATATGCCAAGGGCTCGGGCCGCGCGCATGGGCGGCGACCGCGGCAAGCGCCGACGACCACCAGCACGGCAGCAATAAAAGCCAGGAGCCGATCGGGCGGTCGAGCCGCGACAGCCGCAGATAAGGCCGCAGCCACGACGGAGCGAGCGTGTCGACCCAATTGCCGGTCGCGTCCGCGACGGAGCCGGCCTCAGGTCTCATTGCGCCGGACTCATTTTCCCAGCGGATTGCCGGTCAGCGTATCGAAGGTGCCGCGGCCGGTCTTGGTGTTAGTGGCCGAATCGACGCTCGGCGTTCTGATGGCGTCGCTGAGCGTCGGCACTTTGGGCTTGGGGCCGTTATCGTTGCAGGCCAAGTCGCGGAACTTCATCGACTTCTCGTGATTGGCCTGGGACACCGTGACGACCTGATCAGGCACGCCGCACCACGTCTTGTTGTCGACCAGAAACTTGATCAGCTTGCTCTCGGCGATGACGAAAGTATTCAACAAGGCGCAAATCTGCTTGCGGTCCGCCCTGGCCTTCATGGCGACCTGCGCAAGGCTCGCCTTTTGCTGGGTGTCGGCGCTGAGCGGCTGGAATTGGCCGCATACCGAAGGCGGCGGCAACGCCGGCGCCTGGGCCGACGCGGCGTGAACGCCCATGCCGAGGGCTACCAAGGCCACACCCAACGACACGGCAAAGCCGCCCTTCATCATGAGACCTTTCCCAGTTCCGCTAACTGTGCCCGATATGGCGCGCGCTTTAAAGGCTCGCTGAATTCGGCGACAAGGCGGCGGAACCGCAGGAAACGCGGGGGTGCGACGCTGGCGCCGCGCCGGCTTTATGGTCATGCTTCGACTTCTACTGTCATGTTTCTGGCCGCTTTTGCCGCCATTCCTCGTGTTTTCCCATGCCGAGCTATGATTTTCGCAGTCCCCGGCTGTTCGTGAGTGCACCGCTCGAGGCGGGGGCGGCGGTCGCGCTGGAGCGCGCCCAGGCACATTACCTGACCAATGTCCTGCGCTTGAAGTCGGGCGATACGGTACTCGCCTTCAACGGCCGTGACGGCGAGTGGAGCGCGGCAATCGAGACTGGCAAGCGCGCGGCCACGTTGCGCGTGGCGGCCCGGCTACGGACGCAGACTAAGGCCGCCGATTTGCATTATCTGTTCGCCCCGCTCAAATCGGCGCGGCTCGATTACATGGTGCAGAAGGCGGTCGAGCTCGGCGCCTCGCGGCTACAGCCGGTCCTGACCCGCCATACCCAAGTGGCGCGTGTGAATAGCGCACGCATGCGCGGCAATGCCATCGAGGCCGCGGAGCAATGCGGCGTGCTGGCGCTGCCGGACATCGGGGAGCCGGTGACGCTGCCCGCTTTTATTGGCGGCCGCGATTTGGGGCGGTGGCTGGTGTTTTGCGACGAAGACGCCGAGGTCGCCAATCCGGCGACCGCGCTTGGCGCGGTGCCACAGCGCTCGCCGCTCGCGGTGCTGGTCGGGCCGGAAGGCGGATTTGCCGCCGACGAGCGCGCCGAACTTCTCAAGCTGCCGAATGTCGTGCGGCTCGCGCTCGGCCCGCGCATCCTGCGCGCCGACACGGCGGCAGTGGCGGCGCTGGCGCTGGTGCAGACTATGGTCGGCGATTGGCGGTGAGTGCCGCGCCTAGTGGATCATGCCCTGGCGATCGTAGCAGACGAAGCTGACGTAATCGCCGTAAACGCGATGAATGCTGGTGACCTTGCCGAGGCGGCCCCAGCGCGCGCAATAATCCACGGCAATGTCCTTATAGACACCCTCGACGCCCGGCGAATAAGGGAAGATGCCGCCGGTGTCGTTGCCGGTGATGGCGGGTCCGGGCCCGGCGAATTCCGACCCCGAGTTCGGCGCACCACTCCAGGCGGCGGCGGCGCCGGCCGTGGCCAATATCACGCCAAGCGCAATCAACAACTTCAAACGCATCCCCGAGCCTCCCGCCCAACTGCGCGCAGGAAGCTTAGAGCCAGACGCCGCGAATTGAAAGCCGGTCGCCGGGGCGCGGCAACAAATTCACAGCATCGAATAGGCGCTCGCCACCATCCCGACCGGGCGCTTGTCGGCAGCGTTCAAGAGCATTACGCGGCCGAAGCTGGTATTGCGGCCAATGCGCACGACGCGGGCGTCGGCGACGACGTCGAAATTCACCGGGCGCAGGAAATGCGTGGTCTGGTCGATCGTGCTCATCGGCCGGTAGCCGTTCCACGCGGCTGAGCAGGCGATCACCATGGCGGTGTCGGCGAGCGCCATCAGCGCCTGGCTCGACACCACCGCCCCATCGCAGCAGATCTTCTTGGAGAACGGCAGGCGCACGGTGGCACCCGGCTGCCAATCGGGCGGCGCGCCCGGCGGGCGGCCCGCTTCCACACTTTCGACCAGCAAAGCCAAGTCCTGGACCCAAGGCGCGAACACTTCGGTCATCAGGCGCCCTGCCGCCTGCAGTCCAAAAGCGGGCTGTGGCATTAAGAGCCGGTGCACCTCGCCCATCGCAAATCTCCCCCAATCTTTCCCCAATGGTCCGCCGGAGTTTTTCGCCGGATCATCACAAACCCCAACTTTGACCGGTGGCGAGGACATCGCGAAAGTGCGGCATGGCTTTCGCGACGCACGCAAACGCGACGAATCAGATGCAACGAGCCCGTCCGTAGTAACACATAGGCCGAAAACGCGCGGACCATTTTCGGTTGCGACAAAGCAGTGAAACGGGTCGCCGGCGCGGTCATCGGTATCGTCGCCCCGCAGTGTCCCGACTTTGGGCAGCGCCGGCGCGGAGTGTGGCCGGCCGGCCTCGCCCGGTGGAAACCAAAGCCGGTCGCGGCTTTGCGGCCTTGACCGGCGCGCGCCGGCGCGGCACGGTTTGGCGGTCGGCGGGGGAGAGGGGCCTAGAAGCTATGTCCCGAGGCGAATTCCAGACCGGATTGCACGCCGGCTTTCGCACCATGTTCGCCCGGATGGCCGGCGTCGCGCTTGCGCTGGCATTGAGCGTCGTCTCGTCGTCGCAGCCGCGCGCGGCGACCTTCCTGGAAAAGAACTTCTGGCTGGAAGGCCCGGACTACGATCGCGACCTCCCGGCCTGCGACTTTCACGCCGCGCTCGATCGCATCATCGGCGACTTCCGGACCAAGGAATCGCGCTTCTGGAACTCCGAATTGCGCATCGTCGGCTTCGAGAACATCCACGAGCTCGACACCATGCCGTGGGCCGCGCAATCCATTCCGCGCCGCTTTTGCGGCGGCACCGCCGTGGTCAATGACGGCGTCAAGCGCCCGATCTATTACTCGATCGGCGAGGACACCGGCCTCATGGGCATGGATTGGGGAGTCAATTTTTGTGTCACCGGCCTAGATCGCAATTGGGCCTATAACGCCGCGTGCCGCTCCGCCAAGCCGTGACGGCTAGCGCCGCAGTGCCTGCAGCACGCAATCGCGCAGCCGAACCGGATCGCGCGCGCCGCGTTGGGCAAACTCGATCACCGTCTTGGCGACCGTGTCCGTTGCCCGCTGATCGCGCGCGCTTACGCCCAGCGTCCGGCAGATGTCGGCGTAGGCCCGCGTCATGGTCGAGATAGCGTCGGGCTCGAATGCTTCATTCTCGTACAGCCGATAAACGGTCATGCGTCGCTGCTCCCACACACAAGGAACGAGCCGTCAATCGTGCCGTTCCAGGTCGCATGGCGATTATCCCCGATGTCCACCACAATGCCGCTAAGCTACAAAATTGCCGCCGCGATCGCCAAAATTCGTTCTTGATTTGTTCACGCGCGCGGGCTAGGCTTAGCTGTTCGGCGAACCCGCGATGGGGGGTGGTTATGGTTGCGTCTGTAATCCGTATCGCGTCGGTTGCGTTGTTCCTCACCCCCCTGGTCGCGCCCTTGACCGAGGCCGCGCAACAGGCGCCGCAGGACACTCAGCAACAAGGCACCCAGCAACAGGACGCGCAACAAGATACGCCCGGGCAGTTCGACTTCTATGTGCTGTCGCTGTCGTGGTCGCCATCGTTCTGCGCGCAAGCGGCCGAGCGGCATGCCGATCGTTCGGCCGGGCCGCAATGCGGGGCGCGGCCTTATTCCTTTGTCGTGCACGGCCTCTGGCCGCAATGCGACAAGGGCTTTCCGGAATATTGCCAGCATCCCTCGCCGCGGCTTTACCACGGCATCGTGTCGGCGATGCTGGATCTGATGCCGGCGCCGCATCTCATCTACAATGAATGGGACAAGCACGGCACTTGCTCGGGGCTGTCGCCCAGTGCTTATTTCGACACCGTGCGCAAAGCGCGCGCCGCGGTGAAAATCCCGCCGGATTATGTCGACGTGAAAGCGCCGCTGACCGTTTCTCCGGCCGCCGTCGAGGATGCCTTCGTCAAAGCCAATCCCGGCCTCAAACCGAGCGGCATGGCGATCGGTTGCGACAAAAAGCGGTTGACCGAAGTGCGGCTCTGTCTTGGCAAGGACTTGCAGTTCCACGATTGCCCCGAGGTCGCCAAGCGGTCTTGCCGGCGCGATGAAGTGCTGATGCCGCCGGTGCGCGGCGGCAACGGCTGACCCGCTTTCGGCTATCGTTTCGTTTAACCTACGGCGGCGAGCGCAGCGGCACGGCTGAAGAGCGAGCTATGAATTATCGGCACGCTTTCCATGCCGGCAATTTTGCCGATGTTCACAAACATGTCGTGCTGACGCGTAGTCTCGAACATTTGCGCGCCAAACCGGCTGCCTTCCGCGTCATCGACACGCATGCCGGCGCCGGCCGCTACGATCTTTCCGGACCGGAAGCGGCACGTTCCGGCGAATGGCAGGCCGGCATCGGGCGTCTGTTCGATGCGGCGCAGCAAGGCCATTCGCAGCTTGGCGGCGCCACATCTGAACCGATGTCCGAAGCTGCGATTGCGCTGCTCAAGCCTTATCTCGATATCCTCGGCGCGCTTAATCCGAGCGGCAGCTTGCGGTTCTATCCTGGCTCGCCGCTCATCGCCAAAGCGCAGATGCGCCGGCAGGACCGGCTTATCGCCTGCGAGAGCGAACCGCGGGCGGCGGCCGCACTGCAAGCCTGCCTGCGGGGCGAGGCGCGCGCCAAAGTGCTCGCGCTCGACGGCTGGATGGCGCTCAACGCCAATGTTCCGCCCAAAGAGCGCCGCGGCGTCGTGCTCATCGATCCGCCTTACGAAGACAGCGCCGATTTCACCCGGTTGCCGGGCGCGCTTGAGGACGCCTATCGCAAGTGGGCGACCGGCATTTACATGCTGTGGTACCCGATCAAGGAGCGAGACGCTCCCGATGTCTTGGCGCGGCGGCTGCGCCGATCTGTGCTGCCCAAGACGCTGCGTTGCGAAATCACGCTGCGCCCGCCGTCCGCCAGCATAGGCTTGGTGGGCTCCGGCCTGATCGTCGTCAACCCGCCCTACACTTTGGCGCAGGATTTGAGGATTTTGCTGCCCGCGCTCAGCCGCCTGTTCTCGCCAAGTGCCGCGTTCCGGCTCGACTGGCTGAGCAAAGAAGAAAAACCGTGAGAAACGCGCTGCCGGGGGAGACAAACAAAAAAATGCGATTTGGAGCAGAACCGGCGCAGCCCCACTTCTCCACAACCGAAAATTGGTCTAATTTTTTGGAGCTGGCTTAGACGTTCCGCCTCCTGTGGGGGGCCGGCGGAGTGAACTGAGGCCGTCCGTGGCTGACGCCCTTTGCCCGAGTGAATGTCCCAGCCTAGCCGTCGCGGCCGTGGGGGCCCGCGGGAAGGAACTACGGGGAGCTTTTGAAATGGCAATGGGCGGTACGGTTAAATTCTTCAATGGCGAGCGCGGCTACGGTTTCATCAAGCCCGATGATGGCGGCCGCGATGTGTTCGTGCACATCACCGCCGTTGAACGCGCCGGGTTGAAATCGCTGATCGAGGGGCAGCGCATCAACTTCGACGTGGAGCCCGACAAGAAGGGTAAGGGCCCCAAAGCGGTCAATCTCGTCGTCACCGGCTGAGGCGACGTTGCCGCGCCGCGCGCGAGCGCGGCGGAAGAGTAGGGAGAGCGGGCGGCGCCGCCGGCCGACGCAACAGCTTTGTCTTGCTACGGGTCTTGCTACGGGTCTTGCCACGGACCCGTCTGGCCGCTTAATTCGACAACTTCCAATCATGGTGCCGCGATGATGATTTTGCGTTCGTCGCCCGCCTCGCCGTTCGGGCGCAAGGTGCGGATCGCTATTTCACTTTTGGGATTTGACGGCTTGGTCAAGGTCGAGCCGGCCGACCCCACCGATCTCAACGACGATCTTCGCCGGCAAAATCCACTCGGCAAGATTCCGGTGCTGATCGACGAGGACGGCGTCGCCTATTACGACTCCCGCGTGATCCTCGATTTTCTCGATCACCGTGCCGGCGGCGGCAAGATCGTGCCGCGCGAGCCGGCCCGGCGGTTCGCCGCGCTGCGCCTGCAGGCGCTGTGCGACGGTATCCTCGATGCGTCGATCCTGACCGTCTACGAAACGCGCTGGCGCAAGCCGGACGGCCACGAACCAAAGTGGCTCGAGCACCAAGCCGGCAAGATGGCGCGCGGGCTAGCCGTGCTCGAAGCCGCGCCGCCGCCGCTCGATCCGATGCCGCATGTCGGCCAGATCGCGCTCGCCTGCGCGCTCGGTTATGGCGATCTGCGCTTCGGCGGCAGTTGGCGCGGCGGTCATCCCCGCTTGGTCGCTTGGCTCGACAATTTCGCGGCGCGGGTGCCGGCCTTCGCCGCGACGAAGATGCCGGGATAAGAGGCGGCGAACGTGGCGCTCTTTACGCTCGACGAGCTTGCGGCCGCAGCCGTGATCGTGCGCAACGTCGTGCCGCCGACGCCGGCTTACGCCTGGCCGTTGCTCGCGGACAAGACCGGCGTCGCCGTCATCGTCAAGCACGAGAACCACACGCCGACCGGATCGTTCAAGGCCCGCGGCGGGCTGGTTTATGTCGATGCCTTGCTGCGTGGCGGACCCAAGCCCAAGGGATTTGTCACCGCCACGCGCGGCAATCACGGCCAATCGGTCGCTGCCGCCGCCGCGCGCCACGGCATCCCGGCGGTCATCGTGGTGCCGCAAGGCAATTCGGCGGAAAAGAACACGGCGATGGCGGCGTTCGGCGGCGAACTGGTGACGGCGGGTCGGGATTTCGACGAGAGCCGCGAAGTTGCGGCGGAGATCAAGCGGCGACGCGATTATCATTTCGTGCCGTCCTTTCACCGCGATCTCGTCAAAGGCGTCGCGACCTACGCGCAAGAACTGTTCGCAAGCCACGACGATCTCGACGTCGTCTACGTTCCGATCGGGATGGGTTCGGGGATTTGCGGCCTGATCACCGTGCGCGATCTGCTCGGGCTTCGCACCGAGATCGTCGGCGTGGTCGCCGAAAACGCGAAGGCTTTCGCTTTGTCGTTTAAGGCTGGGTATCCGGTGCCGACCAACTCGGCGCGCACATTCGCCGACGGGATGGCTTGCCGCGATCCGCAACCCGAAGCACTTGAGATCATCAAAAACGGCGCGGCGCGCATCGTAACCGTCAGCGAAGACGAGATCGCGGAAGCTATTCGCATCTATTACACAACAACGCACAATCTCACCGAGGGCGCCGGCGCCGCGCCGCTTGCGGCGCTCATGAAGGAGAAGGGCCGCTACGCCGGCAAGCGCGCCGGCCTGATCCTCTCCGGCGGCAATATCGACATGCCCGTGCTGGCGAAAGTCCTGCGCGGCGAGACGCCCGCCGCCTAGGGCGCGACTTATGAACGCGCGGAGAATGTCTCCACTTAAGAGGGGATACGGGCCGCCGCCCACTGCCGACGCCGATTTGTGCCGTACCAGGCGGCGATGCTATCGTTGTCCGGCAAGAGCCTGATAAGGGCCAACCCGAGCAAACAAAACACCAAATGTTAAGGGGAGGGCAACGTGACCACAGGTCTTGTCGACAAAAAGCGGCTGATCTTTCCGGGCCTCGCCGGGCTCTACGAGACTTTTTCACCCGCGAGCTATTCCTTCATGCGCTTCGCCACCGGCGCGGTGCTGGTCCCGCACGGCATCCAGAAAATCATGCTCGGCAGCGCGGTGAATCTGGCGCCTTATATCGACAAGCAGATGGGCGTGCCCTATCCGTTGATTGGGCCTATTTCGCAGTCTTCGCCGAATCGGTAGCAGCGATCTGCCTCGCCGTCGGACTTTTTACCCGCTTGGCGGCGTTGATCATCTGGATCGAGATGGGAGTCATCATCGTCTTTTTCCAATGGCAATTCGGCTACTTCTGGACCGTCAAGGGTTATGAATATGCCTTGTTGTGGTGGCTGCTTTGCCTCGCGATTTTCTTCCGCGGCGGCGGCCGGTATGCGGTCGACCGGCTGCTCGGCAAGGAGTTCTAATCGTTTCCCGCGATAGACGGCGACGCGGCGAAGCCGGGAGCTGTGCCGCCCAGCGCGGCGTCAAAGTCTCGGCGCCGTTGCCGCCGACCTGGTAGACGACGGGTCCGGGTTCGCCGTCGATCATGCCGATAGCGCGTCGTTCGGGGTTGCCCGCAGCAAGCTTTGCTCATTCACGAGCAGACGAGATCCTGCCGACAGTAGCTGACCGCAGCCGGTGCGCGTGGTGGCAGCCCTTTGCGAATTAAGTAAAATCAAGATAAACCGCGACGAGGTCCCAAGAGCGCATCAGGACCTCAAGAGATCGTGTGCGAATGAACGATCGAGTGCCGAGCCTAGTCAAATCTCCCGCCGACCCTGCGGCCAAATCGCGCGATCAAGGCGGGTCCTACGATAGCGACCGTCAGCTGCTGGCGGCGATTGTGAAAGCCTCGCGCGACGCGATCTGGAGCTGGAACACCGACGGCGTGATCACGTCGTGGAACGCCGAAGCCGAGCGTCTGTTCGGCTATTCCGCCGACGAAATCATCGGCAACGCTTTGTTGATGCTCGTTCCGGAAGAACGATTGGAGCGGGCGCGCGAAGCCATCGCCGAACTTCTGCGCGGCGAATTCTATGGCCAATACGAAACTGTCCGGATGCGCAAAGACGGCGTCCGTATCGACGTTGAGCTCACGGTTTCTCCAATCTACGGCACCGCCGGGGCGATCGTCGGCGTGGCTACCGTCTGCCGGGACATCACCCAACGAAAGGAAGTCGAGGCGCGTCTGCGGCTGGCGATCGAGGCGGCGCAGCGTAAGACCGAAGAACTAGCCCGGAGCGAGGTGCAATACCGTTGGGCTCTGATGGCCGGCCGTTTGGTCCACTGGGAGACCAATTTGAAGGCGGGGACGCGAACCTGGACCAAGGAAGCGATGGCGCTGTTCGGGCTTACCCTTGCCAATGGCCATGGGCGCTACGGCGACGACGCCGACGAGTTCAAGTTGTCGATACATCCCGACGACCGCCATTTGGTGAAGGGGTTTTACGAACTGGCCGACCGGCAGGATTGGTTCCCCGTCGAATATAGAATCCGAAAGCCTGATGGAACGGTCCGATGGCTATCGGGCGGCGGCCAAGTCGTTGCTCGTGGCACCGATGGCAGAGCTGAGCGCCTGGTCAATGTTGTCTCGGATGTCACCGATCGCAAGGTTGCGGAGGATCATATTAGATTCCTCATGCGCGAACTTACGCATCGCTCCAAGAATTTGCTCACTGTCGTCCAGGCGATTGCCGACCAAACGGGACGCACCGCCGGCACCATAAGCGAATTCCAAACACGATTCACGCAGCGGCTGCGGGCGCTGACGGCATCTCATGACCTCTTGGTCCTGCAAAATTGGCAAGGCGCTGCTCTCGCCAGTTTGGTCCGCGACCAGCTCGCCCCGTTCACGGAAACCGGACAGCCGCGCCTTATCGTGTCAGGTCCCGATGTGCTCCTAAGTCCAAAGGCTGCGGAAGCCATAGGGCTGGCGCTGCACGAGCTTGCCACCAACGCGGTCAAATATGGTGCGCTATCAGTCCCGGGCGGCCAAGTTGCGGTATCCTGGACGTTGGACAATCACGGCGCCGAGGCAGGCGACTTGCGGCTAAGCTGGGTTGAACGAGGCGGCCCAATCGCCAAGCCGCAGCCGCGCAAAGGCTTCGGGCACGCCGTGTTCGAACGCAGCGTTGCGAAGTCGCTTGACGGCACGGTCGTCATAGATTTTGCCCCTGAGGGCCTGCGCTGGGAGCTTTCGATACCGACCACCAATCTGGTGCCGGAACAAGCGATCGTCCGAAATTGGTCGGTCTTTTAGGAGGCCGGGTGACTTCTGTCGCAAAGCTCCATCGACAATGGCCGAGGCACAAGAAATCCGAATGAGGCCGCGGTGATCAACTTAAATCGTCGTCATCGCCGCGATTTCATCTGCTTTGTTTTGGCGCTGAGCCTATCGGGCCGAATGCGTAGCCCGTCGACGAAGACGTCGACAAGTCGCAGAACGCTGGTCTGCCAGCCGGGCTGATCGTGCATGTAACACATGCCCACGAGGGCTCGAAGAAGGTCTTCCGGTTTGATGTCGCCGCGGATTTCGCCTGCCGCGACGGCGCGGTCCAAAAGGCCGCCGACAGCCTGCGTCAGCCGATCGAACGAATATGAGAACAGCTCCGAGTTTTTGTAGGCGGCAAGAGCGAGCGCTGCCGACATGCCTTTTTTCGTGGCGACGAACTTCACATTCGATCGCATCCAGCGACGAAGCGCGTCTATCGGCTTTGCCTCTTGTTTGAGCCGTTCGGCCAGATCGCCGAGTTGCTGCACTTCGCGGCGGTACACCGCCTCGAACAAAGCTTCGCGCGTGGGGAAATGCCGGTAGAGGGTGCCGATGCCGACGCCGGCGGTGCGGGCGACGGTTTCGAGGCTTGCCGCCGCGCCGCCGGCGCTGAAAACCGCCTTGGCCGCCTCAAGGACCCGATCGCGGTTCCGAACGGCGTCGACGCGCGGTTTTCGCGTCTTCATCTCCGCCTGCCTCATGCCAATCGTCCCATCTCGAAAGGGCCTTGCAAAACGGAGGCACCCTCCGTATATCGACCGCGACACGCTGACATATAACATCCGCGCCGAGCAACGGCGACGAGCCTAGGCGCTCGTTACGATAGGATCGCCGAAGCTCCAAGCATTGTGATCGCTTGGCCAAGCCGCGGAAGTTACAAGAGAAGAAACTATCAGCCGGGAGCCGCGTTCTCACTTCGCTGTTTCGGAGCACTGCATGAATATCTCGATGACTCTGACTGTGAACGGCGTGAAGCGGACGATCGATCTCGACGATCCCCGATTGACGCTCCTCGATCTTCTTCGCGAACGCCTGCATCTGACCGGCACAAAGAAGGGCTGCGACCGGGGGCAGTGCGGCGCCTGCACGGTCCTCCTCGAGGGACGACGGATCAATTCGTGCCTCGCACTTGCGATCAGTCACGACGGTGCCGACGTCCTGACGATCGAGGGCGTGGCGCAAGGCGCTTCGCTTCATCCGGTGCAAGAGGCCTTTGTGGTCCACGACGGCTTGCAGTGCGGGTTCTGCACGCCCGGCCAGATCATGAGTGCGATCGGTTTGATTCAGGAGGGTCAAGCCGGCGACGATCCGGAGCGCGTGCGCGACGGCATGAGCGGAAATCTCTGCCGCTGCGGCGCCTATCAAGGAATCACCGCGGCGGTGCTGGAGGCGCAAAAGGCCCTCGGTGCGACAACCCGAGAGGAGGCCGCATGAAGACTTTCGACTACGTGAGGCCGGCAACGATCCGGGAAGCCGTCGCGGCGGCATCGGATCCGGGCGCCGCCTATTTGGCCGCCGGCACCAACCTGTTGGATCTGATGAAAGGCGGCATTACCGGCCCCAGCCGGCTCGTCGACATCAACCGGATTCCGGGTCTCGACCACATCGAAGACCTTTCCGACGGCGGCGTGCGGATCGGCGCGCTTGTCCGCAACGCCGACCTCGCTTGCGACCGGACTTTTGCCCGGCGCTTTCCGGCGGTTGCCGAGGCGCTTTTATCCGGAGCGTCGGCGCAGCTTCGCAACGCCGCCACGGTCGGCGGCAATCTCTTGCAACGGACGCGCTGCGCTTACTTCTATGACGTCGCAAGTGCCTGCAACAAGCGCGCTCCCGGTTCGGGCTGCGACGCTCGCGGCGGCGACAACAGGCTGCACGCGATCATGGGGTGGAGCGACAGCTGCATCGCGACCCATCCGTCCGATTTTTGCGTACCTCTGGTCGCGCTGGACGCCATTGTCGAGATCGAGGGCAGAGCAGGGCGGCGGGAGATCCCGCTTGAAATGTTTCACCGCCTGCCGGGGGACGCGCCGCAACGCGAGAGTGTGCTGGAGCCCGGTGAAATGATCGTCGCGGTGCGCTTGCCGGCCGAGGCGGCCCGTTTCGCAGGCCACGCCCGTTACCTGAAAATTCGCGAACGCACCTCATACGCATTCGCGGTCGTATCGGCTGCGGCCGCTCTGCGCGTCGAGGGTGAAACGATCACGCAAGCGCGCCTCGCGCTCGGCGGCGTCGCCATGAAACCTTGGCGCGCCCGTGAGGCGGAAGCGATCCTTGCCGGCGCACCGGCGGATGGCGCGCTGTTCCATCGCGCTGCGGAAGCGGCGCTCGCCGATGCGAAGCCGTCCGGCGACAACGGCTTCAAGATCGAGCTCGCGCGGCGGATCGTCGTACGGGCGCTCACGCTCGCCGCAGCCGGCACGCCCGTGCGCCTGCCCGCGCTTCCCGCGTCCCCCTTCGCCGCCGTTTCCGGAGCCGTCATCCATGCCTGAGATCGCACTCACGCAGACGCCCGCCCATGTTCGGCACGGCTCGAATATAGGTCAGCCGCTCACCCGCCGTGACGGGGTGCTCAAAGTCACGGGTGGCGCGCAATACGCCGCCGACCACCATCCGCCCGGGATGCTCTACGCGGTTCTGGCGGTGAGCAGCATCGCGCGCGGCCGCGTCGCTTTTCTCGATGTCAACGCCGCGAAGGCCCATGCAGGTGTCGTCGAAGTGATGACGCCGGCCAATAAGCCCGCGCTTGCCCAGGATCCGGACGAAAAATCGAATCCTTTCATGTTCCGGCTCGATCTGCTGCAAAACGACCGGGTTCGTTACGCCAACCAGCCGATCGCGGTCGTCATCGCCGAAACGCTGGAGGCGGCGACGGAAGGCGCCGCGCTATTGTCGCCGCGCTACGACACCGAGCGGGCGCGGATGGGGCTCGATGCGAACGAGAGCTTCGTGCCGGCAGGCGTCGGCGTCGGCAATCCGCCGGAGGCGCATAGCGGCGATGTCGAGGCCGGTCTCGCCGCGGCTTCGCGGCGAATCGAGGCGACTTACGAAACTGCGGCGCAGTACCACAATGCAATGGAGCCGCACGCGATCGTCGCGGCGTGGGATGGCGATACGCTCTCGATCGATACGCCGAGCCAAGGCCTTGCCATGGCGCAGGGACGCCTTGCCGGACTCTTCGGCATCTCGCCTGACAAGATCCACATCCGCAGTCCATTCCTCGGCGGCGGCTTCGGCTCCAAAGGTTTGATCTCCGGACCGCAAGTGCTCGGCGTCATGGCGGCCCGCATGGTGGGAAAGCCGGTCAAGCTGGTGCTGCGCCGGGAGCAGATGTTCGGCCCGGTGGGACACCGGGCTCCGACGCGGCAGACCTTGCGGCTGGGCGCCGACGCCGACGGCAAGCTGACGGCGCTCGATCATCGCACCAAAACGACGTCGAGCACCTTCGACGACTTCTTCGAGCCGGCGTCCGATATTTCCCACACGCTCTATGCAAGCAGTGCGATTTCCACGGCGCATGAAGCCGTCCGGCTCGATACCGGAACGCCGCTCTTCATGCGCGCGCCCGGAGAGGCAACCGGCTCGATCGCGCTCGAAAGTGCGATCGACGAAATGGCGCAGGCCTGCGCCATGGATCCGTTGGCGTTCCGGCTCAAGAACTATGCCGAGGTGGAACCGATCTCCGGCAAGCCGTTCTCCTCAAAGGCGCTGCGCGAGTGCTACAAGCAAGGCGCCGCGCGTTTCGGCTGGCAGCGCCGGCCGCTCGCGCCCCGACAGATGAGTGACCACGGATTGCTGGTCGGCTGGGGCGTGGGTACGGCGACTTTTCCCGCGCTGATGTTCCAGGCCGAGGCCAAAGCGGTGCTGCGTCAGGACGGCAGCGGCGTCATGGAAATCGGCGCGCACGACATGGGCCAGGGCGCCTGGACCGCGCTCGCGCAGATCGCGGCGGATGGTCTCGGGCTCGACATCGACCTGGTCGATTTCAGATCCGGAACCTCCGACCTACCGGATGCCGGCATCGCCGGCGGTTCGGCCCACACCGCGACTGCCGGCATGGCGATCCACAACGCCGGCGCCGACGTGGTCGCGAGGCTCGCCGATCTCGCGACCAACGACGACCGCTCGCCGCTGTTCGGCGCCGGCAATGCCGGCGTGATCGCGCGCGACGGCCGCTTATTCCGTCGCGACGATGAGAGCCGCAGCGAAAGCTACTCCGATATTCTCGGTCGCGCCGGGCGTGCGCAGATCGAAGGTCAGGGCAAGAGCGCGGCGGACCCGGTCGCGCAATCGGCCTATGCCATGCATGCGCACGGCGCCGTGTTCGCCGAGGTCAAGGTCGATCCGGATTTCGGCCAGATGCGCGTGACCCGCATCGTCGGCGCGTTCGCCGCCGGACGGTTCATCAATCCTCGCATGGTGCACAGCCAGCTCTGCGGCGGCATGATTTGGGGCGTCTCGTTCGCACTGCACGAACATGCCGTCATGGATCCGCGATCCGGCCGTCCGATGAATCCCAATTTGGGCGAATACCACATTCCGGTGAATGCCGATGTGCCCTCGGTCGAAGCGATCCTGATCGAGGAACGCGATGCGCACGTGAATGCTCTCGGCATCAAGGGCGTGGGCGAAATCGGGATCACCGGCACGGCGGGCGCGGTCGCCAATGCGGTTTGGCATGCGACCGGAATCCGGGTGCGCAAATTCCCGATCACGCTCGATCGTTTGATCGTGCCGCAATCGTCGTGAGTGCGGCTTCAACCTGAGTGCTCTGGCCGCAAAAACAAAAACCCCGGGGCGCAAACCCCGGGGATTGTCGGCGAGCAAGCAATCGCAGCTTACCAGAACCGGTAATTTACACCGGCGC